>Ga0070735_10002327_pt1 | contig 17337 bp, 17 predicted proteins | sample Coa_R1_FD_66443 | JGI IMG/M metagenome (GOLD analysis project Ga0070735, IMG submission 66443) | Surface soil microbial communities from Centralia Pennsylvania, which are recovering from an underground coalmine fire - Coalmine... | ecosystem: Environmental > Terrestrial > Soil > Unclassified ... | reverse complement strand
TCAGCAACGGCGAGGGCTGAATCCGCGGGGTCCCATAGGCACCGTCGAGCAGGTAATAGGGCGAGTGGTACTGCGCGATCTGCTGCGCGATCGACACGTCGAACGGGTTCGAGTCGTAGGGCTCGCCGGCGTTGATGGCCGCGTACCACGCGGGCAGGTCGGCCTGTGGGTCGGTCGTGCTGTAGTAGCCCGAGCTCGCTCCGAGCGCGAACAGGCCGCTCACGAACGACTGCTTCTCGACGCCGATCGGAGTGAGGTCGGCGGTGGAGGAGGTGATCTGGTTATCGCGCGTGCGTCCGTTGGGCAGCAGCGAATAGACGAGGTCGCTCCAGGGGATCACCGGCGCCGCCGCGGCGATGTGGAGCGGCCGGCCGCCCGGACTCGTCCAGGGGCTGAGCGAGCCGTCCGCGTTCATCACGCGGTTCTCGAGCGTGGCCAGCTCGAGCGACACCCCACCGCCATAGGACTCACCGGTGGCGCCGATCGCAGCCGGGTTGACCACGCCCTCGTCGACGAGGAGTCCCGAGGCGTACTGCACGTCGCGGGCCTCATAACGCTCGTCGTCGAGGCGGATGTAGCCGTTCGGGCACGGTCCGAGGGCCGTCGCTGGGGTGGCCTTACCGCAGGAGTCGCCGAAGCCCCGGGCGGTCAGCTGCACGACCGCATAGCCGTTTCGCGCCCAGGAGTCGGCCGTCGGGCCGTAGTACTGAGTGTCGTTCGGGCCGCCGGCCGAGCCGCCCCAGCCGTGGCTCTGGACGATCAGTGGGTAGTTGCCATCGGCGCCGCTGGACGGCGCGGGGGGGAGGATCACGTAGATCTCGAGCGGCACGCCGTCGAAGCTCTTCAGCCGCAGGTCGCTTGGCCCGCCGCCGTTGTCCGAGCCGTGGCAGACCCGAACGCCGTCGGTCTGCGCCACGCACGGGATCGGGTTGCCGCTGATCGTCTGGCCGGCCAGCACCTGGGTCAGCGTGGCGGCTCTCGCCGCCGGCACGAGCAGAGCGGCGAGCAGAGCCGCGCAGATGGCGATCGACAGTCGGCGCATCATCTCCCGCGGGCGAAGATACCCCGCGCGCCGACCGCATGCGCCGGTTAGCCGATGACCAACCGGTGGCCGAACACCGCCTCGAACAGGTCGTTATCGCCGTAGCGCTCGAGGCTCCAGCGCGGCAGCGTGAGATCTCCCGCGGCGATCAGGCGCAGGCGGGTGTAGTCGCCGTTCCGGCTGACGGTGACCTTGCGCACCGCCTGGTCACGCCCGCGCTCGAGATGCTCCGCGATGCGCACGATCGCCGCGCAGCGCGAGACGACGTCCTCGTCGCCGTCTCGCGCCAGCGGCGCGTACACGCCGAGCTTCGGCGCGCCCTTGCGGTGATAGCGGGTGATCTGGGCGATCAGCGCCCGCTCGCGCGGGTCGAAGCCGGGCAGCCCGGCATTCAGGATCAGGTAGCGAGAGTGCTTGTGATGGTCGTCGTAGGAGACGGCCATCCCGACGTCGTGGAGCATCGCCGCCGCCCACAGCAGCTCGCGCTCGCCCTCGGTGGGCTCGAACACCTCCTTCTCGGCCAGGGAGTCGAACAGCTGCGTCGAGAGCTCGGCCACGTGCTTGACGTGCGGAAGGTCCGACTCGTACTGCATGGCCAGGTTGTTCACGCCGGCCCGCCGGACGTCGGGGAGGAGCGGTTCACCTCCCGCCAGCAGCTCGCGGGACAGGAACACCCCCTCGCGCAGCCCAGCCTCGGTGGCCTCGATGCCCTCGAAGTCGCCGAACTCGAGCACGGCCTGGATCGTGGCCGCGGCGGCCAGGATGATGTCGCCGCGGCCGGGCTTGACGCCGGGGAAGTTGCCGCGCTCGGGAACCGGGAGGGCAGCCAGCTCGGCGACGAGGTCCTTCAGCGTCTCGCGGCTGATCACGAACCCCTGGACCCCGACGTCGACGTTGGTCGCGGCGAGCTGGGCGGCGGCGGCCAGGTTGCGCACAGCGCCCCCGATCCCGACGAGCCGGCCGCCGGTCCCGCGCAGCCAATCGAGCCGCTCGAGCTCAGAGGTCACGAACTCGCGGAGCTTGCGCAGGCGGCCCTTCTTGGCGGGGTCGTCGTCGGGCAGGAAGCGCTCGGTGAGCCGCACGGCCCCGAGCTCGAGCGAGGCCAGCTGTCCCGGGCGCCGGTCGGAGACCTCGATCATCTGGAGGCTGCCGCCGCCGATCTCGAGCACCCCGCCGTCGGTCAGCGTGGTCGAGTTGACGGCGGCCACGTAGCCCATCCGCGCCTCCTCCTCGCCGCTCAGGACCTCGATCTCGAACTGGTCGGTGCAGTCCTTCGCGCGGGCGAGGAACTCCTCGCGGTTGGCCGCCTCGCGGATCGCGCTCGTGGCGATCGCATGGACGTCGCCGGGCCCGAGCCCAGCGGCACGGCAGAAGCGCCCGAGCACGCCGAGGGTCTCCAGGCCGCGCTCCATCGCCTCTTCGCTGAGCTCGCCAGAAGCGTCCTCGCCGGCCCCGATCCGGACGGTCTCGTAGAGCTCGTCGGTCCGCTTCCACCACACGCCGGAGGCGGCCGCATAGGAGAAGACGACGAGCCGCCAGGAGTTCGAGCCCAGGTCGATGACGGCGACCGTCCGGCTGTCCTCGCCCCCGGCGGCGTCGCGCATGGCTTGCAGGCTCACGGCCGGCAATGATGGGGAGGGGGGCGGACGGCGCCGCTCAGAACTCGGGGCGGGGCTTGGCCTCGGGGAAGCGCTCGAGCCCGTCGTCGGGGATCGGCTCCCACGGTGCGGCGTAGGCGACGAATGTGCGCCACGACGGGCGAATACCCGGATCGCCGTCGAATGCGCCCAGACGGACGCTCATCTGCACCGGGTCGTCGGGATTACGGCTGAACAGCTGGGAGCCGCACTCGGAGCAGAACAGCTTCTCGAAGCCGCCTTCGGGGTGGCGCCAGGCCTTGATCCGCTCCTCGCCGCTCACGATGCGAAGCGTGCGACCGTCGATCCGGGCCTGGGCCGAGGCCGCCGTACCGCTCCGACGCTGGCAGCGGGTGCAGTGGCAGTAGCCGGCGTGGGTCGGCGCTTCGAGGAGCTCGAAGCGCACGGCGCCGCACAGGCAGCCGCCAGTCAGGCTCGGAGAGTCAGTCACGGACGGCGGGCGGCGGCAGGTCGGTTCGCATGACCCGGATCGCCGTGAGCACCGTCAGCACCGTCATGCAGATCGCGCTGCCGACGCACCACTGGCAGATGGCCTTGATCGTGAACAGCTCGCGGTAGGTCAGGTAGCAGCTGAACAGAAAGCCGGTGAGCGCGATGCCGAAGCCGGCGATCCGGCCGAGGTCGCTGCGGATGGCGAGCGTGACGAGGATCCCGATGTAGCCGATCAGCCCGAGCACCGGCACCGGGATGCCGGCCAGCTTCGCGTAGCGCGAGCTCTGGACGGTCTCGCAGCTGCCGCTGGCCAGGCAGGCGACCTTCAGGCCGCTGTAGTGCACGATCGTCAGGTAGATGGCGATGCCCAGTCCGATCAGCGCGATCGCGAGGATCGCGATTCGCAGCCGGCGGTCGGTGCCGGCGCCGGCCTTCGAAGGAGCCGCGGCTGCGGTCACCGTAGTCACGAGACCGACTTGATCATCGACTCGAGCGTGGGGTAGTCGATGGCGCTCTGCTGTGGCTGGGCCTGACCCTTCGGGCCCTGGACGACGATCGTCGGAGTCGACTGAAAGCCCTTGGCGGCGGCCTCCTGCTCGTCAGCGCTCACCTGCGAGGCGAGCGTCTGCGAGGAGCGGTCAGAGAGCCACTTGGTGTAGTTCAGCCCGGTCACCTGGCTCGCCAGGCCGTTCAGGTAGTCGTTCGTGACGTAGCCGGTGCCCTCGGGCCCCTGCTCGTGGTAGAACAGCTCGACGTAATCCCACTCGTGACCCTGCAGCCCGGCGGCCAGCGCCGCGGACTGCTGGACTGGGAAGACCGCCTGGCTGAAGTTACAGGTGGCTGTGCACAGCGAGCGATAGATCAGCTGCACCTTGCCGGACTTCACGTCGTTGGCGATGAGCTGGTTCTCGGCGCCGAGCGCGAAGTCCTTGCAGATCGGGCACTCGAGGTCGCCGAACTCGGTGACGGTCACCTTCGCAGCCGGGCTGCCGAGGCGGTTTCCGGACTGGGGAATCCCCGCCAGCAGGCTGTCGACCTGCGCCTTGGCGGCCTTGGCGGCGGCGCTGTTGGCTGTCGGCGCCTTGGCGCTGCTGCCGCCGGACGAGATCGCGACGGCGACTCCCACGACCACGAGCGCGATCAGGACGACGCCGATGATCATCTGCATCCGGCGCATGCGGGCGATCGCCGCCGCAGCCTCCTGTTCGGCCGCCAGCCGGCGTTGCCGTGCCTGTTCCTTCTGTTGAGCTCGTGAAGCCATGCAGTACCTACACCCGCGCGGGGAGGATAGCTGGGCGACGTGAAGCGTCGCGTAAGAAGCGCCTCATCGCAGCGCGGCCTCCAGCGCCTGGCGGAACTCGTTCACCCCGAACGCGCCCTCCAGTCGCGCCGCGATCGTGCCGTTGGCGCTGATCGTGAACAGCCAGGGCTCGGTCTCGAGGTGGAAGGCCTTCATCTGCGGGCGCAGGCCCTTCTGGGGGTTATTGCCGACGTAGACCTCCTCGTGGATGAACGTGATCCGCCCCGCGAACTCGTGCTCCAGCGAGACGGCGACGTCGGTGACAGGCCCGCAGACGCGCGAGACGCAGAGCTGAGGGGTGGAGAACAGAAGGGCGATCGGGCGCTTGCCCAGCACCTGGTTGAAGGACACCGCGTGCATGTCGTCCGGCGGCTGGCGCGTGGTCAGCAGCGCGACGTTCCCGTGCACGCTGGACGGTGTGTCGGTGGCGATGTCGGGCGGTCGCTGCCCGACATCGGGGATCGGCGATGAGGCGGCCACCGCCACCTCGCCAGGGGCGCCGAGCAGCCCGTGGGCGGTCTGGGTCAGCGTGAGCACCGAGAACGTGCCCGCCCGGCTGAGCGGGACCTGGGCGGCGTAGATGGCCTGGATCCCGCCAGGGCCGGCGTTCTGCTTGGAGCGGTATTGCGGCGCGACGCCGGTCGGATCGGCAGGCGCCGGGAACGGGCCGGCCACGTCGTGGCTCGTGGGGCTCTTGGCCAGGTAGAGGACGGTCGGGGCGTAGATGAACGCCCCCGAGGAGGTCGTGAGCGCGAAGGCCACGCGCCGGGTGCCCGGGGTGAAGGTCCCGGTGGCGGCCCCGAACTGGGCGCTCGAGCTCACCAGCCGGGCCAGTTGGGTGAGGGTGCGCCCCTTGACCGCCGGGAATGTCCCGGTCGCCGGATGCTCGGCCGCCGGAAGCTCACTGATCGCCGGCGGTGGCCCCGGGGTCGTGGCCGGGTTTGACGCCGGCGCCTGCGTCGTTGTGGTGGTGGCGGTGCTCGAGCTGTGGCTCTGGCTAGCACCGCAGCCGGCGAGGAGGGCGATCAGGCCCAGTGCTGACAGCGTCCGAAGTTGGGGCATCGGGCAATGATGGCGTGTGGGCCGCCGTCGGGCCGATCCGCGCACGCGCCATTAACACGGCCGCTATTTCGTGTGAACAAGTTGTGACCGGACTCGGACAGCGCGGCTAGGCGCCGAAGGCTGCTCTACAGTGGCGGCCATGAGCGATGTAGCGACCGAAGCGGCAGCGGTTGCGCCGAGGACGCACACGACGCCGCGGCTGGCGGTCATCGACCGCGACCGTGGGTTCCTGCAGGTCCTCAACAACCGTCTGAGCGCGCGCGGCTGGGAGCACCGGATGCTCTCGAGCCCCGTCCGGGCCGAGGCCCTCGTGGCCATGCGCCTGAACGCGCTCGTGCTCGACCTGGCCGTGGCCGGTCCCGACGGTTGGGAGTACCTGGAGCGCGTGTGCAGCCGTCTGCCCACGCTTGCCGTGATCGTGTGCACGGCGCCTTCGTCGGTCTCGCAGCGGGTGCGCGGTCTTCGTCTCGGCGCCGACGCCTGGCTCTCGAAGCCCTGCCATCCCGAGGAGCTGATCGCTGTCGTCGAGGCGGCCATGCGCCGCCACCGCCGGCGCGAGATGCCAGAGCTGTCCGCCGGCATCACCGCGGGTGAGATCACCATCCGGCCGGACCTCTACCAGGCCTTCGCCGCCGACGAGAGCCTCGAGCTCACCCCGCGCGAGTTCGAGCTCCTGCGCCTGCTGGCGAGCTCGGATCGCGTGCTGCGCCGGGAGGAGATCTACGAGCGGGTCTGGGGCTACGCGATGGTCCACGGCGACCGCTCGGTCGACGTGTTCGTGCGCAAGCTCCGCCAGAAGCTGCGTGCCGCCTCCCCCGAGTGGAGCTACATCCACACCCACTTCGGGATTGGCTATCGCTTCGAGCCGACCTCGCAGGGCGCCGGCGACGGGCTCGCAGCGGAGCTCGAGCCCGAGCCCGTGTTCGCGGGCTGAGCCGCGTCCCCGGCCCTGATCAGCGTCCCGCTAGGGGCGGCCCGCGCCTACCCGGATTCACGAGAAGGTCAAGAGCATTTCACGGGTCCTTCACGGGTCGGTCACAACTCGTTCACAACTGACGAGGAAACGGCTTCCAGACTCTCCTCGAATCGAATCAAGGAGACAGAACTCGTGAGATCACGTCGCATCCTCGCCGTCCCCGTGACGGCCCTGGCCGCGCTGGCGCTCGCCGCCTGTGGCTCGAGTGGCAACTCGGGCTCCGCGTCGACGACCGGCAACTCGAGCTCGAGCAGTGCGGGCTCGACCAGCACCGGCTCGGTCGCCAGCGGCACCATCAATGGCGCGGGCTCGACGCTCGCCGCCCCGATCTACCAGCAGTGGGGCTCGGTGCTCAAGAGTCAGGGCCTGACCGTCAACTACAACCCGGTCGGCTCGGGTGCGGGGCAGACCTCGCTCGAGAGCGCCACCGTCGACTTCGCGGGCAGCGACCCCAAGCTCAAGCCCTCTGACAAGGCCAAGATGAAGGGGCCCGTCCTCCAGTTCCCGGTCGCGTTCGGCGGGATCACCCTGTCCTACAACCTCTCGGGCATCAAGAGCGGGCTGAAGCTCGATGGTCCGACCGTGGCCAAGATCTTCATGGGCCAGATCAAGACCTGGAACGACCCCGCGATCAAGGCGCTGAACCCGGGCATGAGCCTGCCGAGCAGCGCGATCACGGTCGTCCATCGCTCGGACTCCTCAGGCACCACGCAGGGTTTCACGACCTGGTTGTCCGACAACAGCCCGGCCTGGCAGTCGGCGGTCGGTGAGGGCAAGGACGTCAAATGGCCCACCGGCACCGGCGGCAAGGGCAACTCGGGGGTGGCCGCCGCGGTCAAGCAGACCCCAGGGGCGATCGGCTATGTCGAGCAGGCCTACGCGCTGCTCAACGGCTTCACCTACGCCGCGATCAAGGACTCGGCCGGCTCCTACGAGCTGCCGACTCTGGCCAACACATCGGCCGCGGCCAACGGCATCGCCGTCCCACCCGACCTCGGGATCTCGACGATCAACTCGAGCGCTTCCGGGTCCTACCCGATCGTCTCCCAGACGTTCCTCGACGTCTACAAGGATCCGTGCAAGGACGGCGGCGCGAGTGCGTCGACGGCCAAGGCGCTCAAGTCGTTCCTGACCTACGCCTTCGGCGCGGGTCAGCAGACGCTCGGGGCGGGTTCCAACCAGCTGCCCTACGCGCCGCTGCCGGCGTCGCTGCAGCAGAAGGACCAGGCCCAGCTCGCCACCATGACCTGCAACGGGTCGCCGATCTCGTAGCTGCGCGTGGAGGCGAGCGTCACCACGGTCACCGGCGGCCGCTCGATCTTCGAGCGGTCGCCGGCGTCGCGTCTGCCCGATCGGGCGCTGCGCTGGGGCCTCTCTGGCCTGGCGACACTGATCCTGATCATCATCGCCTACTTCTTCGCCCGGCTGATCGGCCAGTCGGGGTCGGTATTCAACCGCTACGGCCTGAGCTTCGTCTTCGGCAACGACTGGGATACCTCACGCAACATCTACCACGGGGCGGCCCTGGTCGTGGGCACGCTGATCACCTCGGCGATCGCGCTGCTCATCGGGGTACCGGTGGCCGTTGCCTCAGCTGTGTTCATCAACGAGCTGTGCCCGCGGCGCCTGCGCGGGATCCTGTCCGTGCTCATCGACCTGCTGGCGGCGGTGCCGTCTGTGGTCTACGGGCTATGGGGGGTGTTCGTGCTCGCCCCCAAGCTCCTGCCCGTGGAGAAGTGGTTCGCCAGCACGTTCTCCTTCATCCCCTGGATCGGGGGCGGCGTGCCAACGCTCTACAACTACTTCATCGCCGGGCTGATTCTGGCGGTCATGGTCCTCCCGATCGTCTCCGCCATCTCCCGCGAGGTCATCGCGACCGTGCCATCCGAGCACAAGGAGGCCGCGCTGGCGCTCGGGGCCACGCGCTGGGAGATGATCCGCATGGCCGTCATGCCCTACTCCCGCCCCGGGATCACCGGCGGGGCGATGCTCGGCCTGGGGCGGGCGCTGGGCGAGACGATCGCGGTGGTCCTGCTGATCGGCGCCGCGCCGACGATCGGTCACCACCTGTTCCAGCAGGGCTACACCCTGGCGGCGGTGATCGCCAGCGAATTCGGCGAGGCCCAGGACATCCACCTCTCGGCGCTCTTCGCCGCCGGGCTCGTGCTGTTCGTGCTCACGCTGATCGTCAACATCATCGCTCGCTGGATCGTGGCCCGCGGCTCGCACGGCACGCGGGGCACGGGCGCCACGGGCATGACCATCGCCTCCGGACCGGCGACGGAGCGATGAGCGCGCTGGCATCGATCCCGCAGATCTCGGCTCGCCGGCGGCGCACGGACAGGATCATGCGCGGCGTGCTGCTGGCGGGTGCCGTGATCGCGCTGATCCCGCTCGTGCTCATCCTCTACTACCTGCTGAAGAACGGCCTGAAGACCTGGAGCGGGAACTTCTTCACCACCGATCCGACGGGAGCCTTCTTCGGCAACCAGGGCGGGATCCGCAGCGCGATCCTCGGTTCGCTGGAGATCGTCGCCCTGGCCACGCTGATCGCGATCCCGATCGGCATCGGCGTTGCGCTCTATCTGACCGAGTACGGCATGGAAGGCTGGTTCGCACAGACCGTGCGCTACTTCGTGGATGTGATGACGGGCGTGCCCTCGATCATGTTCGGCCTGTTCATCTACATCGTGCTCGTGACGGCGCACATCGGCGGCGGCTTCACCGCCTGGAAGGGCTCGGTCGCGCTCGCGCTGTTGATGCTCCCGATCGTGGTCCGCTCGGCTGAGGTCGTGCTCCTGCTCGTGCCGAGCGGCCTGCGCGAGGCGGCGCTGGCGCTGGGCGCTCCCCGCTGGCGGGTGATCTTCCGAGTCGTGCTGCCGACGGCGGCGCCCGGGCTCGTGACCGGCTCGCTGCTGGCCGTGGCCCGCGGCATGGGCGAGACCGCGCCTCTGCTGTTCACCGTCTCCACCGCTTTCGGCCTGACCGGAAACCTGGGAGCGCAGATGAACACGCTCCCGTTCCAGATCTACACCGACATCCAATCGCCCAACCCGGCGATCGTCGCCAGGGCCTGGGGGGCCGGGCTGACGCTGGTGATCCTGGTGCTGATCCTCAACGTCGCCGCGCGCACGATCGCAAGAAGGAGCCGCATGGCATGATCCATCCCGAAACCGAGACCAAGGAATCCACCGCCATGTCCGCCGCCGGGGGTTGGCCGGATCAAACCGAAGAAGAGCGACCGGACCTGGCCGCGCTCGGGGTCCGCGAGGGAGCGGGCCATTCGGTCACGGTGCGTGGGCTTCATGCCTACTACGGCGAGCAGCACGCGATCAAGGGCGTCGATCTCGATTTCCCTGCCAACGAGGTCACGGCGATCATCGGGCCGTCGGGTTGCGGCAAGTCGACGATGGTTCGCTGCATCAACCGCATGCACGAGGAGATCCCAGGTGCGCGCGCCGAAGGCACGATCAAACTCGACGAGCACGACGTATACGCGCCCGGGGTCGACGTGACCTCCGTGCGGCGGCTGATCGGGATGGTGTTCCAGAAGCCCAACCCCTTCCCGACGATGTCGATCTTCGACAACGTCGCGGCCGGCCTACGGTTGACGGGCAGCGCCAAGGGCCTGAACCTCCGCGAGCAGGTGCACAAGGCGCTGCGCGCCGTCGGCCTGTGGAACGAGGTCAAGCATCGCCTCGACTCGCCGGGCATCGGCCTCTCCGGCGGACAGCAACAGCGGCTCTGCATCGCGCGCACGGTGGCGGTCGAGCCCGAGGTGATCCTGATGGACGAGCCCTGCTCCGCCCTGGACCCGGTGGCCACGCTCAAGATCGAGGAGCTGATCGACGAACTGAAGGAGCGCTACACGATCGTGATCGTGACCCACAACATGCAGCAGGCCGCGCGGGTCTCGAACTCCACCGTGTTCATGCTCGACGGCGAGGTGGTCGAGCACGCGCCTACGACCGAGATCTTCACCCGGCCGAAGGACGAGCGGACCGAGCGCTACGTCACAGGAAAATTCGGCTAGTGCAGGAGACTCGCCACCAGTTCCGCGAGACGCTCAAGGAGCTCGAGCAGCAGGCCCTCGGCGGCCTCGACATGGTCGTCTCACAGCTCGACCGCGCGCTCGAGGCCGTGAGCTACCAGGACGTCGAGCTCGCCGGGATGGTCGTGGCCGACGACGACCGCATCGACGGCCGCTACCTGGAGGTTCACCAGGGCGTGCTCTCGCTGCTGGCGCGCCAGGCCCCGGTGGCGACCGACCTACGGGTCGTGGCCGCCCTGCTGCACGTCATCCGCTGCGTCGAGCGCATGGGCGACCAGTGCGTGAACATCGCCAAGCTCGTGCCGCTCTCGGGTCACGAGCAGCCGAAGGACGGCGAGATCCTCGAGTCGCTCGAGCAGATGGGCAAGCTGGCGCGAGCGCAGGTGATCCAGGCGAAGGACGCGTTCGCTCAGCGCTCCGACAGGCTCGCCCTCGCGCTCGCCACTCAGGACGAGGAGATCAACTCGCTGAACCGGGCCATCTTCCGCCGCGCCGTGGACATCGGCGATGAGCAGGAGCTCCGGGAGTGGGCGATGTTCATGATCCTCGTGGCCCGCTGCCTCGAGCGAATCGGCGACAACACGGTCGATATCGCCGAGCAGACCGTGTTCGTGATCACCGGCCTGTTCCGGGAGTTCGCGGACGCCTCCACGCCGCCGGAGAAGGTCTCAGGGGTCTGAGCGGCTCGGCCGGGGGCGGCGCAGCCGTAGCCCAACCAGTGTTCCGGCGCCAAGCAGCGCGACCGCGGCCACCGCGATGAACAGCGTGGCGCCGCTGCCGCCGCCCGTGCTCGAGGCGCCAGGCGCCGGCGCGGCGGAGATCGGGTGGCCCGCGGCCCGGGCCAGGCGCGAGACGGCGGCCATCGCCGCCCTGGCCAGACCCTCGCTCGTGCCCGAGGTCGGCTTCGGCAGGGTGGCCGCGGCTGCCGTGGCCGCCGGCGGCAGCCCCTGAACGCCGTAGCCGGCGGCCATCACGACGAGGAGCGGCTGCTTGCCCTGGAAGCTGATCTCCTGGTCGAGGAAGTCGGCGTACTTCTGGGGCTGGCCGAACAGGTTGGGGATCACGCCCAGATCGATGGGCGAGGCGATCAGCGCCACCTTCAGCGGAAAGTGCGCCTTGGCGACCGCGGTCATCTCGCGGTTCAGCGCATTGCTGACGGCCGCGGGAACCGGCGGGGTGTAGGGGTAGAAGACAGATTCGCCCAGCAGGACGTCGCTGGCGGGGTCACCGTCGGCCCGCGCGCGGGGGGTCGGGCCGGCGAGGCACGCAAGGAGCGCACACAGCGCCAAGGCGGCCGCGAGCCTGCGCCTCGGTCCGCTCGCGCTCAGGATGCCGCGGCCGCCTGCGCGGCGGGCTCGCTGACCACGATCTCGCGGCGTTCCGCGGCGAGCTCGACCTGCTCGGGCCGGCCTCCGAGCTCGCTCCAGCGGTCGACCAGGCGGCCGCAGAAGGCGTCCAGGAAGTCGTCGGAGTGCATTGGGTCGTGGTGGAACATCATGACCCGGCGCGCCTGGGCCCGGCGGGCGAAGATCAGCGCGTCCGTGAGCGAGCAGTGGCCCCATCCGACGTGGCTTTCGTACTCGGCGTCGGTGTACTGGCAGTCGTGGATCAGCAGCGACGCGTCGCGGGCCAACTCGAGCCCCGGGATCCACTCGGCCGAGAGCTCGGACAGGGGGGTCCCGACACCCGGTTCGTGATCGGGGATGTAGCAGAGCGAGCTGCCGGCGTCCTCGATCCGGTAGCCGAGAGTGGGCCCGCGGTGGGTCACGAGCTCGGCGCGGATCGTGGCGCTGCCGATCCGCCACTCGCCGGGGCCGGCCGCCTGGAAGGTGAGCGGGAGCTCGCGCACGTCCACCGGCGCGAGGGGCGCCGAGATGTAGCGGGCGATGCGCTCGCACAGCGAGCCCTCGCCTGCGTCCGGTCCCCAGACGGTGATCTCGCACTGGCGCCGGAAGGCGGGAGCGAAGAACATCAGGCCCTGGATGTGATCGAGGTGCAGGTGGGTGAGCAGGATGTTCAGCGGTTCGTGGACGTCGCCCATCGCCAGCCCGAGGTTTCGGATGCCCGTGCCGGCGTCGAGGATCAGCGTGCTGCCGTCGCTGAGCGTGACCTCGACACACGAGGTGTTTCCTCCGTAGCGCATGGTTTCCGGGCCTGGCGCGGGAATCGATCCACGCGCTCCCCAGATCTTGACTCTCACCTCTGTGTCCTCACTTGCGTCCTACGGACCTATGTGTGGATGGCTACCACCGGTCGCGGGAGACAAACTTACCGCGGCGGCGCCGGAATCGGAGGCAGATGCGGTCCAGCCCACGTATCCTCGCGGGCGAGCCATGGCCGGGCACAGGACGACTCACCGCTCGCGCAAGCGCCACTCGGGCACCAAGTCCGCCGTCCGTGCTCGCAGCGCTGCGGTCCCCCCGCAGGCGCCGAGAACCCCTCGCGCGCCTGCGCGCACGGCCTCCTCGCGCACGTACGGCGAGCGTCCGGCCGGGCTGTTCGGCGGGCTGCCGGTGTCCGAGGTAATGATCTTCGTCGGGGCGATCGGGATGGTCGTGGGCTGGCTTCAGGGCGGCGGCGTGGCGCTGTTCGTCGGCCTCGGCGTGTGCTTCCTCGCCGTCCTCGAGCTGACCGTGCGGGAGCACTTCTCGGGCTACCGCTCACACTCGACGCTGCTGGCCGCGATCGCGGCCGTGGCAGTCGAGACGGCGGTGGCTCTGCTCGTGGCCCCGCGGGACCGGCTGCTGCTCCTCGTCGCGGTCGTGCCGGTGTTCGCAGGCGTGTTCGCGCTCGTGCGCAAGCGGTTCACGATCGCCCGTCAAGCCAGAGTGCGGGCGATCCCTCAGGCTTGAGCGCGGCTGCCGCGGGCTGGGTCGCGGTGGGCTGGAGGGGGAGCTCGAGCGTGAACTGCGCCCCGCCGCCGGGGGCGTTGGCTGCGCTCACGGTGCCGCCGTGCTGCTCGGTCACCTGGCGCACGATCGCCAGCCCGAGCCCGCTGCCCTGTCGGCCCCGGGAATTGACTCCGCGGAAGAACCGGTCGAACACGTAGGGCAGATCGGGCTCGTCGATGCCGGTGCCGTGGTCGCGCACACGGACTCCACGGGCGTCGACGGTGACCTCGACGAGTCCGCCGGGCGACGAGTGGCGGGCGGCGTTGTCGAGCAGGTTCCCGACCGCGCGCCCAAGTCGATCCGGCACGCCGGAGATGACCACCGGCTCGAGCTCGGCCTCGAAGACGATCCCGGGAGCGTCTCGCCGGGCCCGTGCCATCGCCTCCTCGACCACCTGGTCGAGCCGAACCTCTTCCGCGCCGGCGAGCGGGAGGTCGCCGCGCGCCAGCTCGATCAGGTCGCCGACCAGCCCGCTCAGCTCCTCGGTCTGCTCGACGACGTCGGCCAGCAGCCGGTCGCGCTCCTCCTTGCTCAGCTCCTCCTCGGCGAGCAGCACCTCGACGTTGGTGCGCAGGCTCGTGACCGGCGTGCGGAGCTCGTGCGAGGCGTCCGCCACGAGCTGGCGCTGGGCGCGGGCGGAATCGTCGAGCTGCTGCCGGGAGTGCTGGAGGCGCTCGACCATGGCGTTGAAGCGGGTGGCGAGCTGACCAACCTCGTCCTCCGGGTGCTGGACGTGGATGCGGCTCGAGAGGTCCTCGGTCTCGGTGATGTGCTCGGCCGTCCCGGCGACCTCGGCCAGGGGGGCGAGGACCCGGCGCGCGAGCAGGCGGCCGAGGATGGCCGCGACTGCGATGCCGCCGAGGCAGATGAGGACGAGGATCAGCCGGAGGTGACTCAGGACTCGATCGGTCTGTTGCAGGGGCCGCGCGAGCTCGACCGCGACCGGTCCGATCACCGACGTGTCGTGGAAGCAGTAGATGCGCACATGAACCCCCCCGACCGTGGCGTCCTGGAATGAGGTCCCCATCTGCCCGGTGGCGACGGCTGTGACGTCGTGGCTGACCGGGAGGGCGAGCGGACCGTATTGGTGCACCACCTGGCCGCCGGCCGCGACGATCTGCCAGTAGGGCGCTCGGCCGCCGGCGCTGGGCGGCAGGCCGGGGAAGTCGTTGTTCGGGACGAGCGCGATGCTGCCCTCTCGGATGACGAGGATCGCCTGGCCGCGCAGGGCGTCATCCACCTCGCCCCGAAGCTGGCCGCGCACGACCATGTAGAAGCCGCCCGCGGCAAGCGCCAGGGCCAGCGCCACCGCGCCGGCGGCCACGAGTGCGACGCGTCCTCTGAGCGTCATGGAGCGCCACGCCTCCTGCGTCCTTGCCAGTCACCACCGGTCACGACTATCGCTCCGACCGTACTCCCGGCGGTGACACTACGCAGGTGGTGAGTCGCGCAGCACGTAGCCGATGCCGCGCACGGTGTGAAGCAGGCGAGGCTCGCCGCCGGCCTCCGTCTTGCGGCGGAGGTAACCCATGTAAACGCCGAGGGCGTTGCTGGTGGCGCCGAAGTCGTAGCCCCATACGTGCTCGAAGATCATCGAGCGCGTGAGCACCTGGCGAGGATGGCGCAGGAACAGCTCGAGCAGGAGGAACTCGGTCTTCGACAGGTCGATCAGGCGCTCTCCACGCCGGACCTCGTGGGCGACGGGATCGAGGATAAGGTCAGCGAAGCGCAGGACGTCGGCCTCGCCAGGGCCGTCACCGGCCCGCCTCAGCAGGGCCCTCAGGCGCGCCCGCAGCTCGCGCAGCGCGAATGGCTTGACCAGATAGTCGTCGGCGCCGGCGTCGAGGCCGTCCACGCGGTCGTCGATGGCATCGCGGGCGGTCAGCATCAGGATCGGCGTGCGGTCGCCCGCCGCGCGCATGCGCTTGACGACCTCGACCCCGTCCAGCCGCGGCATCATCACGTCGAGGATGATCGCGTCCGGCGGCGAGCCCGCGACCACATCCAGCGCCTGCTCGCCGTCGGCGGCCAGCACCACCTCGTGATGCTCGAGAGCCAGCGCGCGCTCGAGCGCGCGCCGGACAGCGGGTTCGTCGTCGACTACCAGAACGCGTGCCATTTCAAGAAGGATGCTCGCGGGCGCGGTTAAACATTGACGAAGAAGGCGCGATCGCGCGAAATCTCTATTTCCCGTGCGCGGGCTTGTGTGATTCGATACATGAATGGAGGGTGAGCTGATGCCGCCGGGGATCGATGGCAGCCCTCGCTTCGCGCGCCACGTGCGCCGGTCGTTGATGGCCAGCGAGGAGGCGCTGTATCTGATCGTCGGGGTGCTGCTGCTGGTCGCGGCGGCGTTCGTCGTCGTCGGCACGATCAGCGGCCTGGTGGCCGCCGTCCGACACCAGCGCACCGCGGTCGACACCGGCGTGGTCGTCCTCGACCGGATCCTGTTGGCGCTGATCGTGGCCGAGCTGCTGCACACGCTGCGCTTCGTGGTGTTACGGGGCGAGCTCGTCGTGGAGCCGTTCCTGTTCATCGGCCTGATCGCGGTGGTCAGGCGGATCCTGATCCTGACCGCCGAGTTCGAGCAGCAGAATCTGTCCGGACACGCGCTCACCAACCAGCTGCTCGAGTTCGGGCTTCTCGGGGCGTTGGTGCTGGCGTTCTCGGTCGCCATCTATCTGGTGCGGCGCAGCCAGCGCGCGCAGCCCACGGTGTGAGCGGCCGCACGTGCACCCTGCCGTGATGCGCCGCCCGGCGATCGGGCAACATGGGTGCAGGTGGCGGAAACCCAGAAACTCAGCCAGTACCGATCGAAGCGTGACTTCGCGGGCACCCCCGAGCCCGCCGGGCAGAGCGACGGCAAGCCGGGCGCCGGCCCCAGGTTCGTGATCCAGGAGCACCACGCCACGCGGCTGCACTGGGACCTGCGGCTCGAGCACGAGGGAGTGCTCGCCTCGTGGGCGGTCCCCAACGGCATCCCGCCCAGCCCGGCCGAGAACCGCCTGGCCGTGCGCACCGAGGATCACCCGTTGGAGTACCTGGAGTTCCACGGCGAGATCCCGAAGGGCAATTACGGCGCCGGCAAGATGACGATCTGGGACGCCGGGACCTACGAGCTCCACAAGTGGGAGGAGCGCAAGGTCGAGGTCACCTTCCACGGCGAGCGCCTCGAGGGCCGCTACGGGCTGTTTCCGATCAGCCGCGAGCCGGGCTCCAACGACTGGATGATCCATCGCATGGACCCGCCGAGCGACCCGGAGCGGGTCCCGATGCCCGAGCACGTGCTGCCGATGCTCGCGAAGGCCGGTTCGCTGCCCGCCGACGAGTCCGGCTGGTCGTTCGAGGTCAAATGGGACGGAGTGCGCGCGATCGCCTACGTACAGCCCGGGCGGTTGCGGCTGGAGAGCCGGAACGGCAACGACATCACCGAGGCCTACCCCGAGCTGCGCGCGCTCGTCGCCGACCTCGGCATGCGCGAGGTCGTGCTCGACGGGGAGATCATCGCCTTCGACGAAAATGGACGGCCGAGCTTCGAGCGCCTGCAGAAGCGCATGCACGTCACCTCGCCCTCGGCGGTGCGCCGCCTGATGAGCTCGACGCCGGTCGTCTATGCCGCCTTCGACCTGCTCTACCTCGACGGTCACCCGCTGCTCGAGGCCGGCTACCGGGAGCGCCGCGCGGCGCTCGAAGCGCTCGGGGCGCCGAAGGCCGGCACCTGGCGGGTGCCCGCGAGCTATCCCGGCAACGGCACGCGGCTGCTCGAGGCCACCCGCGAGCAGGGCCTCGAGGGCGTCCTGGCCAAGCGCCAGGACTCGCGCTACGAAAGCGGCCGGCGGACCGGCGCGTGGCTGAAGATCAAGCACACCCGCCGCCAGGAGCTCGTCGTGGGAGGTTGGCTGCCCGGTGAGGGCCGCCGCGCGCA
>Ga0070735_10002326_pt1 | contig 17344 bp, 15 predicted proteins | sample Coa_R1_FD_66443 | JGI IMG/M metagenome (GOLD analysis project Ga0070735, IMG submission 66443) | Surface soil microbial communities from Centralia Pennsylvania, which are recovering from an underground coalmine fire - Coalmine... | ecosystem: Environmental > Terrestrial > Soil > Unclassified ... | reverse complement strand
CGTACAGACTGGCATGGCTTCACCGGTCCGGGCGTCTCGGCGGAGGAGGACGAGGAATTGCGCCGGCTCGATCTCGCGCTGCGGCGAGCGGCGGTGGTCGTGGACGCCCTCCTCGGCATCGGCGCGGCGCGACCGCCCTCCGGACTCCTCGCGGCCATCATCGAGCGCGCGAATCAGATCCCATCCGGCGCCTGGAAGCTGGCCGTGGACATTCCCACCGGCGTCGACGCGGACAGTGGGAGCGTTGCTGGTCCCGCATTCAAGGCTGCACACACACTGTGTATGGGGTTCCTGAAGCGCGGCGTCGCACTCTTCCCTGGCGCCGAATACGCGGGGACCGTCGAGGTGGCCGATCTCGGGTTCCCCGGTGATCTTGCTGAAGGAGTCACAGTCTCGGTGCCCTCCCCGGCCGACGTGGCTGCACTCTTGCCGCGTCGCGGGGCGAACACCAACAAGGGCAGCTACGGTCGGGTGCTCTTTATCGGCGGATCGAGAGACTTCGCCGGCGCGCCGGCGCTCGCGGCTGAGGCCGCGTATCGGGCCGGCGCAGGATTGGTCGAGGTCGCGGTCCCGGCGATCGTTCAGCCGATGGTAGCGGCCCACCTGCGCGAAGCCATATTCCGCCCACTTGCCGACCACAGCGGTCAGATCGGCGAGGATTCGCTCCCCGCTCTGCGCGCGGCACTGGCGCACGCCCTGTCCGTGGTGCTTGGTCCCGGAATGGGGCTGGGCGACGAGACGCTATCGGTCGTGGAGGGCGTTCTCGACGGCATGCTGGGTGGCGACCTGCGCGGTGCGGTCGTAGACGCGGACGCCCTCAACGCGTTAGCTCGATCCGACGGTTGGTGGCAGCGTTCGCTCCCCCTCGTACTCACCCCACACCCCGGCGAAATGGGACGGTTGACGGGTATGAGTGTCGCCGCCATCCAGTCGGACCGGCTCGACGTCGCTCGGCGCTACTCCACCCTCTGGCAGAAGATCGTCGTGCTCAAAGGGGCCGGAACCATCGTCGCGTCCCCGGACGGTCGCGCCACCATCAATCCGACCGGAGGACCCAATCTGGCGACTGCCGGAACCGGCGATGTACTCTCGGGGCTGATCGCAGGGCTGCTGGCGCAGGGTACGGACCCGTTCGACGCGGCCGTTGCGGGGGTGTTCCTCCACGGGCAGGCCGGCGATCTCGCGGCCGCCGACATCGGACCGGTCGGTACACTGGCGAGCGACCTTCTGCCCCGCATCCCGCGGGCGCGGCACACCGTAGCGGAGAATTCAGAGGTGAAGAAGTGAAGGCTCGCGAGATCATGAACGCGTCCCCGGCCACCGTCTCGCCGGCGGCGCGAATTTCGGACGTCGCCCGCACCGTCCTGCGGGAGGGTGATCAGGGCGTTCCCATGGTCGACGGCAACGGACGCCTGCTCGGAATCGTGACGGAGGACGACCTCGTCTCCAAGCACGCCCGCGTCCACGCACCGGTCTACCTCGGGTTCCTCGGTGGCGTCCTGCCGCTCGATTCGCGCCGAACCAAAGAGGAGCTGCGCCACGTTCTCAGCGTCTGCGCCCGCGATATCATGTCCACTGACGTGCCCACGGCCAGTCCGGAGACTGAGGTGGAGGACATTGCTTCGATGATGGTCGAAGAGAAGCAGAATCCCGTCATCATCCTCGAGGGTGGCCGTATCGTCGGCAAAATCTCCCATCGAGAGATCATTCAGCTGCTGATCCAGGAGGAAGAGGATGAGGGTACGGACGCCGGGAGCACCTGAGGTCTCGAGCCCGCCTCAGTCCAGCGATGCCGGCCTGCGCGTCACGCGAGCGTACGTCGATCTGGACGCAATCGAAGCCAACGTTCGGGTGATGCGCTCCCTCGCTCCGCGCAGTCAGTACCTGGCGGTGGTCAAGGCCAACGGCTACGGTCATGGAGCCGTGCTCGTCGCCGCCGCTGCGCTGCGGGGCGGTGCCGACCGCCTTGGTGTGTACACAGTCCAGGAGGGAGCTCAGCTCCGGCGCGCAGGAGTGGAGGCGCCCATCCTGGTGTTTGGCGCTTTCGGTCGGTACGAAGCTACCGAGATCGTGCGATATCATCTCACGCCGACCATTTCGCGCCCCGAGCAGGCCGAGTGGTTACAAGCAGCGTCGCCTTCCATACCCATCCCCTATCACTTCAAGATCGACACCGGACTCACCCGCGCCGGAGTGCTTCCGGCCGAGGCGCCAGCGCTCATCAGGTCGCTCTCTTCCTTCCCGTGCCTGGTGCCTGAAGGGATCTTCACGCACTTTGCCTGCGCCGACGAGCCGCAGCGGCCCGAAAACGCGCGACAGCTCGCCACGTTCCTGGCGACGGTTGAGTCGCTCGCCGCGGAAGGACTGGCCTTCCCGCTAAAACACGCCGCGGCCAGCGCCGCGACCATGGCCATGCCCGAGTCGCACCTCGACATGGTGCGGTGTGGTATCAGCACGTACGGCTGCAATCCATCTCGGCTTGCGGCCGCAAATGTTCGACTCACACCGGCGTTGACCCTGCGCTCTGAGATCGTGCGAGTGACCAGTCTACCGGCGGGCACTGGCGTTGGCTACGGACACGACTTTCATTGCAGCGCGGGGACGAGAATCGCGCTGGTGCCCCTCGGCTACGGCGATGGACTTCCCCGGTCATTCGGCTGCGGGAATGGCTGTGTCCTCCTACGTGGTGAGTCGGTTCGCGTCGTCGGCCGCGTGTCCATGGATCAGATCACCGTGGATGTCACCGACCTGCCTCATGCGGAGGTGGGAGACGAAATCACCGTCATCGGCGGGCAGGGCGAGCGATTCCAGACGGCCGAGGATGTGGCCGATCAGTGCGGCACCATCAACTATGAAGTCTTGACCCGTCTCATGCCGCGGGTTCCTCGCGTCTATCACGCCGAGGGTGAAGTCGTGGCCGTTGCGGACCTGTTGGATGGCTCGTCGACTGCCGGCTGACATCCCGTCGGCCGGACTGACTCACGGCTCGACAGGGAAGGCAGGTGTCGGCATGCCCGCATTTCTGACGGCATCTCGGTACGCGGCTGCGTCGTAGGCGATCTCTCGAAATTCGACGTCGACCGGGTCGCCTGTGGTGATGACCGCGTAGTAACCACGGCCGGCCGGGTTGGGCGCACCGCTCACGCGGCCTGCTCCGATGAACGTCGCGCCGTTGTGATCGCGCCGGAATGGAACCCCGGCGTGCGCGGAGATGAGTAGATCAAACTGCGCGTCCTTGGCAATTGCCTCCAGGATGCTGTTCGCGGTGTCCTCGCGCACAAACTCGTTCAGCGCTCTCGGGCTCCCGTGGAGAACCAGAATCCTTTGCGACACCGATACCGGCGTTCGCACCAGGCCGCCGAAGAGCGCGCGAAGAAAGAAAGTCCGCCGGTATTCGGACTGCCGCTCATCGGCCTGGTCTGCCTGGACGCGCACTCCCGATGGCGCTGGAAGCAGCCGCAGATCCCGCGGGAGTTGCTGCAGATACTCGAGGTTGTGCGCGGCGAGGACGGAGCGGGTCCAGCCGAGCGCTGCCGCATCGTATGTTGCCGCGGCGTCGCTCGGAAAATCCATTCCAGATTCGTCCTTGCCGGCGGCAACGGCGTCGTCGTAATTGCCCCGAACCGTCGGTATTCCGTTCTCTCGCAGAAGCTCGAGAACCTGGTTGGGTTCCGGACCGAGACCCACGACATCGCCTGCGCACACCAGACTGTCGAGGCGCGACAAATGTGCCTGCGCATCGTCAATCACGGCGCGGAGCGCCGCGGCATTCCCCTGAACGTTTGCGAATACGGCGAGTCTCATGGATGCCTGCCCGCGAGATTGTATGCCAGGAGGTCAGGCTAGAATGACGCCAAGATGGAGAATCCGACTCTGTGGCGGAGGTGAGAGACCGATGGCTGAAGACCAGAACGGAAGAAACATTTCGGTGAGCGTGCCCATGGGCATCATCGGTGCGGCGCTGGCGCTCGGCGTCGCGGCGGCCGCGTACGCGCTTGTGGGCCGCGACGACGAGGAGGGCGCTTCGACGTCGTCTGCACCGCGCGGCCGAGGAATGCGGCGCAAGCTGGGACTGATGACGCTCGTTACTCTGATTGAGAACGACGCCAGCCGGAAGGTCCTCGTTGCATTGCTGCGGGCTATGGCTCGCCGTTCCTGAGCCATGCCTGCAGGGCGTCGAAGGAATACGCGTTGAGCACGTCGTCCGCGGTTGCCCACGCTCTTCTCGCCATCGCTATGCCGTAGCGAATGTTGTCGAGGTGCGCGGGCGCATGCGCGTCCGTGTCTACCACGAGAGTTGCGCCGAGCTCGATCGCGCGGCGGGCGTGCCGATCCGAAAGGTCGAGACGCTCGGGAAATGAATTGATCTCGAGTGCCGTGTGAGTGCGGGCCGCGGCGCGAAACACCTGCTCGAGATCCACGGCGTACGGCTCGCGCTTACCGATAAGGCGGCCGGTTGGGTGGCCTAGAGCGTCGACGTGCGGATTCTCCATCGCCCGGATGATCCTGGCGGTCATCTGTTCCTCCGTCTGGTTGAAGCCGGAGTGAACTGAGGCCACCACCCAGTCCAGCTGCGCCAGAATCTCGTCGGGGAAGTCGAGAGTACCGTCACGCCGTATGTCGACTTCCGAACCGCACAGTACTCGTATGCGGGGATGGCGCTCCGCGAGCTGTCGCACCAGTCCTATCTGTTCGATCAAGCGGTCGGGGGAGAGCCCGTTGGCGACGCCGATGCCACCCGAGTGGTCGGTGATGGCGACGTACGCGTAGCCGCGGTCCTCGGCGGCGGTGATCATCGACTCGATGGGCACTGCACCGTCGCTCCAGTCGGAGTGGACATGCAGGTCGCCCCGAACGTCTTCCACGCCCACGAGGTGAGGCAATGTGCCATCGCGGGCAGCTCTAATCTCCCCCTGGGCCTCCCGAAGCTCGGGCTCGATCCACGCGAGCCCCAGCGCGCGGTAGAACTCCCGTTCATCGGTGAACATGCGGACAGCTCCGGTGGACGCGGCCGTGATTCCATATTCGTTGAGGCTGAGGCCCATGTTCAGCGCGTACTCTCGCAGCTCTATGTTGTGATCGCGGCTGCCGGTGAAGTGCTGAATGAGCGAGCCGAATGCAGCCTCCTCGACGATGCGAAGGTCGACCTGCAGACCGTTGTCGGTCACCACGCTGCTCTTGGTTGCGCCGTGACCGAGGATCTGGCGAACCTGGGGCAGGTTGACGAACGCGTCCATCACCGCTGCCGGGTCGGAAGAGGTGGCCATCAAGTCGATGTCCCCGATAGTCGGAGACCAGCGGCGCAGACTTCCGGCCGGCATGAGGTTCGGTAACGACTGCACCGCCTGAAGATCTGCGATGAGCTCCTCGACCAGGGGCATCGCCTTCCCGATCGAGATTCGATGCTCGCGCTTGCTCACGCGACCGAGCGCCCGCAGCACGTTCTGAGCGGATTTCTCGCCGAGCCCGGGGAGCTCGGCGAGCCTGCCGGACTCGGCTGCCAGCTTCAAATCTTCGAGACTCTGAACTCCCAACTCCAGGTAGGCGCGTCTGGCCAGGGAGGGACCGATGCCGGGAACGGCGAGCAGCGAGCGCACTCCGGCGGGGAACTCCCGCCGGAGGTCGTCCAAGTACCCGATCTTTCCGGTCGAAAGCAGTTCTTCAATACGTTCCGCGATCCCTTTCCCGACCCCCTTCACGTCCACGAGACGCCCCGAGTCGGCAAGGACGCGGACGTCTTCGGTGATTCCGGTGAGAGCCTTGCTGGCGTTTTGATAGGCGCGGATGCGGAAGGTGCTCTCGTTTCGCAGTTCGAGGAGCTCGGCTATCTCGTCGAGTGCCGCCGCGACGTCGGCATTGTTCATCCGCACCACCTCCGTAGGCCCGCTTTCTGCTACAAACATGGTAGTCGGGGCGGTCCGGCGACCAGGGGCCAGAGCGAGCCCGTCGGATGCGCCATCTTTCAACGAATGGAGCCAGGGCGGCGGCGTGGGCCGCCATGCTGTGTCCGCGCATCATCGAAGGAGTTCGTTTCATGTTCCGTCGGTACATCGGTAAGAAGGTGTTGGAGCGACTGTCAAAAGGCAAGATACAGAGGCCCGGCAGAGTGCAGGCGATGATACGGCTGCCGACATTGCTCCGCCTGGGGTTTGCCCTGTTCCGCGACGAGCGCGTGCCGATCTGGCAGCGCACTGCGGTCGTCATGTTGCTGGTCCTCATCTTCTCGCCGATAGACGTCGTCGGCGATTTGCCGGTAATCGGACAGTTCTGGGACTTTACGCTGGCCGTGACGGTACTCGACTGGTTCGTCCAGATGGCGCCGGCACACGTCGTCAACGAGCACATTCACTCTCTGGGACTCGAGAAGAAAGTTCCGCTGCGCAGTGGCTAGCGCGCGCGGAGACGGCACGCAGTCGCTTCTCCCCACTCCGCCGCAGGAAGCGACCGGCTTCGAGCCGCTGGCGGCTCGAATGCGACCTCGCTCATTCGACGAGCTGGTCGGCCAGGACCACATTGTGGGCAGGGGCACGGTGCTGCGCCGCAGCATCGAGCGAGACCAGCTCCCCTCCATGATCCTCTGGGGCCCGCCCGGTAGCGGCAAGACTACTCTCGCCGGCATCATCGCGAACGAAATCGGCGCAAAGTATGTTGCCCTCAGCGCGGTTTCCGCCGGCGTCGCCGACCTGCGACGCGTCGTCGACTCGGCTCGCAAGCTGCAGTCGTTCAGCGGCGAGCGAACCATTCTGTTCGTCGACGAGATTCACCGCTTTAACAAGGCGCAGCAAGACGCAATCCTGCCGCACGTAGAGAACGGTACGGTTACCCTCATCGGAGCTACCACGGAGAATCCGAGTTTCGAGGTTAATTCCGCACTACTGTCGCGCTGCCGCACGTTCCGACTCGACCCCCTGGGCGACGACCAGGTTCTCGAGCTGCTCGACCGGGCACTGCAGGACGCCGAGCGCGGGCTCGGCTCTCTCAACGTACGCGTCGACCGGGACACGCTGGAACGGCTGGCGCGGCTCTCCAGCGGAGACGCGCGAGTCGCGCTCACCGCGCTCGAGCTCGCGGCGCAAGCGGCTGAAGCCGACGAGGGAGGAGCTCGCCACGTTACGAACGAGGCGATTGAGGAGGCGATGCAGCATCGCACGCTCCTCTATGACCGCGCCGGCGACATGCACTTCGACCTTATCTCGGCGTTCATCAAGAGCATGCGCGGTTCGGACCCGGACGCTTCGGTTTACTGGTTAGCGCGCATGCTGGAAGCCGGAGAAGACCCGATGTTCGTCGCCCGCAGGATGGTCATTCTCGCCGCGGAAGACGTGGGACTCGCCGATCCCCAGGCGCTCATCCTGGCAACAGCTTGCCAGCAGGCGGTACATCTGATCGGCATGCCGGAAGCACACCTACCGCTGTCCGAATGCGCGTTGTATCTCGCAAACGCGCCCAAGAGCAACAGTGCATTGACGGCATACGGCCGGGCCCGGGAGGACGTCATGGAGCAGCTCGACGAACCGGTGCCACTTCACCTTCGCAATGCGGTAACCGGGCTCGGCCGGGCAATGGGCCATGGGTCGGGATATCTGTATTCGCACGACTTCGAAGATCATTACGTTTCCCAGCAGTACCTACCCGACCGGCTGGCGGACAGGACGTACTATGTGCCCGGTGAACAGGGAGACGAGAGTGCAATGGCAAAGCGCCATGCCGAGCGGAGATCCCGGGCCCCGTGAGCGACCGCTTCTCGTACGAGGAGACGCTAGAGCGATTGAGCTGGCTTCACCACCAGCCGGTTCTTCCCGCCCGTGAGGTCGGTCTCCGCCGAATGCACCGGATTCTCGCCGAGCTCGATCACCCCGAGCGGTCGTTCCGTGTGGTTCATGTAGCGGGCAGCTCAGGCAAAGGCTCGACGACAACTATGATCGGCAACGTGCTGCGAGCAGCCGGCTTCCGCACGGGCTACTTCCGGTCGCCGCATCTAACGTCGTACACGGAACGCATTGCAGTGGACGAGATTCCTATCAGTGAGGCTCAGTGGGCGCGGTACTTCGACTTCGTGTGGCCTATCGCCGAGCGCATGATCGACAACAGCCTGCCCGGCCACGAGCTTGGACGCCCGACGCACGGGGAGGTCCTGCTGGCCCTGATGTGCCTCCATTTCGCCGCTGAGCGGATCGAGTGGGCAGCGGTCGAAACCGGCCTTGGAGGACGGCTCGACGCGACGAACGTCCTGGCGTCAGAGGTCGCGGTGATCACGAACGTCAGCCTGGAGCACACGCACATCCTTGGCAGTACTACGCGCGAGATAGCTAGAGAGAAAGCCGCCATTATCAAGCCAGGTGCCGACGCCGTCACCGCGGCGACGGATCCCGACGCGCTCGACGTCGTTCGGTGCCGCGCCCGGGAGGTGGCTGCGAGGCTCCTCTGCGTTCCGGACGACGTCCGCTATACGGTGACCCAGGGACACTGGGACTGGCAGGAGATCGTCCTCTCTCATTCCAGCGGCGACCTGAGCGTCCGGTTGCCGGTTCCCGGAACATTCCAGGCGGTGAATGCCGCCACGTGCGCGGCCGCAATCATTGCGCTGGAGGAACGCGGCGTGTGTGTCGGCCAGGAAGCCATACGCCGTGGACTCGGCACCACCCGAGTTCCGGGCAGGCTCGAGGTCGTTTCGCAACACCCGCTTATCGTCCTCGACGGCGCCCACAACCCAGATGCGATCAGACAGCTCGCTCGCGCCCTGAGCGGACTGCAGCCGGAGGGCAGAGTCGTCGTGTTGTTCGCGGCCATGGCGGACAAGGACACAGAAACCATGGTCGCGCACCTGGCACCGCTTGTATCCGAGGTGGTAGTGACCCGTTCCCCGGATACCGAGCGGGCAGCGGCGCCCTCTCGACTCGCCGCCAGCTTCAAAGGGCACGCAGTTCCGACCGAGGTTTTCGACGGGCCTGAAGATGCTTTGCGTTTCGCTCTGGGCCAGACGGCGGAGGGCGACGTGCTGGTGGTGTGTGGGTCGCTCTATCTCGTCGGCTGGGCCCGAGAGGCGCTTTGCGCCGCCCGGACCGCGCCGTGACCGGCTTCGGGCGCCTGCTCGCCGCGGCCTTGCTGTGGCCCCAGCTGGCAGGCTCCGGCACACCCGGTCCGGTACTGCGTGCGATCCCGCAAGGCGGACAACCGGGACCCGAGACCACTGTCCGCGGTGTTCCGCTTGTCACGGTCGTCACGTATTCGCTGGATCGTTGGTACGTGGAAGCGGTCAGGGCCGGCCCCCGTCCGGTCCTCATCTGGAGGAGAGCCATCGCTGGGCAGCCCACGAGGCTCGATTCCCCGCGCCGGGGGGTGATCCGCCTCCTCACCGTCGTCGACGGCGGCTCAGGGGCAGCCGTCTACGCATTTCAACTCTCCGGGTCAAGCATCACATCGGCGATTTCAGGAAGAACCTCGGGCGTTGTCACCACCGACGAGAGGGCCGGTCTGAACAAGAATGGCTTCGTCCTCGAACGGCATGACCGGAGCCACACCGGAAGTGTTCCGTACCGCTTTGTCTCGTATTTTGTCTGGAGGGGCGAAGCGTATCACACCGCTCGCACCGTGCACGAGCCGGACCTCAATCCGCGCGACTATCCCAAGCCCAACGCCACCTTTCGCACCGCAGGGGGAGACATCGTGCTCCTCCGGTTGGAGGTAGCCGCATCACCGGCCGCGCGCGCTCAGGGCCTTATGGACCGGGCCTCGCTCGATCGCGATTCGGGGATGGTCTTCATCTGGCCGCAGCCGGTCCTTGAGTCCTTCTGGATGGAGAACACGAAGATCCCGCTCAGCATCGCCTTCCTGGGGCCGAACGGTCGGATCCACGAAATCCAGGACATGCAACCCGAAACCACAGATCTTCACGCCCCGGCCACCACCTTCCAATATGCGATTGAGGTCAACATCGGCTACTTCGCGGCAAACGGCATCGGCGTCGACAGCGTGGCATCCCTGAACATTCCCGCCGGTTCGTCGCCGGATACGGCGGCACATCAGGGCTGGAGCACCTGGAGGTTCAGAAAATTCGCTTCCCCCGTCTGACCCGAGGGGGCAAAGTATCCGATGTTGGAACGGCCGGCCGCGAAGGGAGCCGGATCGGACGCGGCCAGGAGCTGCTGGCCGTTGACGCTGGCACTGAGCGTATTCCCGTCACAATGAAAGGCCAGGTTGTTCCAGGCGCCACCCGGCAGAATCGCACGCTGCGCTACCGCGTCTGCGCGGTCATCGAGCAGGGTACTCTTGCGGCTCGCCCCCTGGATGAAGACGCGGTACAGGTACACGTGCTGCCGCGCCGGGTCCAGCTCGAACCGGTAGGCGGTCTCCTGCGTACCAACAAACGTGTCCCGGCAGCCGACGGACACAAAATCGCCCGGTACAGGGTTGACGATGCGCGCACTCACGTAGACGGATGTGTCGGAAAGAGGCCCCAGCGGGGTCCACGCGCTCGCAACCAGTGTGTACCCGGGGTCGATCTTCCTGATGAAGTAGTGCCCCCCTGCGTACCCCTCGGCGGTTGACGCGTCGGACGCATGAGGTAGCTGGCCGGTCGCCGGATCCGTCAAGCGATCGAAAAACACCACTCTCGAGCTGGGACCCGACGACGACCAGGTGACGATGGCAACCAGAACCACCGCCAGCACCAGAGCGGGGAGGGCCACGTAGAGGAGGAGTGGCGCCTGCCACCAGGCACGGGTCGGACCAGGCTGGACAGGCGGCGGAGGAGACTGGTCCAGCCGCCCCTCAATCGTATCGATCAGCTCCTGCACGTCGGCGCGGAACCGCGAATCCGTCAGCTCGATTGCCTGGTGATGGAGCAACGGGCGCAATGACTCTGGCAGGTCCTCGGCCCTTGGCAGCGTGGCCCCGTGAACCAGCGCCGGGACAACCAGAATATCCCGCTCCAGAGCTGCCTCGATCTCGAGTCGGACGTAATCGTGGGGATCGGTCAGGCGGCGATTGCCCTGGTCATCCTCCGCAGTCAGCCAGTGACGGCCGATCATGGCCACCAACACATCGCACGAAGTCACTTCGTTCTGCAGCTGTGCGACCCAATTCACTCCGGGACGAAGACTGTCGACGTCCATGAAGACCTGGGTTTCGCCGAGCCGATCACGCAGATCGTCCGCGAGCCAGCCGGCATATCCGCCGGTGTCGTCGCGCCGGTAACTGATGAACACCCGCGCCATCGCTCTCGTTCCGCCGATTATTGCTGCGATCGTATCACAGCGGCGGACGACCGTCTACGTCGAGTCGAGGACTGTCAGTACCGAATTAAGCCCGGGCTCACCGCCCGAGGGACACCGCAGCCAACGATGCCCCGGAGGTCGCGTCCTTGTCCTCGATCGACGACCGAAGGGCGAGAAGGCCCTGGACCAGGCCCTCGCGGCTGCCTGACGGGACCGAGCGAAGCATGGCGCCGACGTAGTCGGCCACGAAGCTGAGGCTTGCGTGCAGCTCCCCTTCACCCTGCTGCGTGATCGTCAAGTGAAATCGCCGGCGGTCTACGTCGTCGCCCTGGCGCGCGACGAGCTCGGCGCAAACCAGCCTGTCGGTGAGTCGTGTGATGCGTGGTCGGTCGAGCCGGAGCGCGTCGGCAAGTGACGACGGCCCGGTCGTGCCACGGCTGATCTCCGCCAGCACGCTTACTTCCGTCAGGCCCAGGCCGTGGCGCGATGCCTCCCGCAGAGCTCGATCTGCCGACCTCACTACCTTGAGCATCGTGCCGAGCGTCCGGAGCGCTTCCGCATCGATCGCGTCAGCTACTTTCATGGCATAATTATTGCAAACTACAACTATCTCGTGACGTGCGTCGCAACGCGACCCGAATGGCAAGCCGCACGGAGGACCATTGACCGCACAATCGTACTCACAGTCGCAGGACGGCGGCCGAAGCGTCCACTACAAGTGGATCGCGCTCTCCAACACCACACTGGGGATCCTCATGGCCAGCCTCAACAGCAGCATTGTTCTGATCGCACTGCCGACGATCTTCAACGGTATTCACATCAACCCGTTGTCGCCCGGCAACACGAGCTTCCTGCTCTGGATCTTGATGGGCTACATGGTGGTCACCTCGACCCTTCTCGTCACCTGCGGGCGCATATCCGACATGCTGGGGCGAGTCAAGATGTATACGCTTGGCTTCGCCGTCTTTACGTTTGGGTCGATACTCCTCTTCCTCACGCCTGGCAGCGGTACCACGGCAGGACTCGAGCTCATCGCCTTCAGAATCGTGCAGGCGGTCGGCGGCGCATTCCTGTTCGCGAACAGCGCGGCGATTCTCACCGACGCCTTCCCTCCTCGCGAGCGAGGATTCGGGCTTGGCATCAATCAGATCTCCGCGATCGGCGGCTCCGTGGTCGGGTTGATTCTGGGCGGGGTCCTCGCGGCGATCAATTGGCGATTTGTCTTCCTGGTAAGCGTTCCCTTCGGCATCATCGGAACGGTCTGGGCGTATGCGATGCTGCGGGAGACGGCGACGATTCGCGCCCACCAACGGCTGGATATCTGGGGCAACGTAACGTTCGCCGCGGGACTGACAGTGCTGCTGGTGGGACTTACCTACGGCCTGTTGCCCTACGGCGGCCGCACCATGGGTTGGACCAACCCGTGGGTGCTGGCGGCACTTATCGGGGGCGCGGCGCTTCTCCTGCTATTCGGTCTGATCGAGGTGCGCGCAGTCGATCCCATGTTCCGGTTGGAGCTATTCAAGATACGGCCCTTTGCGGCGGGAAACATTTCCGCACTACTGGGGGCCACCGCGCGAGGCGGACTGCAGTTCATGCTGATCATCTGGCTGCAGGGCATCTGGCTGCCCATTCATGGGTACTCCTTCGCAGAGACACCGCTGTGGGCCGGGATCTATATGCTGCCGATGATGATCGGGTTTTTGGTCTCCGGTCCGGTGTCCGGCTACCTGTCCGATCACCTTGGGGCCCGGCCGTTCACCACCGGCGGGATGCTCGTCGCGACAGTCGCCTTCGTCTTGCTGACACTTTTGCCGGCGAACTTCAACTATCTCGCGTTCGCCGTCCTCCTGCTTGCCATGGGAATCGGCATGGGGCTCTTCTCATCGCCGAACACCAGCTCGGTGATGAGCTCGGTCCCGCCGGAGCATCGGGGCGTGTCATCCGGCATGCTGGCAACGGTGCAGAACGCAGGCATGCTCATGTCAATGGCGGTCTTCTTCACGATCGTGATAGTAGGGTTGTCCGCCCGCCTTCCATCAACGCTGACCGCCGGTCTTATGCACGCCGGCCTTCCAGCCGGCCCGGCTCACGCGATCGGCCACCTACCGCCTACCGCCGCGCTCTTCTCGGCATTTCTCGGCTACAATCCAATGCAACACCTGCTTCCACCAGCGGTGCTCGGCCATCTGGGGACCACCAGCCGTGCCCTCCTGCTGAGCCGGTCGTTCTTTCCAAAGCTGATCGCATCCCCGTTCATGGACGGCCTGCGCCTTGCTTTTTATGTCTCGGCGGCGATGTCCCTAGTTGCGGCGATCGCGTCGTTACTGCGCGGCAAGCAGTACTATCACGAGGCCGCTGAGCCTGCCGCCCAGCCCCTTACGCCCTTCGGAGCAAATGCCCAGGCTCCTGTGGGGCCGGCACAACGGGCCGAGCCGGATCCGATCGTGGCACCCGCCGCAGTCGGCGAGACGTCAGCGCGGCCTGGACGGCGCCTCCGGCAGCGATCGGAAGCTGAGGGCCGAACGGACCGCCTTCCGTCGGGCTAGGTGTTGGAGGCCATTGAGCCGCCGGAGAATGTTGTGCTACAGTTTAGGGAAATTGTCTAGTTTTGATTCGAAGGAGACGTCCTTGGCCCAGTGTGAATACTGCGGAAAGTCGAGGATGTTCGGCAGGCACATACGTCACGCACACAGTATCGGGTGGGCGCTGCGCGCCCCCAAGAAGAACCGGTCGTTCCAGCCGAATGTCCAGAAGACGAAGCTCATGATCAACGGCGCCATGCGCACCGTTCACATTTGCACGCGGTGCATGCGCACCATGCAAAAGGTCTAGGCGCCCGTCAGATCGCCCCGGTTCCGAACTGCTCTCGCAGCTGGCCGCAGGCGGCGCTTATATCCAGCCCCTTGGAATAGCGAACCGTGGCGTTGATCCCGCCACCGCGTACGGCGGCGGCGAACGTTTCGGCGTCAGGCCCGCCCGTGCGCACGAACCGTCCCTCTCGGAACGGATTCCACGGGATCAGATTGACGTGAGCGTGGCCGCCGAGCGGGCGAAGCAACCTGGCAAGCTGCCGGGCGAGCGCGGGCGAGTCGTTGACGCCGGCCAGCAGCACGTATTCGAAGCTGACACGCCGGTTCGTGGCGGCGACGTATTCGCGCACGGCCGTCAACAGATCGGCGATAGGGAAGTGGCGGTTGTAGGGGACAAGTTGACTGCGTAGCTCGTCAGTAGGAGCGTGGAGAGAGATAGCCAGATTGACCTGACCGGCCCACCCGGAGAACGTGCGCAGCTGCGGTACTATCCCGACCGTCGACACGGTGATGGAGCGCTCGCCCAGACCGAAGCCGGTCCGCCGCGTGATCCGGGCAATGGCCGCCCTCACCGCGCGCACGTTCAGCAGAGGTTCTCCCATACCCATAAACACCACGTTGGTAATGCGTTCGCCGCGGGTACGGGCGACATGCTCGCAGTACATGACCTGGTCGACGATCTCCGCTCGGCTCAAGTTGCGTCCGAAACCAGAGAGGCCGGTGGCGCAAAACGTACAGCCCGCGGGGCAACCGACCTGACTGGAGACACAGACCGTGAGCCGCCGCCTGCCCGTCGAGCCTCGGGCCGGAATGAGCACCGTCTCGACGGAGGAGCCGTCGGCTAGTCCGAACAACACCTTCTCGGCCCGGTCGCGGGTTGAAGTCAGGTGCGTTCGAACGTCGAGGGAGCGTACCCTGAAGCGGTCACGCATCCGGGCTCGGAGAGCCACCGGGAACTCCGATAGCTCTTCCAGGTCCTGGATGGCCCGTCGCTCGAGTGCCGTCTGGAGTTGAGCGACCCGATACGGCGGCTCGCCCAGGTCGGCCAGCCAGGTCGTCAAGTTTTCGGGCTCCTGCTCGCTAAGCGCAGGGAGTTTCGGTACCAACAGCATGGAGGGCTGCAATTTAACCACCGTCTCGCCGCGTCCCGCCGTGGAAGTCGCCGCGGTCCGGCGGGCGCGCCGATCTCATGCCGCTCGAAACCATCGCGGACTCGGTGCTGCCGGCGCGCGAACAGGCGCGGACCACAAATTTTACCATTGACCAGTGAGGACTCTGTGATTATCGACGCACACGTCAATCTTGACTCGGACCGGTACCCGGTGGAGGATGCGATGCGCGCGCTATCCGCCTCCCGCATTGGAAGCGCAGTTGTCTTCGCGCACCCGGAGTCGCGCGACCTCAACACTCAAAATCGCTATGTCCTGCGGGCGGCGCGCGATCACGGCCTGTACCCGTTCTTCTATCTGGGCGGCAATCCGTGGTCGGACAGCCGTCCGGACGATCTAGAGATACCCGACAATCTCGACGAGTACGCCGGCATCAGATGGCATCGCTGGGTAGGAGAAGACTTCGACCTCGAGGGAACGCCCGACCCCGGCGAGCTCGATTGGGCCGTCAGTGTCATGGAGTCGGCCGAGTTCGAGGCGTTCGCGGCGGCGGCGGCACACTACAATCTCCCCGTGATCTTCGAGGAGAGCCTGACCGTCACGCTCGAGTTCGCCGTGAGATACCCGTCGCTCGACATCATCGTTCCGCATTTGGGGTCGCGCAGCGGTGGCCAGCTGAACGCGCTTCGGGCATTCTGGGACCGTCCGAATGTTTACTTCGACACCAGTCTCACGATTCTCGACGAATCCGTACTGGCCCGTCTGGGGAGCGATCGCATACTATTCGGCTCAAACTTTCCAGAAGGCGATCCGGAAATCGAGCTGGATAAGATTGATCGACTCCCCATTCCCGAAGAGGTCAAAGAACGAATCTACGGCGATAACATAGAGTCCCTGCTCTCCAGCTACGTCCTCACCTGATGGAGAGACGGTTCAGCGGCCGTCGCGCCGTGGCGGTGACCGCCGGAAAGGCAGTGTCGGTTGCGTCGCGCCGGCTGGGTCGTGGGGGAGGCACCACGGCGCCTGGCATTGTGGCCGAGCGACTTCGGTCCTCGGTGGCTCGCGAGCTAGCCGCGCAGCTGTCGTCGGGTTGTCTCCTGGTGAGCGGCACCAACGGAAAGACGACATCCGCCCGCATCCTCGCCTCCATACTCACCGCCGAGGGCCACACGGTCATCCGGAACGAGACTGGCGCCAACCTCCCGCGTGGCGTCGCGGCATCTCTGGTGGAGAGTGCAACGGTCCGGGGGAATCTGCCGGCAGGGCGGCGCAGCGTGGGGCTGTTCGAGGTGGACGAAGCTGCGTTACCGACGCTGCTGGAGACCCTTCGTCCCCGTGGCGTGCTCCTCCTGAATCTCTTTCGGGACCAGCTCGATCGGTACGGTGAGGTGGCGACGGTGGCCAGACTCTGGAGACAGGCACTGCAACGATTCCCGCCGGAGAATCCGGTACTCATCAACGGTGACGACCCGCTGCTGGTCGACACCCTCGAGGGGGATCTCCGGCCGCCGGTGTGCTTTGGCATCGATTCCGCGGATCGCTCGCGAGCCGGCCCCGAGCATGCGGGAGACGTCAAGGCATGCCCGCGATGCGGCGATTCGATCCGGTACGATGCGGTATTCCTCGCGCACCTGGGGCACTACCGATGTGCGTCATGCGGGTTCGGCCGGCCTGACTGCCAGGTACGGGCTCTCGACGTGCAGCTCCTCGGACTGGCCGGCAGCAGCTTCGTACTGGTTACCCCTGACGGCGAGGCGCACGTAGCCCTGCCCCTGCCGGGCATGTACAACGTGTACAACGCGCTCGCTGCGGCGGCGGCCGCCTGGCAGTCCGGAGTGCGGATCGCCCGCATCGCGTCTGCCGTCTCCGCCGCGTCGCCCGCCTTCGGCCGCATGGAGCGTATCCAGATAGATGATCGCCCGGTGGTTCTGGCGCTGACCAAGAACCCCGCCGGCCTCAATGAGGTGGTTCGGACCGCTCTCCAGGGAAACAGTGGCCTTCATTTACTCGTGATCCTCAACGATAACGCGGCCGACGGCTTCGACGTGTCCTGGATCTGGGACGCGGATATCGAGATGCTGGCCGGTGCCGTGCGGACCGTCGTCTTCAGCGGAACCCGTGCCGCCGATATCGCCCTCCGGTTCAAGTACGCCGGCGCCCTTCCCGCGGACGGTCGAACCTCGTGGCGAGTCGAGGAAGACATAGG
>Ga0070735_10002324_pt1 | contig 17359 bp, 16 predicted proteins | sample Coa_R1_FD_66443 | JGI IMG/M metagenome (GOLD analysis project Ga0070735, IMG submission 66443) | Surface soil microbial communities from Centralia Pennsylvania, which are recovering from an underground coalmine fire - Coalmine... | ecosystem: Environmental > Terrestrial > Soil > Unclassified ... | reverse complement strand
CAGCGGTCAACGAGGCGACACTAGCCACATTGGAAGTAGAGTCAGAACATCTAACTAGTCCCGGAAGTACCTTGGGGACTGTCGCCTACATGTCGCCGGAACAAGCACGCGCCAAGGACCTGGACTACCGGACCGACCTGTTTTCTTTTGGAGTCGTTCTCTACGAAATGTCTACCGGCCGACTTCCCTTTCATGGTGAAAGTAATGCGGTAATTTTTAGAGAAATCTTAGAAGGAATACCTACCCCGGCCGTCCGGTTGAATCCTACAGTCCCGACCGAATTGGAACGCATCATAAACAAGGCGCTGGAGAAGGATCGCGATCTGCGGTACCAACACTCGTCAGAAATGGCGGTTGATCTCAGACGGCTCAAGAGAAATATAGAATCCAGCCCCTCCACAGCTGTGGAAATAGTGGATCGTCCTGGCAGCGCGATACGCGGGCGGAAGCCACCAGCGACCAGAATAGTCGTCGTATCCGCGTTCGCGTTGATCGCGGCCGCCGCCCTTGGATACCTGTTGCGGCCAACCCTGCCACCGCCCCGCGTTACAGGATATACACAGATAACCCACGATGGCCGGGTGAAGAATTTCTTTGGGGCGGTTTCACCCATTGTGCTGACCGATGGAGCCAGGCTGTACTTCCAGGAGTTCGTTGATGGACGTTACGTGATCGCGCAAGCCGCCGTGACTGGGGGCGAGGCGGTGGTCATGAACACTTCTTTTAAAAATGTCAGTCTCGACGACATATCGCCGGACAAAACCGAGCTACTCGTTGGAAGTTTCAGCGGAGTTGAAGTGGAGCAGACACTCTGGTCCGTGCCCGTGGTTGGCGGAAGCCCTAAACGATTTGCGCCCATGCAGGGACAAGATGGAACGTGGATGCCAAACGGCAACATTCTGGTCGCGAACGACAAGCACTTGCTTGAAGTGGGTCGGAACGGGTCAACCCACACGTTCTCCGATATTCCCCCATCCTACTCCACCGCATGGTGGCTGCGTTGGTCGCCTGATTCCCAGAAGCTTCGCATCACCGTGGGAAGTATTTCAAATAACGCCATTTTGGAGTTTTCCAGCGATGGCAAGCGTAGCCGAGATGTTCTGGCAGGTTGGAAGCAGTTAGCTGATCCAGCACAAGGCACATGGATGGCGGATGGAAAATACTATTTGTTTCAAGCCCCTCACGGCAGCCTCTTCGATCTATGGGCGATTCGCGAAGGAAGAGATTTTTTCCATAAAGTCGACTTTCAGCCGACTCGGCTGACCGCAGGGCCTCTGAGTTTCCTTTCCCCGCAACCTAGCGCTGATGGAAAGCGTATTTACGCGATTGGAGTGCAGCAGCGAGCTGAGCTCGATCGATATGACAGCAAAACGTCTCAATTTGTGCCCTTTCTAGGAGGAATCTCCGCCAACTCCGTAACGTTTTCGCAGGACGGGCAATGGGTCGCCTACGTTTCCTATCCCGAGGGTGAAATCTGGCGGAGCAGAGTCGACGGAACTGAGAAATTGCAACTCACGCAAGCGCCCTTGCTTGCGGATTCACCGTCCATTTCTTCAGACGGCAAAACAATCCTGTTCGTAAGCCAGGAAGCTGGCGGTCTCATTAAAGTGCACACCGTATCCATCAATGGCGGACCTTCTCAGGACTTGGGTGTCGAGGCAGGACGCGTGGATTGGTGCAGTAGTTCCATTATCTTCGCCGAAGGACCACTCGAGCAGGACAGGATTCGCATTTTCGATCCTAAGACCTCGAGTGCCACCCTCCTTCCCGAATCAGACGGGCTCTTCTTGCCGCGATGTTCTCCAGACGGGCGTTACATCGTGGCGGCCGCGCGAGACCAGCAGAAATTCAAGCTGTACGAAAGAAGCAGCCATAAATGGACCGATTTGGTGGCTCAAGACATCGGGTATCCGCAGTGGTCGGCCGATAGCAACTACGTCTACTTCGATAGTGGCCTTGGTCCAGACCCCGCAATCTATCGAGTGAGAATTGCCGATAGGAAAGTGGAGCGGATAGCTGACATTCGAAATTTCAACCGTGTGGTACAGGCATGGGTCTCGTGGATGGGCCTCACTCCTCAGGGTTCTCCGCTTCTTATGCGCGAGACTGGTTCACAAGAAGTTTATGCTCTCGATTTTGAAGCACCATGACGGGCTTCGACGCGACTCAGATCGCAGCCGGAACAGCGGTTCACGGTTGCTGAACATGAGGCATCTCAACTCACCTCAGTTCTGCACCAAGCGGGAGCGTGACAGGTGGGACACCTTTTCCGCGTCAGTAGGGCCCCGACCTGGCCACGTCAAAATCAGCTCCGGGCTGGGGGGGCATTTTGCCGTCTCCTTATACCCCCTCAAACAACTGACGGGGTGGAAGGAAGGAACGGCAAAACTGCCACACCTGTGGTTCCCATACCTTGGAATCGGAGGCCGGAGCCCACTGCGCGTGTGTGCGAGCGGGGTAGCCTCTCCGACGCAGATCAGGTCAGCGTGCTCTCATTCAAAACGCAAGGCGCTGGCTGGGTCGAGATTAGCTGCTTCTGTGCGGGGAAAAACGTGGCGATCGCAATTATGAGTTCCAAAATCAGAGTGGCGGAAACAAACACTGCCGCATCATGAGACGACACACCATAGAGAAGCGTGGCCAACAATCGGGCAAGAAAGAAAGCGGCGCAGACTCCGAAGAGTACACCTAGTGTTCCCTTCATCAGACCTTCCCATAGGATCATGTTGCGAACACTCATTCGATCCGCTCCTAGGGCCATACGGACACCAACCTCATGAGTCCGCTGTGCGACCGAATATGCCGTCACTCCATAGACCCCAATAGCGGCAAGCAGCAGTGCTGTGCCGCGAAGATTGACAGCAGCAGCATATTGAAATTCTGCGTCGAAATTGATCCTGCAAGCAAGTCATCCATGGTCTGCACAGTGCCCACGGGCCTGCCTCCACTTGCTGAATGCAGTTTCTCCGAGATGGCTGGGATGAACTGGTGTGGCTCCATTTCTGTGCGAACCATCCACCATATGGGACCGAACTGTGACATGAGATCGACGATGCCGTCCGGCATCTGCGCATCGGGGATCGCCATTGTCGGTTCTGGAATCTGGGCCAGATCATCGTCATGTGTGTCGCCAAAGACACCAATGATGGTTCGAGGCTTGTCTTCGAACTTAGGTCCTAGGCCCTTGCCGATCACGATCTGTTGGCCTAGTGCATCCTTTTGCGGCCAGTAACGCCTCGCCATGGTTGTGTTGATGTGTTGACCATGACGACAGGAGATGAATTTGGATTATCCTGAACGTCGAAACTTCTACCGCGAAGAATGGGGATCTTGAGAACTCGGAAATAGTCAGTGGACGCAGAAATCCATTCGCCATCTCCCGAAACTGGCACGGTGCCAGATATAGATGTAAACGGGAGGCCCATTCGGCTTGCGAATGGTGGACTGAAAGTGGCTGCGGCAGCTTCCACGCCCGGAATCGCCGTCAATTGCTGGCACCCATCACGAACCATCGCAGCCAAACCTGCACCCATTGTGGTGTTCCCGCCGCGTGTGGACATGGTCAGCATGAGGAGATTGTGGCGATCAAAGCCAGGGTCTACATGGTTCAGCAGAATGAACGTGCGCCCAAGCAGAGACGCGCCATGAGCAAAACCAGTGAGACGGCCACCTCGCTGATTATCGTTACGGAATGCAACCACCTACTACGAGCGCCAAGCCCGGTAGCGAGCGAGGAAATCAAACAACATATTTTCAAGACCGAACCCAAGTCATGCGTCCAGAATCATGCAGTGGCGCTCCTTCATTTCAATGGCGCGCGCAGATTCATACTTGTCTAGAATTGCTAAGAGCTTCCTTCCCGAAATCTGAGGTATACGTGATTTGTAACCCGCCAACGAATCCACACTATCCAGGACACTCTGTTCATTGCCGCGCGCGGTTAGCAAATTCAAGAATTCATCCAAGTCGTAAATGTTCCACCCTCGTTGATCCGGTGCTTCCGCTATATAGTCCGCGATCCTCGCGAGGGCTGTGACAATCATTGAACAGATTTCTTCAGTGTGATCGTTGAGGTACGCCTGGCATATTCGACGCAGATGCAAGAACCCTGCATCGCTGTAGACACCTGAGACAAACGATTTCAGGTAGGCGTGGATTTGGTCATAAGGGTATGGATCCCCATCTGCCATCCCCGCCATGTGCCACATTAACGAAACCCGAAATCGTGATTTGCCATTCTTGAGCTCATGGTGCAAGCGATCCTTGAATATCGCCGAGTCAAATCGTGGCAGATCAGGAATGGTCTCGCGAAAGAACGCAAAATAGAGCAGAAGGCCGCAACGATTGTGAACGCCGTTAAGGTCCCGGCTGCTGATAACCGATCTATTATTTCGGTGGCCTGAGCCTCTGTGAAGTCTCCGATTCTTCCCAAGACGTTGCTTATGTCATCGAGCAGAGCAGGATTCGAATCTGCGTCTCGTAGCATGCGCACCGCAATTTCTTTGATGCGTTCGGCAATAGCCTCGGACATAAACTTAGTGCCGTCAGGGAGCGTTTTTCGCCTGCGAGCAGCCATCTCAGATAACGGAACACACGTTTGGCAACGAATATAGAAATCCGGACCGAAGGCGTAACCTTCCAAAATGTCGAGCATCGATGAGTAGTGCTCAACCAGGTTATAAACGACGACTTTTTGTATCAGCCAACACAGACGCCCACGGACAGAGACGATGAGATCATAGTCCTTTTCCTTTGGCGATCACATCATGCATCTGATTCGGAAATGGCGGGTCCGCGTCATCCTTTAGCTTCTCAATGATCCAAAGAACAGAAGGCCAGTCTTCCTCGCGTGCAAAGCGCTCGCCGCATGAAATCAGCGCATCTTTGCCGTATTCGGATAGGCGACTTAAGCCGCCGTTCTTCTCGCTATTTTCTTAACCATCGCGAATGCTCGTGCTTCGTCTGACGACACCCTATGCTCGACAAAGGAATGAAGAGACGGTTCATTTCCTCTTCTTCAGGAAGGGCTTCATTCCGGTAGCAATCAAACACTCGCCGATCGAAAACCAAAACTACGTTCCCCGGAGCGATCTCAAAGAACACCTTGTCGAGGTTTCGAAACTTTCCCAGGTTCCTAGTGCTGAAATATTCGCGGACATCTTGCTCTTCATTGAGAAATATTCCTGCGTTTAAAATGAGCAGAGCACGTAAACGCCCCTGTGTATTGAGTTGCTCATTCTCCGTCGGCAGGAGTTCATCCAGAGCCTCGCTGATCGAGCCAAAGGGGTTGATCTGCCGGACGCCGCCGATGTACGAGAAACGGTGGGTCTCCGGGCAGCTTGTAGAAAGCATAACCGTTTGCATTGAACTCATCATTGTGAGGGTTAGCTGTAATCGCAGCAGCGATCATCTCAGCCATTTCTGCTGCAAATTGCGCTCGCCTAAATTTAGGAACGTTGAAATGTGGCGTTCTTATCAAATAGCCGATTATCCCCCTAGCCGTTACTTCAGCTTTCAATCTTCGAACAGTCGCCGGCGAGCTGCGTATTGCGTCGTGGGACTCTTCAGGAATGTTCGTTTTCCGAAGCGACAAAAACTGCGGAGCGACGGACACGACGGCCGCCGCTCTGCTCCATCTGGTTGCTATCCGCCGAGAGAGGTAAAACGCTACGGAATCCGGAATACGACTCCTTCCGATGCCGTTCCACCGAAGGCTGTGGTGCCGTAAAGATTGCCAGTGCTGTCCAGCACCAGGCCAGCTTGCGGACCAGCTCCATCGCCACTACCGGTAAAGCTATAGAGAGCGGTTTCGCCTCCAGCGGCTGCGACCTTAAACACGACGCCGAAGCCTAGCCCGCCTAACTTGGTCGTGCCATACAAATTGCCCGCAGAGTCCCGCACCAGTTCGCCCATTGGGTTGGCGCCGTCTGCTCCGTTTGTGAAGGTGTAGAGCACGGAAATCAGACCCGACTTACTAAGCTTGTAGAGAGTACCGCAACCATGATTGAGGGCACAACTGCTACTCACGTCTCCTGCAAGAAACGTGGTGCCATACAAATTTCCAGACGTGTCGCGGATTAAGCCGCCGAGAGGCGATCCGCCATCAGAGCCCCCCGTGAAAGAGTACAAGACTTTCTCAGTACCGGAGGGGGTTACCTCGAATATCACTCCACAGCCATCAGTCAGGTTGTCGCAGTTCACGATTCCACCTTCGGACGCTGTGCCGTACAGGTTGCCAGTCGCGTCCAAAATCAATGGAGCCTCCGGGAATTTCCCATCCGCCCCGCCTGTAAAGCTGTACAGCACCGTCTCTTTACCAGTGGTGTCAATCTTGAAGACCGTGCCACATCCACACGAAGCCGTGCCGCCGTTTGTGGTGGTGCCATAGAGATTGCCTAGTTTGTCTCGCACCAGGCCCGCATTGGGATGGCTTCCGTCAGGTCCCATAAACGTGTATAGCACCGTCTCCGCTGTTCCCTTCAACTTGAAAACCACGCCATTCCCGCCGAACAATCCGGTGCCGCCGGATGATGTCGTACCGTAGAAAAATCCTGACGAATCTCTGATCAGCCCGCCTTTGGGTACTCCGCCGTCCGTCCCGCCGGTGAATGCGTGCAGAATAGTTTCCTGTCCGCTCGTACTCAACTTGAACACTGTTCCGCTGTGGGTCCCTCCGGCCGTTGTGGTTCCATACAGATTTCCTGCGCCATCGCGATATAAACGCGCTTCAGGGCCTGCCCCGTCGGGACTACCGCCGAAGTTGTGCAAGACGGTTTCCTGCGAATGCGCTACGGGCACACCGCCGAAGAACATGATCATGGCCGCGCAGAGTGAGACCAAAACTTGTCCAAGCGCTGAGTGTATTCTGTTTCTGCTGTTCATTGATCCTCCAGAAATTCTCATCATTCTTGAATAACGCAAGTGGAAGCCAAACCGGCTCATTTGAATAGAAAAAGTTTTAAATGCTGGGGGCTTCGCGAGGCAGCGTTCCCGGTCGGCCTACGGCATACATTGCCAAAGCGCGAACTGCTCGGCCCGGGGTCCGAGGAGCGGGGAAGCGGATCTCTTCTGATGGAACGGGTTTGGTGGCGATTCGGTGGCGTTATCTCATCTCATCACGGCCCCGGCACCACCGACAGCGTAACGTCGTTCGATCCGTAATTTGCCTGAAAATGCTCACTGGAATTGATGCTTGCACCCTTGACAGTAGTGAACGTTCCGCTTACCGCAGTGCCTTTTAAGATTGTGAAGCTGGTTCCGATATTCGGAGTGAAGTGGTTAATCAACTTTATCGTGAGCACGCCATCGAGGGCGATCCCATTTGAGACTGCCAATTGGGAATACTGCGTCCCGACTGTATTGCCGCCTATCGCAACATTCAAATTTGCAGTGCTTGTGCTTTCGGTGAAGCTTCCGGTCACGGTTAGTACACCGGGTTTCTTGGTGGAATCTCCCACTGTAATCGAGCCGCCGCTGGCCGTGATCGCAGCCGAAATCGTTCCCTGCCCAACCAGCGATCCGCTTTTCACGAAAAGTCCGGAGGGTGCGATAAGTGTGCCATCCACGGTTGTGATACTTCCTGCCTGCGTGTAACTGGATCCGACCTGCAAGGTACTGCCCGTTCCCACTGTCGTCTTTCCCTTGTTTGTGAATGCGGTCGCCGTGGCCAGACCCGCGCCACCTTGCAGGTAGAAAACCCCTTTCGAATTATTGAGGTTCAATGATGCAAGGGCGTTCTGCAGGGTGGCGTTATCTAGAATTTGTCCGCTTGCGCCGATCAGAGTGAGATTGCCGCCGTTGGTGGCGATGCTTGCGTTTGTAAATTCCAGCGTGCCCGACACAGCGTAAGTTCCCCCGCTTAATGTTTTCTTGTTGAAGTTATTGAAAGTACCGTTGATGTTCAGCGTACTTCCCGCGTTCACGCTCAGCACGCCGTTGTTAGTGAATCCGCTGACGGCGGGCGTAATCGTTAGCGGACTGTTTGAATTGGCAAGGATCGTTCCATCGTTCACTATCGGCATTGGGTTGGAGTCACCGATATTGCCTGCACCCTCGATTGTGCTTTGGTTGGTGAACGTCTGGCCCGATCCGGAGATACAACTCGTGGAGCTCATAGTAAGTTGACCGGATCCCGTCAAAATGGTCGGCTGAAGCAGATCGATGCAGCTACTTCCATCGACGGTAATGACTCCGTTGTTGGCGACCGTGCCTTCCAAAGAAAGACCGTAGGGGGTAGGAACGATGAAAGTTCCAGCGTTGGTCGGGATGTTTACTCTTCCGTCCAAGGTCCCGTTCTGACTCTGAATTGTGCCACTGCCGACTGTGGTGAAGGTCCCTCCGTTGACCACGCCGTTGACCAGACTAACCGAGGATCCACCCTGTGCCGTAATCACACCGCCCGCGTTGTTGACTGTGTTTTCGATCTGCAGAGTGCTGCCGCCTGTAGCCTGCAATGTACCGGTATTTGTCGTTGGAGTCGCACCTGGAGACTGATCGGCGAGGGAAAGCGGGGTCGCCAAATTGTCCGCCTGGATGGTTCCCTGGTTTATGACGCTTAATGCGTAGATTGTGCCGCCTCCGTGAATAAGTTGCTGGTTGATTAGGGTGTCGCTTGCGCTGAATGACTTGAGACTGCTTCCGGACCCGCCCATCAGAAGACTGCCGGAACCGGCGAGTGTTGCATTGCCACTTATGTAAATGAGGCCTCCCTGATCCTGAATTACTCCAGAATTGGTGGTGACACCTTCGAATGTGGGTGTGCCGCTCGACGGGATGGTCATGGTGCCCGTATTCGTTACTCCGTTCATTGCTGGACCGAAGAGGGTCATCACCCCGGTTCCGACAGTTGTGAACGTTCCACTATTCCAGGTTCCAGAGTTTATATTGAGGGTTGAACCGCTCAGGGCCCTAACGGTTCCTCCGCCGTTGTTGAACGGAATTGTCTGAAACCCAGCGTCGAATTGCAGCGTGCTTCCGCTCGATGATTCCATGAGACCCGTGTTGATCAGGCCGCTTTTCGCCGGTTGGATGTCCAACAATCCTCCACTCGACATGATCGTTTTTTGATTTGTAAGATCCATCGTCCCCGACCCCACGTAACCCTGACCCTGAATGGTGTTGTCAGCATTGACCAGCCTTACTTCACCCGTGCCTCCCCAAAATATGCCAGTACCCGAGCCAGTCAGTGTTACGGTTCCACCTCCATTGAGCGTGACGACATTGCCAGCGTTACCGGCAATATGCAGTCCACCGTTTTGCGTAAGCGTAATGCTTCCGGGGTTGGTCAAACTTGTGCCGTAGACGTAGAGATACGAGGTTGGAGTAGACGGGGTGGCGATGACCAAACTATCCCCGGTGGCCAAAGTCACATTTTGGCAAACTCCTGCGGCGTCATCCGTGATTATGGCACCGACGAGGAAGGCGCAATCGTTGGGGGAGGTTGGAAGAGCATTTAACGACCAGTTCCTCGCGACGCTCCAGTCACCCGACCCTGCCGTAAACGTGTCGGTCTGACCCGAACTTCGCGGGGCAAGCGCAAGCAGCAGCAACCCCACCAATAGAGTCAGTAAGAAGGAGCCTTTGCGGACGACGTTCATACAACCTCCGTTAGTTCACACTTGGCAGCTGAGTTCGTAGGCGAGCTTCGCTAATTCGGATGAGTCCCCCGCCGAGAGTCTCTCCACGAGATGACATTGCGGACTGGGGTCAGGGAAGCAGCAAAACCCGTTATTCTTAGAAACGCAATCGGGAGCCGAATCGGCTCATGAATCGGGGAGATTTCGGAGATAAGATCTAAAGGAAGTCAGCACTGCAAGTGCGGGCGATGACGCTGGGACTACGAGGGTTCCTTTTTCAGACGCTCTTCGCAATATCGCATTTTGTTCTGAACACTTTGCGGGCTGCTTTGGGAAGAGTACTCGTGAGAATTTCGCAGTGCTGGTGGATCTTTTTCCCACGCGGCCAGACTCTTTAGGTATAGTTCACGCGCTTTCCGAAGATGAAGTTCCAGGGTCCTTCCGCCTTTTGCCTGCTTCAACTCGATATCCCCGAGCCCCGCGAAGGAATCGGCGGCGGTTCGCAGCACGTTATTTCCAACATCAATTCGTGTCAGGAAAGGCGCGAGCAGTTCCAAGGCTTGCGAGAATTCCTTCGAGGCACCGTCCACATCTCCCAGCGCCAACAGCAATCCGGCGATCTTGGAGCGGCAGCTCGCCAGATCCTGTACCTCGCTGCGATCGTGCGGGTCCCCGGCTCTGAGAAGTTCGTGGATCGATTCAGCCTTTTGATACTCAACCAACGCTTCCTTGATTCTGCCCTCTCGCCAGAGTGCCTCACCCAGCGCCGTGTATATATACGAGAGTATGTCGCGGGCACGCGCGTTCTTTTTGTCAACCCTGACGGAGTTCTCCATGATTAAAGCACTCTTCCTCAGTAGGCTTAGGCCACTCCGAGGACGAAGCCTCTCATTCTGATTTGCAACATTTGCCTGAGCGATGGCAAACCCCTCCTTCATCATGAAGTCTGCTGGTTCACGAGCAACCAACTGCTTGTAAATTTCCAAGGCTTCCTGATAATGGTCGAGCGCCTTTCCCCAGTCACCCCGAGTCTCAGAGATTTGCCCCAGGCGGTTCTCCACAATCGCCACATCGCGGAGTCGGCGCGCAGAATCTGTACGCTGGCTGACCCGTTTGGCGAGTTCCAATGATGTCTCGTAATCTTTATTGGCCTCGTCTATATTGCCTTTCGCTTTCAATGAATCGGCCAGAAACATAAGGTCGATCTGATAAGAGTGCAAGGCATTGATATTGTCGGGAGAAATGCCCAGCCATGCAACCTCAGTGTCCACGGCCTTCTGACAGCTAGTGCTCACACCTGTATCGTCGAGATAAGCCCCGAGTACCTGAGCTTGGATTTCGTAGTCATAGGAGAGTTCGTCAAAGATCGCGTTTTCCTTGGGGTGATCTTTGAGCACGCCTTCAGAGAGGGCAACAGCTCTTTGGACATTGCTTAAAGCATTGCCAACGTCTCCCGTGGCCAGCATTTGACTCGCCACGTTACGGTAAGAGTTCGCCAGAGCAACCCGGTCCTCCCATGTGCCAGCGGGCGTCTTGATCAGCTGCTCTCTGATGGTCAATCCTTTTTGATAGCTGCGAAGGCTGCCTTCGGTATCTCCGAGATTATCGTTGAGGTAATGTCCCTGGACTTCTGCCACCCGCTCGTAGGCTGTCGCCAACTCACGCAGAAGGGCGCCATCGTTGGAGGCTTCGCCCGAAAGGCTATCGAGATATTCGAGGGCCTTGCCGAGCAAGAGGCGCCGGGCGGGAGTAGAGCCGGGCAGTTCGCGGATGGCATCGTGAATATCAAACATTAAGGAATTTGCCAGTTTCCTGACGTCGTTAAAGCGCCGCTCCGCGCGAGCACGTTCCGCACGAGCAACCCGAGCTTCCCGTACAGCAACCACGGTTCCCACCATCAATGCGAGGCTTGCTATCGCGGCAGAAGCAATTCCGGCTCGGTGCCGCTTTACGAACTTCCATGCGCGGTATCCGACCGCGTCTCCCTGGGCCACAACCGGCAGATTTACAAGATGCCGCCGTATATCCTCCGCGAACTGATCGACCGAGCCGTACCGACGGTCCGGCTCTTTCCGCAAAGACATGAGGACGATCTTGTCCAGGTCCCCCGTAAGCCGACTGCTGAGTTTTTCAGGAGAGCAGGCGCGGGCGGCGCTCACATCCTCCGGCGTTATTTCTCCTGACCGATCCTTGGCGGGAAACTCCGTCCGCTGGACGATCGTGCTGAGCCTTTGCGGTTCGTACTCACACACGGCGTGCGATATGGCCTCCGGCGTCCGAGTATCCAACGGATAGGCAGGATGGCCCGTCAGCATTTCATAGAGCACGATTCCCAGTGAGTACACGTCGCTTGCCGTCGTGATCGGTTCACCTCTTACTTGCTCGGGGCTCGCGTATGCGGGGGTAAACACTCGCAAACTCATCGCCGTCTGGAGAACGTTTTCGGACATTGTGGGATCAATAATTTTTGCGATCCCAAAATCCAGGAGTTTGGGCACTCCTTCCGGCGTCACAAGGATGTTGCGAGGCTTGATGTCGCGGTGCACAATAAGCCGGCGATGAGCGTACTGCACCGCCGAACACACTTGCAGGAAAAGCTTCAAGCGCTCGTCTATGCTCAGTTGGTGGTTGTCGCAGTAGTCGGTAATCGCCTCGCCTTCGATCAACTCCATTACGAAGTAAGGCACGCCTTCCTCGGTTGTGCCGCCGTCGAGTAATCGAGCAATATTGGGATGGTCGAGCCCGGCTAGAATCTGTCTTTCATTTCTGAAACGCGAGGTAACAAACGGCGAATCTTGCCCGGCGTGCACCAGTTTGATCGCGACTTGGCTCTCATACTGCTCGTCGGCACGAACGGCGCGGTAAACTGCCCCCATTCCACCTTCCCCGATGACAGAAAGCAGCCTGTAGGAACCCAGGATCTGGCCTTTGCGTCGATCCCCTTCTTCTCCATCGCTTTCTCGCAGTGAATCCACGGATGCAGGCTCCCGCAAGAAACTCACTCCCGCTCTTTCTTCGGCCGCGAGTAAACGCATCATCTCATTACGCAAAAGAGTGTCGTCTCCGCAGGCCGATTCGATGTACGCGGGCCTCTGCGCGGGATTCATTTCCAACGCTTGGGCAAGCAACTCCTTGACCAGCGCCCACCGCTCCGGGGTCATCCGATTGGCAGTAACCATCAGGAACACTCCCCGGTCATTGCATCGTAAAGCCAGGCGCGTGCGGTGGCCCATTCGCGCTTGACGGTCGCCGGAGAGATTCCAAGTACCTGCGATGTCTCGTCGATCGAGAGTCCGCCAAAGAACCGCATTTCCACGATGTTGGCTTGACGTACGTCGAGGGTAGACAACAAGGTGAGGGCATCGTCGAGGGCGGAAAGATCCAACTCACGTTTTTCCGGAAGAGCAACGGTATCGTCCAGAACCAATGTGAGATTGTCCCCTCCGCGCTTTGCGGCATTGTGTTTGCGCGCGTGGTCCACCAGGATGCGCCGCATTAAGTGGGACGCCACCGCAAAGAAGTGAGCGCGGTTCTCGAAGTTAACAGAACTGCGTCCCACCAGCCGCATGTAGGCCTCGTGGACAAGCGCGGTGCTTCCCAAAGTGTGACTTGGCCGCTGCCGGCTCAAGGCGTTTCTGGCAACGCGTCGTAACTCCTCGTAGACGAGCGGGATTAGCGCTTCGCGGGCTGCGGTATCTCCGTCACTCCACCGCACGAGCAATTGGGTTACTTGAGTCGAAGAAGCAGAAGGCACAAGCCCTCCCCCCGGCCGATGGGCGTGCAATGCCCGATAAGGTACCCCGGCTGCGGCTGCGAGTCAATCTCTGCGCTCCGGTGGCGAATTGCCGGATCGAAGATCTTATCAGGCCCGCCGGCTTCTCTCCTAAATAGAGCTCTTACAAAAACCATTGTTACAGTGAACCGCATCTCTGAGTTTTTTCGTTATCTACGGCAAGGTGGCAATCATTGAACTGGCCCGGGGACTTTGCCGCTGACAATCAGCGAGATTTCACTCGAGACATTCGCAAAGCGTTCGGCTTGTGATCGCCACGCATTCGCTTGTAGGGATTTCGAAAGCGGACTGCTGCTAGCGGCCCTGGAGAAAAGCCGCCAAAAAGACAACTACCAACGTTAGCAGTCAGTTCTCTCCAGTCCGTTTGTTCGGGAGTTATCGCGAAAAATGGGTATGTTTCGCGTATTTCACGGAATCAGGCGGAGACATTTCTCTGCAGTGAAGACTTGCTGGCGGAGCGGGAGGGATTCGAACCCTCGGTACCGTTTCGGACTTCTAAATCCCGGCGTGTCCGTAAGTTGCAGATAGCAAAAGCAGGGCAGAGAATCTTGCAGCCAAAATGCGCCGTGCGAACTTCGCGTTCAGTCCGGTTTCCACTCGCTATTCGATCGCCTCCAAAGGCGAATGATTGGCGATTCTGTGGCTGAAAGCGGTCACCTTGGGAGCTCCCAGAAGCCTAAGGAGGTTTGCATGTGACTGCGTGCCTAGCGGGCAGTCACAAGACAGAAGAGCTTCTGTTATTTTCTGCCGTGTGATTTCTCACCCAACTTCCAGAAGAGTTTGCAGCTTCGGGCTCGCCGACAACACTTCCCAGAAGCCCGTTTCTGGACCACGTCCCGTTTATGGCGGCGGCGTTAGAAAACCCGACCAGAACTGCTCCCGTGGGAGCCCCGTAAAGATTGGCTTTCTGATTTCCACACCTGGCGTTAGAAATGTGTAGTTTTCTAATAAGCGGTAAATGAGCGTAATGGGGAGTTTCATTGGCTAGCGCTAACTTCCGTTTTCGAGCTCGAAATTCCAGCCACAACAATTGCAGTAATAGGCGGGAGACGCGTCTATCAATACGTCGGCGCTGTGCGCGGAAGGGTCAATGACAAACCCGAAAACCACCGCATCTTCTCCTGGGAAGGTTACCGAGATTTCGTATTCACCCGCTGGCAAATCACCGAAATCAAACCTACCAGAGTCGCCAATCACCGCCTCTCCTATCTTTCACCGTGTCGGACGACGTTGCCTTTGTATTCGGTCAAGGGAAGGGTTCTAACTAAACTGAGCGTGGCGCCAACTGCCTCGAATCGCCGACGAAGCCACCGATATTGAAGAATCCACAGATTTTTTCCAACAACTTGTCCGCGAAATCGCGTAAGGTGAGGGCCCGTGGTTGCTGGGCTGTTGAAAGCGAGACCTCCGCATTTACCTTCCAGAGATGGCTTCCATAACAGGACGTAGTAACACGCGAAAAGTGTGGCGAATGCGGTGATTATCACCGCAAGGAAAGCGATGGCAGAAATAAGGGGTTTTCGGCCCTGCATTTCTCAATTATCTCGCGTCACGTATTGAAATCAGGCTTTCACCCAAAAACCCCGGGGCATTTTAAGTGAAATGGAGATTTTTCGCCAACTGACAGACGGTTGCTGTCTGTGCCATGTCGCATTTAGAGTCACTGGGAGAAGTGAGGTAGTTGGACCTTTGAGGACACTCACAGCTTCAGCCACGCTGGTTTTGATCGTCAGTACCCTCTCTCTGGCGCAAGATGGCGGGGCGCATACGAGACAGGTAGTCAAATCGACTTCAACTCTCGTCATCGTGCCAACCTTAGTGAAAGCAGAATCCGGTGAGCTTGTTCGGGACATTGAAGCGGAGCATTTTCGAGTGACAGATAATGCGGAAGAGCAAAATGTCGACCTTCAGCAAGTCGAAAATGAGCCTCTGGCCGTCGTTGTCCTCATCCAAACAGGCGGCGCCGCATCGAGCGAACTGGGGAATTATGGCAAGCTCGATAGTATCGTGGGGTCGATTCTTCGTGGTTCGCGAAGCGAGTTGGCCCTTATTTCATTTGACAGCCACGTTAGGGAGATTTTGGCGTTCCCACCGAGAGTCGATGGTGTTGAGTACGCCTTGACGCATCAGGAAGTCGGCGACAATGGCGCCGCTCTTAGGGATGCTGTGCGGTATGGAATCAACATCCTTCAAAATCAGCCTGCACAGTTTAGGCGGATTATTTTTTTTCTCAGCCAACCGGAGGACTCTGGCAGTCAGTCCCGCTTTGCAGACGTTGTGCGCGATGTGGCAAGAAGCGGAACCACAATTTACAGTTTCACTTTCTCCAGTGATGACACAGGCAGAAAGAGTCACAAGACCAAACCGCAGCGTCGCAGTGTTGGAGACCGGGCGTCGTCCCCTGATGCTGCGGAACTTGCTGCGGGAGTCCGGTGGAGAAAATATACGGTTTAGTGGCGAAGATGATTTAGAGCAAAAGATGTCAACGGTAGGAGAGGACATCCGCAGTGGCTACATCCTCAGCTTTCGTCCGAGCGCTCCTACCCCCGGCATGCACAGGATCAGAGTGGAGGTTGTTGAACAGAAGGGCGGGTTGAAAGTGCTCGCGCGAAAGAATTATTGGTTGGACGACGCACTGCGCTGAGTTAGCCCTTGCTGACTGTTGTTAGCAGGCCATTATATGCTTTGAGCCGCAAAGTGGGGTTTTGAGCGTAATGGCGATTTTTCGCCAACAACCCAGTTTTTTTTACACCCGCTTCTTCTTCAGTTCGTCAACTTTCCGTTGTACCAGTTCATTGAGTTCAGTAATCCAAAGCGCGAGTCTCTTGGATTCGGTCTCTCGACAAATTCGCCTACACAGCTCAAGCATGTGATCACGGTCTTCTGGGGTCATCGGTACGGAAGCGTAACACGTAGCCTTGCATTCTGCTGAGTAGGGTATAAACTGCTTGGCGTTCGGAGCAAACGACTTGGTGATAAAGGCCCATGACCCGCCCGGTTTGGGCCTTTTCACAGATGCAACTGATGGAGTCCTGCCGATGGATATGACGAACGATGGCGAGAAGTCACGAGAGTTCACCAAAATACAAGGCGATCTGGCTCAGGTCACGGAACAACTACAAGCAACGAACGACCCGAACCTCAAACGGGAACTTCTCCGCAAAATGCGCATCCTTCTTCAAGAGGCTACCGAGTCTGCCAATCGGCTTTAAGAATTTCACAGCGATCTGCCGTTAAGACTCACTTCACCCGGCGCGCCGCCACTTCCCTAAGAATGGCGGGTTTTTTATAGGAGTTTTCTTCGACGCCGACGCTAGAAGTAACATTTGGGCGTAGCAACGCTCATGGACAGGGCGTCCATCCTCATCAATTTTGCAATTTTCTAGAATGATGGGTTGAAAGCAGATCGAACAGAGGAAACAATTCTCTTTTCCCATAATGCACTCCAATCTGCAGCGGCTGGTTGTCGATAATATGACTCCTATGGCTTTGCCTTTTCAAGCGAAAAACATTAATGAAGACTTTAAGGAAGCTTTTCGCAAATTTGCGACGGTTTGTTGACTCTCCAACGTGAGCGATATTGAACAGACCCACTCTGCTTCAAACGACTAGCATTGTGTTTGCCTACCAATAGTGCCGTTTCGGAGAAATCAGGCGCTGCATGGATCAAATACAATTTCAATCGTGGTATCAGTTATGCTCTGCTGCCGTTATAGAACTGGAGCCAAAGCTCCTGATTGAGCGCGTGGATGCGGCTGAAGCCGCAATTCAGGGTCGCCTGCGAGATTTGCAGTTCGACAGCGACCATCATAAAGAGCGCCAACTCATGGAAGACGCGCTCCGCACGTTAAGGTTCTTGCGTCACCGTCCAAACACCTAACATTACAGCGCTAATAGCCGTGTGAGACTCCCTTACTTCTGTGACGTGACGCACACTTTCCGATGCTTTCCGACGCGAAAATAGCCGCCATCAAGAAAGACCTCGCCGCCC
>Ga0070735_10002323_pt1 | contig 17362 bp, 16 predicted proteins | sample Coa_R1_FD_66443 | JGI IMG/M metagenome (GOLD analysis project Ga0070735, IMG submission 66443) | Surface soil microbial communities from Centralia Pennsylvania, which are recovering from an underground coalmine fire - Coalmine... | ecosystem: Environmental > Terrestrial > Soil > Unclassified ... | reverse complement strand
TGAAGGTCAAAAGCGGATCGGGTTTTGAAAGGTCCGGCGTGATGGCGTCGGGATGCTGGCGCGGATCGCGCACCACATTGGCCATGCGCGTCTTGCTCCAGCGCGCATAAACCTCTTCATGGCACCCCTTGCAGGCAAGCGAGCCGACATAATGCCCGTGATCGGGCGGTGTTGCGGCCGGAGCGGTGGCCGGCGAAAGCGCGACAGCCGCTTCCGGCGTCATCGCCGCCACTTCAGGAAGGTGACGGATGTAGCTCACGATTTGCCAGATCTGACGGTCGGGCAGATTCCACGCGGGCATGCCGGTGTTACGAATACCGTTGCGGATGTGGTAAAAGAGTTCGCCATCCGAGGTCGCCGCGATCGCGGGCGAACGAAGCGATGGCGGGCGCGGATATTCGCCTGATCCAATGGTGGTCTTGCCGCCGCCATCATAAGCGTGACACGTTTCGCATTTGTCCCGGTAGAGCTCGCGTCCCGCCGCGACATCGGCCGGATCGCCCTTCAACGGATTGACGTTTTTCTTGTCGGCGTCCGGAACACTCTGATGCAGCAACCATGTCGCGATCAGCGTTTCCGCCGCCGGCGGTTCACGAAGCGCGCTCGACAGACCCGGCACAAAGACGGCGTAGAGTGTGCCAACGAGGATCGCGATTGTCGCGACGATGCTTGCCGTCCAAACCAGGATTCGTCGTTGTTTGCCGAGCGACCCCGAGCCAATGGTTGACATGATACGCCCTTGGTCAACTAGACGCGATTCTTGGGCGCAGCGCCTGAAAAAGGGGGAGATCGCAAATCCCCACGAATCATAAATATCAGGGGGAGTCGGACTGTCAAGCACGCCCAAGCACCGCGCGGCTTCACATGCATCTGATTTTTACAACGACAGATGCGCCTCGCCAATGTCCGGACGCGCATCGAGCTCCGCCATTGTTCCGGAAAAACAAATTCGACCCCGCTCGATGAGATAGGCGCGGTCCGAGATCAGCCGGGCGACATGCAGATTCTGCTCGGAGAGCAACAGGCTAACCCCCTCCTTCTTCAGGGTCAGGATGACCTCAATCATGCGTTCGACGATTTTCGGCGATAATCCTTCCGAGGCTTCATCCAGCAGCACCAGCGAGGGATTTCCCATCAGCGTGCGCGCGATCGCCAGCATTTGCTGCTCGCCGCCACTCATCCGCCCGGCCCCGCGCTTACGCATTTCCGCCAGATTGGGAAACAGGTCAAACAGACGTTCGCGCGTCCATTGCGGCGCGTTCGGTCGCGCCGGCTGGCGGCCGACTTCGAGGTTCTCATCGACCGTCAAATCGGTAAAGATGCGCCGCTATTCCGGCACATAACCAAGCCCGCCGCGCACGATCGCGTGCGTCGGCCAACCGGAGATGTCGCGGCCCTCGAACAGGATGCGACCGGTACGCTGCGCGACGAGGCCTAGAATCGAACGAAAGATCGTGGACTTGCCGGCGCCGTTACGGCCGAGCAGCGCGACCGCTTCGCTCTCGCCGACATCGAGGCTGACATCGAACAGAATATGCGCGGGGCCGTAATGGCTGTTGAGATTCTGGACCGAGAGCTTCATGGCGCGCGCGCTTCGCCAGGCCGCGCGTCATAGGCCAAGCCGCCGCCGAGATAGGCGGCACGGACTTGGTCGTTGCGGCGAATGTCTTCCGGCGCACCTTCGGCGATGAGTACGCCGCGATTGAGCACCAAGACGCGGTTCGCGTGCCCGAATACGACATCCATGTCGTGCTCGGTGAAAAGAACGCCGATCGATTTCGTCTGGGCGATTTGCACGGTGAGCCGCATCAATTCGATGCGTTCGCGCGGCGTCATGCCGGCGGTCGGCTCGTCCATCAGAAGTAATCTCGGCTGATTGGCGAGCGCCACCGCCAGTTCAAGCCGCTTGAGGTCGCCATAGGCCAATTCGCCGCAGGGCTGTTCCGCCAAGCCGTTCATTCCGACCAGCTCAAGCAGGCGGTCCGCTTCGCCGAAAGAAAATCGCGGCAGCGACGTGGCGGGATTGAGCGACTTCCGCTCATAGGAGGCGAGCGCAAGCTGAACATTCTCGCGCACGGTCATGGTCGCAAATGTCGCGGTAATCTGGAATGTCCGCCCCACACCCAACCGCCAGACTTCACGCGGCTTCTTCCCCGTGATGTCCTGGCCCGAGAGGGTGACGCGGCCGGCGTCAGGAATGGTCTGGCCGTTGAGCATGTCGAAACAGGTGCTCTTGCCCGCGCCGTTGGGACCGATCAGCGCGAGGATTTCGCCGGCGAAAAGCTTAAAAGAAACGCCGCGCACCGCGCGCACCCCGCCATAGGATTTGCTGAGTTCCTCGGCCGACAATAATGGCGGGGAGTCGTTCATTCGGCGGCCCCCCTGCCGGATGCGCGCAAGGCCGGTTCCGTCGATGGCATCAGGCGGCGCCAAATCGATTCAAACATCCCGCCGATTCCCCCGGGGAAGGCCACGACCATCAAAACGATGAAGCCGCCAAGCACGAGCTTGGACCAGTCGGTCTGGCTGACGAGCCAGATCGAAAGCGCCTTGTAGAGGATGGCGCCGATGACCGCGCCCGAGACGGTTTCGACGCCGCCGAGCAGCACCATGACCAGCGCATCGACCGACAAGGGGATGCCGAGCACGTCGGGAAAAACGCTTCCCTTGAGATAGGCAAACAGCGCGCCGCCAAATCCGGCCACCGTGCCGGCGATGACAAAAGCGGTCCATTGAACGCGCTTACTGTCGATACCGATCGCTTCGGCGCGCAGAAACGAATCGCGGCTCGCCCGCAACGCAAAACCGAGGTGTGAAAACACCACGATCCGAAGTAGCGCCACCGCCAGGGCCACCACCGCAATCGACAGCCAATAAAAATGCGAAGGACTTGCCGCCCAGCGCTCCGGCCAGACGCCGAGAATGCCGTTGTCGCCGCCGGTGATCTCGACCCATTGAAACGCGATCGACCAGACGATTTGCGCAAAGGCGAGCGTTAGCATCGCGAAATAAACACCGGACAATTGAACCGCGAAGAAGCCGAATATCGCCGCGCCTAAAAGGCCGAGCAAAGGACCGAGCAGAAGGGCCGCGATCATCGGCAGGCCCGCGAATTTGACGGCGAACGCCACGCCATAGGCGCCAAGTCCGAAATAAGCCGCGTGCCCAAACGAGGCGAGCCCACCGGCCGACATCACAAAATGAAGGCTTGCGGCGAAGACGACGAAGATCGCGATTTCCGCGCCGACATTGAGCGCATAATTGCCGGCAAAGAACGGCAGCGAGGCTGCAAGCAGAAACACGACCGCGACCGCGATACGTCCAGCCGGCGTCAAAGGCCGCCAGGGATGGACGGTGAGCCCTCCCGCGCGCCGCGCGGCCGCTTGCGCCTTACCGAGCAGTCCCCAGGGGCGCACGATCAAGACCGCCGCCATCACCAGAAAGACCAGAACGATGGAAATCTTCGGAAAGATCAAAATGCCGAACGCATTCAATTCGGACACCAGCACCGCGGCCATGAAGGCGCCGGGCACGCTGCCGAGGCCGCCGATCACCACGACGACAAAGACTTCGACGATGACGCGCAAATCCATGGCGTGGTGGACCGCATCGCGCGGGATTTGCAGCGCGCCGCCAAGCGCCGCCAGAAACACACCGAGAGCGAACACACCGGTGAACAGCCATTTCTGGTTCACCCCCAATGCGGCCACCATATCGCGATCCTGCGTGGCGGCGCGAACCAAAATGCCCCAGCGGGTGCGCTGAAAGATCAGCCAGAGCAGCGTAAGCACCAACGGCCCAAACCCGATCAGAAACAGATCGTAGCTTGGAATTTTCTGGCCGAAAAAATCGAGCGCGCCCTTCAAGCCGGGCGCGCGGGAGCCAACCAGATCGTTCGGGCCCCAATTGAGCACCACGAGATCCTCGACCATCAGCGTCAGACCGAAGGTCGCCAGCAATTGGAATAATTCAGGCGCGCGATAGATCCGGCGCAACAGCATCATCTCAACGACGACGCCGAGCGCCGCAACGATCAAGGCCGCGGCAAAAATACCGCCCCAAAATCCAAGCGCGCCGGAAAACCGCTCGGTGAGCGAGAACGCCATGTAGGCGCCGAGCATATAAAACGCGCCATGGGCGAAATTGACGATCCGCGTCACGCCGAAAATGATCGACAGGCCGCAGGCGACCAGAAACAACGAAGCGGCGCTGGCAAGTCCGGTCAGAAACTGAACGAGGTAAAAGGCCATGGGTGGATGTGTTGGAGTAGCCGCGCCGATCTCGATCGGCGCTTGAGCATTCCTTCACCTCGCCCCGCTTGCGGGGAGAGGGAGAAGCGGGTCACTCCTTTGGCCGCATCTTTGCGACTTCCGCATCGCTTGGCAAATAATCCGAGCCCTTGCGATAGAGGGCATCGACCATCACGCCCTTGCCGTCCTTCAGCGCGGTCTTGCCGACAAAGGTGCCGAGCGTCGATTGATGGTCGATCTTGCGGAAAGTAATCCCGCCAAAAGGCGACGGCAAAGAAAGACCTTCGGCCGCCGCGATCATCTTTTCCGGATCGGTGGAATTGGCCTTGGCGAGGATGGCGGCCGCCGCCTTGATCGTTTCATACCCCACGATCGAACCCATCCGGGGATAGTCATTATATTTGGCCTGATAGGCTTTCAGGAAAGCCTCGTGCTCCGGCGTCTTGATCGCATGCCAGGGATAGCCGGTGACGATCCAGCCCTCCGGCGTTTCGTCTTTCAGAGGGTCGAGATATTCCGGCTCGCCGGTCAGGAAGCTGACCACCGCGCGATCCTTGAAGAGTCCTCGCGTATTGCCCTCACGCACGAATTTGACGAGGTCGGCGCCGAATTCGACGTTGAGGATCGCTTCCGGGTTTGCCGCGGCCATGGCTTGCACCACGGGGCCGGCATCGATCTTGCCCTGCGGCGGCCATTGCTCCTCGACCCATTGAATGTCGGGCCGCTTCGCCGACATCAGCTTCTTGAACACCGCGACCGCCGACTGGCCATATTCATAATTCGGCGCAATCGTCGCCCAGCGCTTGGCCGGCAGTTTGGCGGCGGCTTCCACCAGCATCGCCGCCTGCATGTAGTTGGAAGGACGCAAACGGAAAGTATAGCGATTGCCCTTGGACCAGGTGATCGCATCGGTCAAAGGTTCGGCGGCAAGGAAAAACACTTTTTTCTGGTTGGCGAAGTCGCTGATCGCAAGCCCAATGTTCGACAGGAAGGTGCCGGTCAGCATCGCGACGTTTTCACTCGACACCAGCTCGTTGGCGGCGGTCTGCGCATCGGCCGGTTTACCGCCGTCATCTTTGGAGAGGACGACGAGCTTCTTGCCGTTGATGCCGCCATTCGCATTGATTTCCTCGACCGCGAGCTGCCAGCCCTTGCGATAGGGTTCGGTGAAGGCGGGCAACAGCGAGTAGCTGTTGATCTCGCCGATTCTAATCTCCCCGCCCTCGGCCATCGCCCTCTGAATCAAGCCGCCCTGCGCCAGACCCGTAAGGGTGATGACCAGTGCCGCCCATTTGAAGTTCCTGCACCACAAGCGGCAAATTCCGTTCAGGAACTTCAAATGGAAAGGCGGCACTGGAATCATAGATTTGCTAGTGCCCGTAACTTTCCGAAGTTCGTGATAGGTGGGTGCTGAGATATAACACGAACTTCGGAAAGCGGGCACTAGCGCCATTCTCCATAAACCCTTGCTTCGTTGCATGCCGAACCTCCGATCCTTTCGGCGAGCCGTTCGCCAAAACTTGTCCCGATCTCGACCAAGGGCGAGAGGTCTTCCACATATCGTCCGAGGGCGAGGTTTTCAATCGTTACCCAGAAAGCCCGACAGGACCGGCGCTTTCGAAGCGATATGGCGTATCCGGCGGGGACACAAGCGTTGAAACCCACTGGTTACACCGTCTTTTGCAAGCTAAACTTCCGTTTATGACCGTCACCGATATCGCAACCCGGACCTATAATCACGGCTTTCGGCTCGATCCGATCGTGCGCAGCCTGCTGGATACGGATTTCTACAAGCTGCTGATGTTGCAGATGATCCGGGAATGCTACCCGAACCAGCAGGTCACCTTTTCGGTGATCAACCGTTCCAAGCATGTGCGGTTGGCCGAAGTCATCGAGGAACGCGAATTGCGCGCGCAACTCGATCACGCCCGCTCGATCCGCTTCAGCAAACAAGAATTGATCTGGCTCGCCGGCAATACCTTTTACGGCAAGACTCAGATGTTCTCACCTGACTTCATCAACTACCTCTCGACGTTTCGCCTTCCCGAATATGAACTTAAGAAGGTGGACGGCCAGTATGAATTGAATTTCTATGGCCCCTGGGCGCACACCACGATGTGGGAAATCCCCGCGCTCGCCATTCTCAATGAGTTGCGTTCGCGCCAGGTGATGAAAGGGCAAGGCCGTTTCGCGCTCGATGTGCTCTATGCCCGCGCCAAGGCCAAACTCTGGACCAAGGTCGAACGTCTGCGCAAGCTCGACGATCTGCGCCTGTCGGATTTCGGAACGCGACGGCGCCACGGCTTTCTGTGGCAACGCTGGTGCGTGGAAGCGGTCAAGGAAGGACTTGGCCCCTCGTTTACCGGCACCTCGAACGTGCTGCTCGCGATGGACAGCGACCTCGAAGCGATCGGCACCAACGCCCATGAACTGCCGATGGTGGCGGCGGCATTGGCCAATGACGACACCGAATTGCGCTGGGCGCCGTATCGGATTCTCGATCAATGGCGCCATACCTATGGCGGCAATCTCTTGATCGCGCTGCCCGACGCCTTCGGCACCAAGGCCTTCTTACGCGACGCGCCGGAATGGGTCGCGGACTGGACCGGCTTTCGCCCTGACAGCGCGCCGCCTATCGAAGCCGGCGAAGAAATCATCACATGGTGGAAGCAGAAGGGGCAAAATCCGAAAGAAAAGCTTCTGGTGTTTTCCGACGCCATGGATGTCGGATCGATCGAGGCAATCCACCGGCATTTCGCCGGCCGGGTGCGCATCAGCTTCGGCTGGGGCACTAATCTCACCAATGATTTCGTCGGCTGCGCGGCTGACGGCTCGGTCGATCTCGATCCGATCTCGATCGTCTGCAAGGTGACTTCCGTCGATGGCCGTCCCGCGGTCAAGCTTTCGGACAATCCGGAAAAGGCAACCGGCGCCTTGAGCGAGGTCGAGCGCTATTTGCGCGTATTCGGCAATGCCGGGCGGGTCCGCGCCGCCGTGCATGTGTAAAGCCAGAATAGACGTCCGGGGAAGGAAAAATCAGATGTCGAAGAAAGACACGGCCGGATTTGACCGGCGGGACGTTCTCAAACACATCGTGACGGTGGCAGGCTCCGCCCCGCTTGCCTCGAGCGGAACGGGCGCGACAGCCGTGGCTGCCGCCGCCATGGCGGTACAGGCCGCGCCGGCATCGGCGCAAGCCGGCGCGGTCACCGCGGCGCCCTCGACAGAGCCGGCCGCGGGGTATCAGTTCTTCGGTCCGGATGAAGCCGGCTTCATTGAGGCCTTTGTCAATGTGATGTGTCCGGCGGATCATTTGACGCCGAACGGCGTCGACTGCGGTCTTGCCATCTTCATCGACCGGCAATTGGCCGGCGGTTACGGACAGGGCGAAAATCTTTACATGCTGGGCCCGTGGCAACAGGGCAAGCCGCAGCTCGGTTATCAGCTTCCGCTGACGCCGGCGCAGTTCTTCAGGGCCGGCATCGCCGCCGCCAATGCGGCATGTCGCGCGCGCTCCGGCAAGAACTTCGAGGCGCTGACATCTGATGCTGCCGACCTTTTCCTGAGCGACCTTGCGGCCGGAAAGGTCACCGACGCCCGCCTGCCGCTCGGCGAATGGTTCAACGAACTGGCCTATCCACTCTTCGTGCAAGCCTGCTTCGCCGATCCGATCTATGGCGGCAATCATGGCAAGGTGTTTTGGCGGATGGTCGGTTATCCGGGCCTGCCGGCGACGCACGCCCATGACATGGTGGAATTCCGAGGCAAGCCGTTTCCGCTCGCCAAAGCTCCCAAGTCGATCGCCGACTTCAGCTAACGGGGAAAAGCCATTAAAGAGGAAAAGCCATGGCGACAAAGCTCCCCAAACGCATCGTTGTGATCGTCGGAGGTGGACTAACCGCCGCCCTCGTCGCGCGCCAGCTCACGGCGAAAGGCACCGACGTGCTTCTGCTGGAACGCGGGTATGATCGCCGCAAATCGGCGGCAGCGACGCTACCCAATCAACGCGACGAGTTGCGTTGGGACATTCGCGGCGGCCTTGGACAAAATTGGGCGGTCGAAACCTATACCGTCCGCCATTCCTCGAAAGAGGAAGCCCTGCCCGCCCGCCGATTGGCCGCCTTCCTGCCCGGCGAAGGGCTGGGAGGTGCGGCGAGCCACTGGAACGGCTTTGCCTGGCGGTGGGCGGAATACGATCCGACCTTGCGCTCGCGCTTCGAGAGTCGTTACGGCGCCAAGGCGATTCCAGCGGAATTGCAAATCCAGGATTGGGGCGTGACCTATGCCGAGATGGAGCCCTATCACCATCTGTTCGAAAAGCTCTACGGGATTTCAGGCAAGGCCGGCAACATCAAGGGTGCGATCATGCCCGGCGGTAATCCGTTCGAAGCCCCGCGCCGCGACGAATATCCGCAAGCCCCGCTCGAGCCGACCGAAGCCGGACTGATCTTCAAGGCCGCGTGCGACAAGCTCGGCCACAAGGCGTTTATCGCGCCCGCGGGCAATTCATCCGGCCCCTACACCAACCCGGACGGCATGAAACTCTCGCCATGCCAATATTGCGGCCATTGCGAGAAATTCATCTGCGAAGCGCAGGCCAAAGCGACGCCGGAGGTGCTGCTTTATCCGGTGCTGGCGCAGCGGAAGAATTTCGAGATTCGCATGCAATGCCGGGTCACCGGCGTCGATTACGACAAAAACGCCAAGCGCGTCACCGCCGTGCGCTATGTCGATATGATCACGGGCGCCGAATATGAACAGCCCGCGGATGTGGTGGTGCTCGCCGCTTTCACGATGTCGAATACGCGCTTTCTGCTGCTTTCAGGAATCGGAAAGGCCTATGATCCGGCCAGTGGCGAAGGCGTGGTCGGCAAGAATTTCTGCTATCAAACCAATTCCGCCATCAACGTGTTCACGAAAGATCGCTGGATCAATCCGTTCCTGGCGAGCGGCAGCACCGGAACCACGATCGACGAATTCAACAACGACAATTTCGACCACACCGGCCTCGGCTTCCTCGGCGGCGCCGGCATCAGCGCCAATTTGACCAATGGGCGTCCGATCGGCAGTCGCCGTCTGCCGCCCGGCACGCCGCGCTGGGGCACGCAATGGAAGCAGGCGAGCGCCGACTGGTACGCCAAATCGTTCACGATGCAGGCGCAAGGGTCGAGCTATCCGCATCGTGAAAATTACTTGAGCCTCGATCCCGACTATCGGGATGCGCATGGCCAGCCGCTGGTGCGTATCACCTTCGACTGGCGCGAGAACGACATGAAGATGTCGGAATATTGCACCAAGAAAATGGAAGATATCGCCAAAGCGATGGACGCGACGATCCTCGGCCCCGCCCTGCCCCGCAAGGCGCCGTTCGACACCAGGCAATATCAGAGCACGCATGTGACCGGCGGCACGCCGATGGGAGCCGATCCCAAGACCAGCGTGGTTTCACAGCACCTTCAGCATTGGGACGCGCAAAACCTGTTCGTGGTCGGCGCCTCGGTCTATCCGCACAATTCCGGCTACAACCCGACCGCGTTGTTGGGCGCGCTGGCGCTTCGGCTCGGCGACGATCTCAACAGTTATGTTGAACGGCCACGGATGCTTTGATCGACGGATGATTACGGTTACGGAAGAGAAGGCCATCGATTTCGAAAGCACGGCTCGCATTGCGACCGAAGCCTTCGGAACGAAGAATGTGACGTTCTCTCCCTCGCGCATGAAATGGCTGTATGAGCGCGGCTTCGGTCGGGGCAGCGCGGTGGTGGCGGCCTTCGATGGCGATAAGAAAATCGGCCAGATCGTGCTTCTGCATCAAGAAGTCTATCTCGACGGCCGGCCGGTGGCCGCGGCCCAACTGATCGATCTTTTTATTCTGCACACCTACCGTTCGCCGGCACTGGTTCGCCGCCTCTACAAGGAGGTCGAGCGGCGGTGCGAGGCCGACCATATCCGCGTGATCCTGACGCTGCCGAACGAGACTTCGGCGCCGCTCAACGCGCGCTTCATGAAGCTGCGCCCCTTTCTCTCGTTGCAAGCGCGCGTGGGAATAAGCTTTTGGTGGCCGCGCCGCTCCCACATGAAATTTTCAGGCCTGCTCAAGGCCATGCCGAAGGCCGAGGCGATCGCGCGACTGTCGGACTTTGTCACGCCACCTCGCGAGAATGGCCCGCACTGGAATGCGGCGACGCTCTATGAACGCCTGAGCGACCCGACCTGCGACTACGCCGTTCATGCGACCGAAAATCTGTTGCTGGTCTCATCCGCGCGCAAGACGCGCGGCATCAGCCATGTTCTGCTGTGTGGATTTTTCGCGCGCCCGCAAATGATCATCGCGGCATCCGACGTGGGCGATTTGATACGCGCGGCGTGTGGTTTCTGGCAAAAACCGATCTTTGTCTATGCCGGCATCAACAACAGCCTGCCGCGCTTGCCGGGATTTGCGATACCCGCCCGATATCGCCAACCGATATTGGTTCAATTGCGGGATTTGGATTCCGGCGAGCCCCAATTGCACTTCGACCGTTTTCAATTGACCGATTCCGATTTCGTGTAAGCTTCCGGTCAGCAGGTGAGAATGAGCTTTCCGGTCGTCCCGCGCCCTTCGAGCGCGACATGCGCGCCTGAAGCCTCCGCCAGCGGATAGCGGCCACCGATCGTCACCGCGAGCCTGCCTTTGATGACGAGATCGAAGAGTTCGCCGAGCCCGTCACGAAGTCCTTCCGGCGACAATAACGGCGCGAAGGCAAAGCCGGTCAACGATTGGTTCTTGAAGATGAGACCCAAAAGCTCCGGCACACCCAACTGAAAGCTCTGGATGTTGAGTGCGCCATAAATGACGATTTGACCGCGCGGAGCCAGCGCCGCCAAGCTCGCTTTGGTCACTTCATGGCCGACGGATTCGTAAATAATGTCGGGTCCGGTGCCGCCGGTGGCTCGGTTTAGCGCATCGGTCCAGTTGGGCTCGGTGTAGTTCACCCCGGCATCGGCCCCGAGCGAGCGGGCAAAATCGAGTTTCGCCGCGCTGCTCGCGCCCGCGATTACCTTGCGCGCGCCCGCTTGTTTGGCGAGCTGCACCAGGAGGGATCCCACGCCGCCCGCGGCGGCGTTGATCAGAACCGTCTTGCCTTGGGGCGGCGCCTGCCGCGTGAGATAAAGCGCGGTCAACCCTTGGATCGGCAGCGCCACGGCCTGGTCAAAAGAGATGGCGTCGGGCAAGGGCATGGCGAGCGCCGCATCGATCACGACAAATTCCGCATAGGCGCCAAGGCTATTGCTGGCAAAAAGCGGCGCCAGCACCCGCTGGCCAACCGCGAAATCACGAACATCCGCGGCCATGGCCTCCACCACGCCCGCGGCCTCAGCGCCGAGAATGGCCGGCAATGGCGGGGTGACGGCGTATCGGTCCATCCGCGTCAACGTATCGGCGAGATTGACGCCGATCGAACGAACGCGGACCAACAACTGGCCCGCTCCGGGAGCCAGCGTTGGCACCTCCGCCAGTTCCAGAACCTCGGGACCGCCAAAACGCTTGATCTGAATGGCTTTCATCGCACGCCTCACACTGGAGAAATTTCCTGGGCGGCAGATATATAGTATGGTAACAAAAGCATATTACCGACTAATTCGTGACATACAGACCAAAAGGTAAGTATGGAGAAAATGACCAAACGCTTACCGATGCTCCCTGCCGAGCGCGCGCTGAAGGTGATTTCGGGGCGCTGGAAGGCGATCATTCTGTATCATCTGTTCGATTCCCCGCAGCGCCTGTCCGAGTTGCAACGGCTCTTGCCCGATGTCAGCCAGAAAATGCTGATTCAGCAATTACGCGAAATGGAAGAGCACGGAATCGTGCATCGCGAGGTTTTCCGTCAGGTGCCGCCGCGTGTCGAATATAGCGCCACCACGCTCGGCTTTAGCTTTGAACCGGTGTTGCAGGCGCTGTGCGAGTGGGGCCGCCAGCACGCGGTCGAACTCGATGAAGCCGACCGGTTGACGGATTGTTCGATTGCGCCGCGGCCACGGAAAACCGCCACAAAAAGGCAAAACGAAAAAGCCGTCTGATATCACTGCACGCCGAGACGGGCGAATAACAATTCGCTCTCCTGCGCCAACGCCGCCGCATCGGCCTGATGCACGACCTGCCCGGTCTCCAGAACATAAACCCGGTCGGCGACAGCCAAGGCGCTGTAGAGATTCTGTTCGACCAGGAGAACCGACAATCCCTCGCGCTTGAGGTCGCGCACGATCTCTTCCAGATGCTGCACCATGACCGGCGCGAGCCCCTCCGAGGGCTCGTCCATCAAGATCAGTTGCGGATCGATCATCAGCGCGCGGCCGACCGCGAGCATGCCCCGCTCGCCGCCAGACAATTGCCCGCCGCGATGATGCCGCCGCTCGGCCAAGCGCGGGAAAAGCCCAAACACGCGTTCCAACGTCCAGCCGGTTTTGGCGCGCGCGCTCTTGAGCATCGTGAGATGTTCAGTCACGGTCAACGAGGCAAACAACCGCCGCCCCTGCGGGACGATTGCGATCTTACGCGCGGCGATGTCGTGCGGCCGCAAGCCAAGGAGACTTTCGCCGCGCCAAACGATCGATCCCGAACGGATCCGCGGCGGCGTCAAGCCCATGATCGAGCGTATAAGCGTCGTCTTGCCCATGCCGTTGCGGCCAAGCACGGCGACGACCTCGCCCGGCGCAACGTCGAGCGAGACGCCGCGCACCACCAGCGCCTCGCCATAGCCGCTATGCAGATCGCGAACTTCAAGCATGGCGCGGCCGTCCCAGATAGACTTCCTGCACGCGGCTGTTACGCCGGATCGCCTCGGGCGCCTCTTCGACCAGAATGCGGCCCTCGAACATACAGGTGACGCGATCGACGAGGCCGAGCGCAAGATCCATATCGTGCTCGATCAGGACGACCGTGATGTCGCGCCCCAACGAGCGGATGATCTCGGCGACCATCGAGCGTTCCGAGGGCGAGAGCCCGGCGGCCGGCTCGTCAAGCAATAAAAGCCGCGGCGAGGTGACGAGCGACAGCGCGATTTCAAGCTGGCGCTGTTCGCCATAGGATAATTCCCGCACCATGACGCCGGCGCGATGGCCGATCTTGACCGCGTCGAGCGCGGCGGCGATTTGCGGCGCCTCCGCCATGTCGATATCAGGTTTTCCGAACAGCGAAAATTTGCGCGAAGACCGCCCGCGCAGCGCCAACACCATATTGTCGCGCACGGAAAGGCGCGGAAACAGATTGGTGATTTGGAAAGTGCGCGAAACCCCAAGCCGGGCACGCCGGGGCGGCGGCAAACGGGTGATGTCGTGGCCGTCAAACACGATGCGGCCCGAGGTCGGCGGCATGCTGCCGGCGATCGCGTTGAAAAGCGTGGTCTTGCCCGCCCCGTTCGGCCCGATAATGGCGCGGCGCTGACCTTTCGGCACGACAAGGCTGACGCCATCGACCGCGCGAAGCGCGTCGAACGCAACGACCACCTCGGAAAGCGTGAGAATCGGATCAGACACGGCTTCTTCCGTTGACGCAAGGACGCAAAACGAATTCTGCGTCCCGCCCTCTTACGCTTTCTTGATTCCCTGGAAGGTCCGCGAATAAGGCGGCTGCTTCATATAGGTCTCGGGATCATATTTCCAGAATTGCGAGACGTTCGGATAGTTTGCGATCGGCACATTCCAATATTTGCCGTCGGCGCGCTTGACGACTTTGCGGATCGACACGTCGTAGATCGGGTTGCCGTAAGCATCGAGCTTGACGGTCTTGCCGAGCGGCGAGCCGACGAGTTCTGTCTTGAGCACAGCGTCGATGACGGCATCACGGTCTTCGACCTTGCCGCCGAGCTTTTCCAGCGCCTCGGCGACCCACATGATGCCGGAATACATCGAGAAACCATAGAGCGAGGGAATCCTGCCGTATTTTGCCTCATATTCCCGAGTGAATTTCTGCGTCACGGGATTGTCGGAGCCTTCCGCGAAATGCGCGGCCGCGATAATACCGTCGCATTCCTCACCGAGCGTGCGGATCACCGATTGATCGGTGGCGTTCATCGCGCCCAAGAACGGGATTTTCCCTTTCAGCCCGAAGCTCGCATATTGCTGGATGAAGCGCGTGGCATCCGCGCCGGTTTCCATGGCGAAAATCGCATCGACCTTCAAATCCGCGAGCTGACCGAGATAGGGGCTGAAATCGGCGGTGTTGAGCGGGTGCCAGAACTGTTGCACAACTTCACCGCCGCCTTCCGTGAATACCTGGGCAAGACCGCCGCATTGTTCGTGACCGAAAGTGTAGTCCTGGCTGACGGTCGCGATCTTCTTGTAACCCTGCTTCAAGGCCCAATCGCCGAACGGATGGGTGAAAGCACTCGCGGCGTATCCGGCGACGCGGATCACGTTTTTGATACGCTGGCGCTGGGTGAGATCGTCGGCCGCGATGATCGGGATGAAATAGGGCGTGCCGGTTCCCTTGACGTAATTGGCGACCGCGAGGCCAGTATTGGCGAGCAAATCTCCCATCAACATATGGCAATTGCCCTGCTCGACCAGGCGGCGCGCCTTCTGAAGCGCCGTGTCGGGATTGGACGCATCGTCCTCGATCACGAGTTCGACTTTGCGGCCGGCGATCTCGCCTTTCACCTGATCGAGATAGAATTGCACGCCCTCGACCATTTCCTTGCCGCCGGAAGCCACGACGCCCGTAAGCGGTGCGAGAAGGCCGATTTTGATCGGACCGGCTTGCGCGATCGCCTTGCGCCAGGGCAACGCGCCGACGGTGGCAAGCGTCGCGGTCGAAGTTTTCAAGAATTTCCTGCGGTCCATGTCAATGTCCTTTCGTGGAAATAGGCGATTGGCGCGCTTGGCGCGTCAGAAGCGCGCGCAATGTCCCGATGATACCTTCAGGCGCGAAGATCATGATCAGAATGAAGGTCAAGCCCAGCACCATCGGCCAGCGTTCGGTATAGGCGCTGACGACGTTCTCAAGCGCGATGACCGCAGCGGCACCGACAAAACCGCCGAACAGCGTGCCGACCCCGCCCGCGATCATCATCAACACGCCCTCGACCGATTGCGCCAGCGCCACGCTCGAGGGACTGACGAAATTGTTGAACATCGCATAAAGCGCGCCGGCGATCCCGGCGAAGAAGCCCGATACCGCAAAGCCCACGAACAAATGCAGCGGAACGTTATAGCCGAGGCTCCTCATGCGGCTTTCGCTGTCGCGGATGCCCAATAGCGTGAGGCCGAACGGCGAGCGGACAAACCTCCACATCGCATAGCTCACCGCGGTGACCGCGGCGAGCACGGCCCAATAAAAAGTGCGGTGCGCCATCAACAACGCCGGCCGCACATCGCCGCGCATGCCGTTTTCGCCGCCCGTCACCTGCGTCCAGCGCAAGCATATGCCCCACACGATCATGCCGAGCGCCAGTGTCAGCAGCAGGAAATAGACGCCGGAGGTGCGCACCGCGAGCAGCGCAAAGATCACCGCCACTAAAGTCGCCGCGAGCACACCGAGGAGGAACGCCGTCGCTGGCGGCAGGCCCGCCTGCGCCGAGGCATAGACCACGACATAGCCGGAGACGCCGAAGATCGCGCCGTGACCGAGCGAGGTCCGCCCGGCAAAGCCCGCGAGAATGTCGATCGACATCGCAAGAACGCCGAAGATCAAAATCTCAGTGGCGAGCCCGACCTGATAGTTCGAAAGCCCCAGGGGCAAGGCGGCGGCCAAGGCCAGCACGATCAGAACGACAAGGGCCGAGCGGCCGGTCGGGCCCGCGAATTTGCGTTGCGATGCCCCGGCCGTTTCGGTCATGTCGTAGCCGCCCGTCCGAACAGGCCGAGCGGCCGAAATGCCAACAAGAGCGCCATCGGCCCGAAGATCACAAAATAAGCGAGTTCGGGAAACATCACCTGTCCGAGCGTATTGAGAAGCCCGACCAGAAGGCTGCCGACCCCGACGCCGACGAGGCTGCCACGGCCGCCGATGATGACGATCGCAAGGCTGAACACCAAAATTTCCGCGTCCGCCGACGGATAAAGCGACAAAAACGCCCCGCCCATCAAACCGCCGAGACCCGCCAGCGCCGAACCGAGCAGAAAAGTGACGAGGAAAACGCGGCGGATATTGACGCCGGAGGCCTCTACCATTTCGGCGTCGTCAACGCCGGCACGGATCAACGCCCCGAGACGGGTGTGGTTGAGAAGCGCCCAAAGCCCGGCGAATATGACGATGCCGCTTATCAACACGAACAGCCGGTAGGTCGGATAAAACACGCCGAACACCCGCATGCCGCCTTTGAGCATCTGCGGGATCGGCACCGTAAAACTGTCGCCGCCCCAAATCACGAGCGCCAGATCATTGAGCACAAATGCGAAACCCAATGTCAACAACACCTGACGGAGGTCGTTGCCGCGAACAAAGCGCAACAGGCCCTGATCGAGCACAAAGCCAATGGCCGCGACCGCCGCCATGGCGCCGAGCCCCCCGAGCACAAAACTGCCGGTTCGGGTCGCGACCGCAAAACCGATATAGCCGCCGAGCAAATAAAGCGCGCCATGCGCCAGATTGACGATGCGCAGCAATCCAAAGATCAACGTAAAGCCGCTCGCCACCACGAACAGCAGCGCGGCGAAGGTCAATCCGTTGAGAAGCTGGAAGATGCTCATCCTTTTAACGGCGCTTTCGGTCCGGCCGCGAGGTACCAGTCGAGAATCTGTTCGCCCGTCATCAGCGCGACGTCGGGCTTTTGCCGGATGGTCTCGAAGATGCGGCGGAAATATTTCGCGCGATGCGGCGCACCCATGATGTAGGGGTGGATCACCAGCGCCATGATGCGCGCCGATTGGCTTGCATCGTCGTAAATCTGCTCGAACTGATCGATCGCGCGGTCGTAATATTCCGACGCCTTGTGATGCTGGATCAGCATCATCGCGACATCGTTGCATTCCTGGGTGTAGGGAATGTTGACGATCGACGTTGTCGTGGTTTTGAGCCAGACCGGCTGGTCGTCGAGCACCCAATCGGCGACGTAATCATAACCTTCCAGTTTCAATAAGTCCGGCGTTTCCCAGGTCTCGGTGAGGCCGGGGCCGAGCCAGCCGCGCGGCCG
>Ga0070735_10002322_pt1 | contig 17362 bp, 22 predicted proteins | sample Coa_R1_FD_66443 | JGI IMG/M metagenome (GOLD analysis project Ga0070735, IMG submission 66443) | Surface soil microbial communities from Centralia Pennsylvania, which are recovering from an underground coalmine fire - Coalmine... | ecosystem: Environmental > Terrestrial > Soil > Unclassified ... | reverse complement strand
CGGATGGCTGGTCGCGCAGTGATAGCACTCGCGCGCGTTCTCCATGGCCAGCTTCCAGTTGGCGCGTTCGACGAACCGGTCCTCGTGCGCCAGCTTGGCGCGCTCCAGCCGGTGCGGCGCGAGCATGGGCTCGAGCGTCGTGCGGAACGTCTCGAACGGCGGCGGATCCTCCGCCAGGCAGACGTAGACGCCGCCCGCCACCGTCTCCAGGTGAACCTGGCCCAGCCCGTGCTCGCAGGCCTCGAACTCGTCGCCCATGCGGCTGGCGGCGACCAGTGCGCCGGTCAGGTCGTAGGTCCAGCGGTGGTAGGGGCAAACGAGCCGCGCCGAGGCGCCCTTGCCGTCCGGGACGATCTGCGAGCCGCGGTGGCGGCAGGTGTTGTGGAAGGCGCGCAAGCCGCCGTCATGGCCGCGCACGATCAGGATCGGCGCACGGCCGACGGTCAGCGCTATATGGCTGCCGGCTTCGGGAAATTCGGCCTCGAGCCCCACCATCAGCCAGCTGCGCGCGAAGATGGCGTCGAGGTCGAAGGCCAACGCTTCGGCGTCCAGATAGAGCCCTTGCGGCAGGGTGTGACCCTCCCGCCGTTCGTCGAACAGCGTCGCGATCCTGGCCAGATCGACCACCTTGCCTCCTTTGAGCAGATCCGCCGGCTGTCATGGACCGCCGCGCGCGGGCTTCGCAAGGCCGCCCCTTAAATCGCTTGACAGTTATATTTCTCTCTAGCGATATTATCGGCATGGACGTGTTCACCGCCGTCGCCGAGCCACATCGGCGCCAGATCCTCGGACTGCTCAGCAACGGCGAGATGCCGGCTGGCGAGGTCGTCGAGGCGATGGGCCTGAGCCAGCCCGGCGTTTCCAAGCATCTGAAACTGCTGCGCCAGAGCGGCCTCGTCAGGATGCGCGCCGACGGCCAGCGCCGCATCTACAGCCTGCATCCCGACAAGCTGGCCGAGCTGGACGCCTGGCTCGCCCCCTACCGCCGCTTCTGGCGCGACAAGCTCGACGCGCTGGAAGACCACCTGATGAGGGAGAGCTGAGGATGGCCGCTCGCGAACCGAGGACGGAAGAGCGCGCCCTCCGGCGACCCGACGGCTGGGTCGCGCCCACAGATCCGCGTGACGCGGCGATCCGGCAAATGCCCGACGGCCTCTTCGAAATGCGCTTCGAGCGGACGATCCCCCGCCCGGTCGAAAAGGTCTGGAGCGCTCTGACCGTTCCGGAGCGCCTCGCCGACTGGTTCGGCGAGCCGGTGGAGATCGACCTGCGCGTCGGCGGCAATTATCTGGTGATGTTCCCCGGCGGCGACGACAACCTGGTCGAGGGCCGCATCGTCGCCTGCGAGCCGCCGCGCCTCCTGGCGTTCGAGTGGTTCTCGAGCGGCGGAAACACCGTCGTCCGCTGGGAGCTCGCGCCGGTTGAGGGCGGCTGCCGCCTCGCTTTCCACCAGACCGGACTGAACGCCTGGTGGTTCCTGGGCGGGGCCGCTGGCTGGGCCGATTTCGTCGACGACCTCGTCTCGGTCGCCTGCGATGGCAAGGCGCTCGAGGAGACGCCCGGTCATCACCAGACGGAGTCCGAGCGGTATCGCAAGATGTACGGCGCCTTTGTGCCCGGCTTCGACGTGCGCCCGACGCTGCGTCACAACGAGGCGCCTGGCTTCATCACCCAGGCCGGCGACGGCCGCTACAACGTCCGCTACGTGCGTCGCTGGCTCTTGCCGCTCGAGAAGGTCTGGGCGGCGATCACTGAGGCGGACCGCCTGGCCGACTGGCTGGGCGTGACCACCATAGACCTGCGGGTCGGCGGCGAGGTCGATGTCTACTTCCCGGACGACGGGGCGAGGATGCGCTTCGTGATCCGCACGCTCGATCCGCGGCGGCGGATGGTGTGGGGCGCGGTCGATCCTGAGAACCCGGGCGGGGAGGTCCGGTTCGAGCTCTATCAGGAGAACCCGGACTTCATGGGCGTTCGGCTGGTGCTGACCGAGACGCTGGTCCCGCCCAAGCACCTGCTGAGCGTCGCCGGCGGCTGGGACGCCCACCTGCACGACCTGCCGGAGGCGGCGGCGCGGGAGACGCCGCAGCCCTGGAGCGCCGAGCGGCAACAGGCGCGGGTCGAGCGGGAGCAACTGCAACGCCCGTTCTACCGGGAGCGCCTCCAGCGCGACGCGCCGGGCGTGGCCTGACGATCAACGAAGAAGAAGGAAGGAAACGGTGATGGAAAATCTTGGGGCTTTTGAGGATATCCGCAATCTGCGCTTCGAGCGGCGCCTGCCGGTCGGCGCCGAGGCGCTCTGGCCGTATCTGGCCGATGCGGAGCGGACAGCGGTGTGGCGCTCACGCTGCGAGCTTCAGCCGCGCGTCGGCGGCGACGTGCTGGTCGAAGGGGCTGTCCCGGCGCACGGGTCGGTGACCGCTTGGTCGCCGGGCGAGCGCCTCGCCTTCGCCGTTCCAGGCTTTCCCGATCCGGAGGAGGACCGGCAGGAGATCGCCTACACGCTCGCGCCCGACGGCGGGGCGACGACGTTGACGGTCACGCACCGGCTGCCGCGCGGCTGGGTCGGCGGCTGGCTCGCCGGCGAGTGGCACGCCAGCCTGGATGCGCTGACCCTCGCCGTCGACGGCGGCGACGTCGAGGCCATCGAGGCGGCGCGGAAGCCGAGCGAGGCGCTCGTCAAGGCCTACGACGGCGCGTTCCACGACGCCCGCGCCAGACAGCCTCTGCGGCACATGAAGGACATCTTCGCCGTGACCCCCTTCCACGCCGCGCTCGGCCTGGAGCTGGTCGAGATCTCGCGCGACAAGCTGGTCGGCCGCCTCCCCGCCAAACGGGGCCTCACCCTGCCCGGCGGGCGCATGCACGGCGGCGCGGTCGCGGCCGCGATCGACGCCATCGCCGGCTATCACGGCGCCATGGCCGCCGAGCAGCGCGCGACCGAGACCGGCGGCGAGCGCGGCCGCGGCTTCAGCATCGCCACCACCGGCCTGACCGTCGACTACCTGCGATCGCTGCGCGCGGAGAGCTACAGCATCACAACGACCCTGCTGCACGCGGGCGCGAACCTCATCCGCATCCGCGCCGAGATGGTGGACGACGATGGCCCCGTCGCGGTGGCGACAGCCACCTTCACCTGCTGACGCCCGGAGATGGCGACCCACGTGAGAAGGAGAGCTGAGCATGGGCGCTACTCTGCAACCGGACGGGTGGGTCGCGCCTGACGACCCCCGCGATGCTTGGGTTCGTCAGCACCCCGATGGCACGTTCGAAATGCGCTTCGAGCGGTCGGTGCCGCGTCCGGTGGAAAGGGTATGGGCCGCGATCACCGTTCCCGAGCGGATCGCCGACTGGCTGGGAACGCCGATCCAGATCGACGCGCACGTCGGCGGCAAGTTCATCGTCGCCTTTCCGCACGGCCGTGACGACATGGTCGAAGGCACGATCGTCGCCTGCGAGCCGCCGCATCTGCTGGCCTTCGAATGGGGCGACGGCATCGTCCGCTGGGAGATCACGCCGCGGCAAGGCGGCTGCCTGATGATCTTCACTCAGACAGGGCTGAACGCCTGGTGGTTCCTCGGCGCCGCCGCCGGTTGGATGGGCATGGTCGACGATATCCTCTCCATCGCCTGCGGCGGGACCGCGCACGAGATCGAGGGCGGCTATCGGGCGGCGGTCGAGCGTTACAAGCGCGACTACGGGCCGTTCGTGCCGGGGTTCGACGTGCGCCCCACGCTCCGCAACGGCGAGTCCCCGGCCTTCGTCACCAGGGCCCCGGGCGGCCGCTACACGGTCCGCTACGCGCGGCGAATGATGCTTCCCATCGAAAAGGTCTGGGCGGCCCTCACCGAACCGGAGAGGCTGGCCGACTGGCTGGCCGTCGCCAAGGTCGACCTGCGCGTCGGCGGCGAGGTCGAGCTGACCTGGCCGACGGCGAACTTCGCCGCCCGCTACGTGATCCGCGAGATCGAACCGCCGAACCTGATGGTCTGGGGTTCGACGGACCCGGACAATCCACAAGCCGAACTTCGCTGGCTGCTCTTCCAGGAAGATCCCGACTTCATGGGCACGCGCCTGGTGCTGATCGAGACCCTGCTCCCGCCCGAACATCTGCTGAGCATCGCCACCGGCTGGCATGCGCACCTGCACGATCTGCCCGAGGCGGCGTTGCGCGAGGCGCCGCTCCCCTGGTCGGCCGAGCGCGAGCAGGCTCGCGCCGCGCGGGAAGTGGCGGAGCTATCGCCGCGCTACCGCGAGCGGCTCAGGCGGGATGCGCCCGATGCCGTTTGAGCGACTGGCCCGCTAAGCGATTTCCTGAGCGGCCCCCCGCCCGTGCTTCAATGGGATCAGTCCGCGGCGTTCGATTGTAAGTGTTCCTGTTCGGCGAGCAGCTGTGCTCGTCAAAACAGCTTTCTACTACTGCTATTATTGTTGTCCGAACGGGACACCCTCAGTCGGACGCCCGCGGCTCCTGCCGCGCGGCGGCGTTCGCATGCCGCACACCCCATAACTAGCACATTCGCTAAATAGCTTGAATCCTATTTAGCGATGACGCTAAGTTCGGCGCATGGACGTCTTCGAAGCCCTGGCTGACCCGACCCGGCGCGAGATCGTGGCCATGCTGGCCGGCGGCGAGCGTAACGCCGGCGACATCGCGGCGAGGTTTCCGATGAAGGGACCATCCGTCTCCCGCCACCTGCGCGTGCTGCGCGAGAGCGGCGTCGTCAGCTACCGCAAGAACGCCACGGCCTGGATCTACCGGCTGGAGCCCGGCGCGCTGGGCGAAGCCGAGCAGTGGATGCGCGCCCAGCTCGAGGTGCTGCACGCCCGCTTCGACCGCCTCGAGGCGCATCTGGATCGCATGAAGGAACGAGGGGACTGACGATGAGCCAGACCGAACTTTGCCGCTTTCCCGACCGGTTCACGGTCGAGTACGTGCGCACCTTCCCGCATCCGATCGAGCGGGTGTGGCGGGCGATCACCGACCCCGCGGAATTCGGCATGTGGTTCATGCCGGGCACGATCGAGCCGAAGGCCGGCGGCGCGTTCGGATTCGCCGGCGGCCAATGGACCGGCTCGATCCTGGCCTTCGAGCCGCCCCGGCTCATCCGCCTGCGCAACGCGGGCGATGCGGTCGGCTACTTCCAGTACGAGCTCAGCGAGGCGGCGGGCGGCACGCGGATGCGCTTCGTCCAGCACTTCTCTCCCGATGGAGTCTACGGCGAGCCGGGGAGCACGGCGCCGGGCGCCGGCACGCCCTGGCGCGGGGCGGTCAACGGCTGGCATGAGTTCTGGGAGGCGCTGGGCGACCACCTGGACGGCGTCCCGCCGGGGTCGCGCTTGCCCGCGACCCGGCTCAGCGGGATCGCGGAGCTGTGGGCGGAGAAGATCGCCGAGTCCGGCCTTGCGCTCACGCCAGACCAGCTCAGCCGCATCGTGCTGGGGCTCCGCCGCCGCGAGCGCTCGACCGATCTCTTCGACCTCTACGACGACCACCTGCGCACCGCCCTGCCCCCGGCAGGAAGCCACTGACATGTCCAACGACGACCTCGCCCGTTTTATCGACCGCTACACGATGGAATTCGTGCGCATCTATCCACACCCCATCGAGCGGGTGTGGAAGGCGATCACCGATCCGGCCGAGCTGGCGCAGTGGTTCATTGCGCCCAGCCCCTGGGAGCTGAGGACGGGCGGCCGCTACCGGTTCGACAGCGACAACTTCTCCGGCGTCGTATTGGCCTTCGAGCCGCCACGGCTCATCCGCTTCGACCAGCCGTCCGGCGGGCCCGAGGACTGGTTCCAGTTCGAGCTGACTCAGGTCGAAGGCGGCACGCGGCTGCAGTATCTGCAACACGCAACGCCCGGCATCGCCCGCGGCGACTGGCAGACGCCGGAGGCCTGGGACACGCCGTGGGGCGGCGGCAACCTCGGCGGCTGGCACTCCGGCTTCGAGGAATTGGCCGACCTGCTGGACGGTGTTCCGTGCGGGTCGCGGCGCCCCCCGACCGAGTTCAGCGCCATCGCCCAGGATTGGGCGGAGCGCTTCGGCGCAGAGTTCTCAGCCGAGCAGAAAGCCAAAATCCTCCGCGAACTGCGCGAACGCGAGCGCTGGTTCGAGCTCAGGAGGATCTACCGCGCGCACGTCGATGCGACGCTGCCGCCGGCGACGGGAGCCTGACATGCCCAACGACGACCTCGCGCGCTTCATCGACCGCTACACGGTCGAATACCTACGCACCTTCGCCCATCCGGTCGAGCGGGTGTGGAAGGCCATCGTTGACCCGGCCGAGATCGGTCAGTGGTTCGTCCCACCGACGAAGTGGGACCTGCGCGAGGGCGGGTCTTTCCGCTTTCACGACGACAATGTGTCGGGGGCGATCCTGGCCTTCGAGCCGCTGCGGTTGATCCGCTTTCAGGATGATGGACCGGGCGCGCCCGGCCGTAGCGCGGCGGATATGTCCGGCTGCTGGTTTCAGTTCGAGTTGGACGCGGTCGAGGGGGGAACCCGCATGCGCTTCACCCATCACGTCACCCCCGGCGTGGCGCGCCCGCAACAGCCGCCGCACGCGTGGGACACGCCCTGGTGGCCGGGCATGCTCGGCGGCTGGCACGCCTCGTTCGATGCAATGGGCGACGTGATCGACGGCGTACCAATCGGCTCGCGCCGCCCGCCCACCGCGGCGAGCGCCATCGCCGAGGCGTGGGCGTCGCATGGGTCGTCCGTGACGCTGACCCCCGAACAGCGGGCCGTGATCGTGCGTGAACTCAGGAACCGCGAGCACGAGATGGACGTGAGCGCCCGCTACCGAGCGCATGTGGACGCCACGCTCCCGCCCGGCGCCCCGCCACCTCCAGGAGCCGCCTGACATGTCCAACGCCGACCTCGCGCGCTTCGTCGACCGCTACACGATCGAATACGTGCGCACGTTCGCGCATCCTATCGAGCGGGTCTGGAAGGCAATCGTCGACCCGGCCGAGATCGGTCAGTGGTTCGAGCGGCCGACGAAGTGGGACATCCGCGAGGGCGGCTCGTTCCGCTTTCACGACGACTACCTCGCCGGTCTCATCCTGGCGTTCGAGCCGCCCCGCCTGATCCGCTTCCGCGACAACATGCAGGCGACCGAGGGCGTCCACTGGTTCCAGTTCGCGCTGGCGCCCATCGATGGCGGCACCCGCCTCACCTTCACGCATCACGTTCCGGCAGGCGCGGCGCGCGAAGGGCAGGTCGAGCACGCCTGGGACACCCCGTGGTGGCCGGGCCTCTTGGAAGGCTGGCACGCCGCGCTCGATGGCATGGCCGACATGATGGACGGCGTTCCGATCGGCTCCCGGCATCCGCCGACGACGGGCTCTCTCGAGGTCAGGCGCCGCGAACGCACCCTCGCCCTGCAAAGCCAATATCGCGCTCACGTCGACGCGACCCTGCCCCCAGGCCCGCCGCGCCCGGCCTAGCTAGGCTCAGCTATACCAGCTGCGGACGGAGCCGGCGCCCTCGCGGCGGCGGGCGTACATCTTCAGCGGGCCCTCGTCTGTCCAGCCGTGGATCAGGTCGGCGCCTATCAGGCGCGCGAGGCGGGCGTCGCTCTCGCCGTTCAGGAAACCCTCGGGCACGTGATCGCGGTAGTTCTCCTGCGGCTGAAGGTATTCGCGGCAGTAGTAGCAGGAGAGGTTGACCCGAAGGCCCGGGACTTTGCGCGGGAACGAACCGTGCCAGGTGTTGCCGTGCCAGAGGATGGCCGACCCGGCCGGGACCTCGATCGGGATCACGTGCTCGTAGCGCCGGTTTCCGTCCAGCCAGACCTCATGCTTGGTCGGCTGCCGCGCGTGCCGATGGCTGCCCGGCACCATGGCGAGCGCCCCGCGCTCCTCGGTGTAGTCGGTCAGCGCATAGTTGCAGTTGCACACCTGGGCATAGGGCGTGAACGGATCGGGCGCGCCGTTGCCGGTGTCGCTGTGCAAGAGCAGCCCCTGCCCGCCCGGCCCCTTCAGATGCGAGCCGAGGCTGGAGAGGATGGCGTGCTTGCCGAGCAGGTAGTCGACCAACGGCAGAACCTTGGGGTTCACCACCGGCGCCTTGAACATCGGGTCCTTGAAGAGGAGGTACGGGATGAACTCGAGTTCCTGGTGGCTGGTCTCGTTCTCCAGATCGAGCGTCACGCCCTTGCGCTGTTCTGAGATTTCGATGATCCGGTCGCGCAAGGCGACCACCTCATCCGGCGTCAGCGCCTTCTCGATGACCGTAAAGCCGAACGCCTCCAGCTCGGCCAGGTTCGACTCAAGGCCAGCCGCGCGGATCTCACGGAAGATGTCGACCAGATCGGGCGTGGCCGACCAATCGCCGATGTGCATGCGCACGCTCCTTCTAGGAGCCGGTATTGTGCGTATCGGCCGGGTCGACGGCAAGCTCAGGCGTGTTGGCTGGCTTTCCACTTGGCCAGCAGCGCCGCCTCGCGGTCGGCGGTGAGCCCTGAGCGCAGCTTCGCCTGACGGTCGGCGGGAAGGGTCTTGAACCAGGCCAGCGTATCGGCCGCGGTGACGGGCACGGGCCGGAACGTCAGGCCGGCCCCGATCGCGCGCCGATGGTCGCGCCGGTGGAAGCCGGCGGTGTCGCCCTGCCCCGGCACCCACACCGGCATGTCGGACCACGCGTTGACGTTCTCGGCATCGAGGAACTTGGTCGAGACCCAGACGAGCTCGGGGTGCGTCTGAACGCCCCGCTCGATCCCCTCGAGCATGCCGCGCATGTCGAGCGGGTGCGCAGGCCCGTTGCCGTTGAAGACGCCGAAGGTGCGCTGCTCGGCCATGCGGATGGTCCATTCGGCGAGATCGCGGGCGTCGATGAACTGCACCGGGTCGCCCCCGTCGCCGGGCGCCAGCACCTCGCCGCCGCGCGCGAGGCGCACCGGCCAGTAGGTGAATCGGTCGGTCTCGTCGCCTGGCCCCACGATCAGGCCCGGCCGGATCACCGTCGTTTCCCCCGGAAACCAGTGCTCGGCTTCCTTCTCCGAGAGCGCCTTCAGCGAGCCGTAGAGCTCAGGCGTCGAGCGCATCGTCTCGACGCTCTCCGCGAACGCGTCTTTGCCCGTGTACGGAACAAGAGCGGCGGTTTCGTCCGCGTTCGGCGTATCGTTGGCGGCGTACACCGAGATGGTGGAGATGAAGATGTATTGCTTCACCTTCCCTTGCAGCACCTGGCCCGCGTCGCGCACCCACTTCGGCAAGGTCGTCGGGTTGTCGATGCAAACGTCCCACTCGCGTCCTTCGAGCGCCTTAAGGTCGCCGGTGTTGCGGTCGCCGATCAGCTCCTCGACCGGGCCTGGCCAATCCATCTTCTCGCGGCCGCGGTTGAAGGTGGTGACCGTATGCCCGCGCGCCAGCGCGTAGCGGACCTGGTGCGGACCAGTGAAGCCAGTGCCGCCGAGGATGAGGATGCGCATGGGGTTCACCGCTCGCTGCGCCGCTAGGAGCGGCTCCGGCCATGCCAGGGCCGTGAGGCCGAGCGCCCCCATCTGCACGAGCGTGCGTCGGGTGGTCGGCGTCATCGGCTTTGCTCCGCGAGGCTGGCGAGCCGACGATAGACACCGCGTCCCATACGCGCCAGAGGGCTCGTCATCGGCGTGTAAGGGCGATCAACGGCAGGATGGCCAGCGGGACGAGCGCGTAGAGCCCGACGCCGACGCCAAGGCCGAAGCGGTCGGCGACCGCGCCGACCAGGCTGGGGAAAAGCATCCCGAGCATTCCGATCGCCGAGCCGGCGGCGCCGACCGACCCGGCCTGCCCAGGACGCAGCGCCAAAAGGCGCGCCTGTAGCGTCACGTAGAACACCGCCGAGGCGGCGCCGAACAGGACCATCGCCGGCAGTCCGATGGCGAGCGGCGGCGCGAAGATGGCGACCGGCAGCGTCACGCCCAGCCCAGCCAGCGCGGCGAGCAGCGCGCCCCTGCCCGGCCGCGCGCCGACGATGCGCTCGAAGGCTGCGAAGGCCACGAGCTGGCCGGCCGTCCAGGCCAGGATCAATCCGTTCGCCCAGGCCGGACCGCGGCCGAGCACGCGCTCCTGAAAGGCGATCAGGAACGCCGCCAGCGGCTCGTCCATCAGGCTGAACAGGGCCATCGCGGACGCCATGGCGATGAAGGCCGGATCCTTCAGAATGCCTATCACGCCGGCGAGCGGCTTCGGCAGGCGTCCTGCCGGGTGCGGCGGTGGAAACCGCTGGCTCGCGAGCAGCGCCGCGTAGCTCAGCATCATCACCCCGAGGCCAACGAAAGCGCCTCGCCACCCGAACGCTGTCGCGCTGATCGCGGCGAGCGTCAGCGGGCCGAGCAGGTCGCCGACCGCCGCCCAGGCGTTCATGCGCGAGAGCGCGCGCGGCAGGTCCTCGCCCGCCAAGTCCACCAGCGCCACCTCGCAGCCGTGCGTGAAGGCGTCGGAGGCCGCGCCCCAGACGAAGGCGGCGGCGACCATCAGCCAGATCGAGTGCGAGAGGCCGAACGCGATCATCGCCAGCCCGTACGCGAGCGCGCCCAGGCTGGAGAGCCAGCGGCGGCTCACGTAGTCCGCGGCGACCTCGAAGCCGGCGCCGATCAAACCGCCGGCCGACAGGGCCACCAGCGGCGCGCTGGCCTCGACGTACGACGCGTGCAAGCTGGTCCGGATCGGCTCCAGCGCGCCGGCGGGCAGGTAGGTCGTCCACTCGTCGGCGAAACGCACGAAATAGAGCGCCGCGGCCAGCACGTAAGGCGCGCGGCGAAGCGGCGGCGCGGCCCAGAGGGCAAGCCGCTTCAGTCCTCGGAAGACAGCGTCAGGTCAGCGGGGGGGATCCATGGCGGCAGCATGGCACGCCCCTTCGCCGGATGCACGCGGTTGACTTGGGAGGCGCGCCAACTCTTATTTTGTCAGAGGGCCGGTGCGGACGGCATCCAGCCCTCTCGACGATTTGAACCACCGGATATTCGTAAGGCGCGCGGGTCGCCCTTTCGGCCCAACGAAGGCGCCACATTTGAAAGGCTTGGCATGAGCATCAAGGGCAAGGCCTACATCGGGGGCGTCTTCGAGCACCCGACCCGGGAGGCGATCGGCTATTCGACGCCGCAGCTGCACGCCGAGTGCGCCAAGGGCGCGCTCGAGGACGCCGGCCTGACGAAAGACGATATCGACGGCTATTTCTGCGCCGGCGACGCGCCCGGCTTTGGCGCGCTTTCGATGGCCGACTACATGGGCCTGAAGCTGCGCCACCTCGATTCCACCGAGACCGGCGGCTCCTCCTACATCGTACACGTCGGCCACGCGGCCGAGGCCATCGCGGCCGGCAAGTGCTCGGTCGCGCTGATCACGCTCGCGGGCCGGCCACGCACCCAGCGCATGGGCATGGGCGGCGGAGGCGGCGGTCCGGGCCGCGGCGGCCCGCCGCCCGGCGGCGGCTTCTCCGACGTCCCGGAAGCCGGGTTCGAGAACATCTACGGCGGGTCGACCCACAACACCTACGGCATGTGCGCGGCGCGCCACATGCACGAGTACGGCACCACGTCCGAGCAGCTGGCCTGGATCAAGGTCGCCGCCTCGCACCACGCGCAATGGAACGAGCACGCCATGCTGCGCGAGGTCGTCACCGTCGAGGAGGTGCTGGACTCGCCGATGATCGCGACCCCGCTGCACCGCATGGACTGCTGCGTGATCTCGGACGGCGGCGGCGCGGTGCTGGTCGTCTCGCCCGAAGTCGCCAAGAGCCTCAATCGGCCGAAGGTGCGGATCATCGGCGCCGGCGAAGCGCCCAAGGGCCCGCGCGGCGGCAACGACCTCGACCTCACCTACTCCGGCGCCGTCTGGTCAGGCCCGCCGGCGTTCGCCGAGGCGGGCGTCACGCCGCAGGATATGAAGTACGCCTCGATCTACGACAGCTTCACCATCACCGTGCTGATGCAGATCGAGGACCTGGGCTTCTGCAAGAAGGGGGAAGGCGGGAAGTTCGTCGCCGACGGCAACCTGATCTCCGGCGTCGGCAAGCTGCCCTTCAACACCGACGGCGGCGGCCTCTGCAACAACCACCCCACCAACCGCGGCGGCATCACCAAGGTGATCGAGGCGGTGCGCCAGCTGCGCGGCGAGGCGCATCCGAAGGTGCAAGTGCCCAACTGCGATCTCGCCATCGCCCACGGCACGGGCGGCAGTCTCGGGACCCGTCACGGCGCGGGCACCGTCATCATGGAACGGGAGGCGTAAGAGCGATGAGCGACGTTCGAACCGACACGCGGGCGCAAACGCGCCGCATCCCCGCTCCGGCGATCAACAACGAGAGCAAGCCCTTCTGGGACGCGGCGACGGAAGGCCGCTTCCTGATCAAGCGCTGCGGCGACTGCGGCAAGGCGCACTGGTACCCCCGCGCCATCTGCCCCTACTGCTTCAGCCTCAACACCAGTTGGGAGGAAAGTCCGGGCGAAGGGGTGATCTACACCTTCTCGATCATGTACCGGAACACGCCGACCCCCTACGCGATCGGCTACGTCAATCTGAACGAGGGCCCGGCCGTCCTGACCAACTTCGTCGACTGCGACTTGGCGACGCTGGCGATCGGCCAGACGGTCAAGGTGCGTTTCCAGCCAACGGAAAACGGCCCGCCGGTCCCGGTCTTCGCGCCGGTGTGACTGTCGGGACGGCTGTTGCAATTCTCCCGGATCGGCGGAAGGATCGAAATGGAGCGGCGCCGGTCGGGGAGCGGCCCCGCGCGCTGTTGAGCCTCACCCCGGGGGGAATAATGATGAAACGCGTTGTTGTTGGCGTCGTCTCGGCGCTGTCTGTCCTGGCGATGCCGCTCGTTGCGTCGGCCTACACCTGTTATTCGCGCAGCCCGGCGGCCACCGGTTGGGAAACCTCGCCCTACCTCGCCGTCGCCCAGCGTGGCGCGCTCTATCAATGCGCCATCCGCACGCCGCGCGGCTACATCTGCCGGATTACGCGCTGCACCTACTAGTCGGGGGCGTCTAGCTCGGCATGCGGGCTTCCAGCAGCCGCTGGAACGCCCGCAGGTCGGCTTCGTTCACGTCGGACACCGCCCAGAACGTCATTCCGCCGCGCGCCCAGTGCACCAGCGTGTAGCCGCCGGGCGGGTGCGCCTCCGGCGGGCCGATTGGGGCGCGATCGGGCCAGACGAACAGATTGATGATGTGGCGGCCGCGGCGGTAGACGAGCGCGGCCACGGTGCGCTGGTCGATATAGTCCAGCCGCCCGCCCACGATCGGGAACCCCTGGTCGGCCAGGTCGATCACTGGCGGGGCGAAGTCCACCTTGCCGTCGAACCACGGCTTGACCACGTGCTGGTCGGAGGTCTGCACGTCGGTCAGGTGCTGGGCCATCTCCGAGCGGATGTGACCGGCGACCAGGTCGCGCTCCAGCGACGCTGTCTGCCAGGACGGGGCGACCCCGATCGCCAGCACGGCGCAGGCGGCGATGGCGAGGCCGGCGCCCGCGACACTCCACGCCGCCCGCTCCCGGACGGGAAACACCCGCCGGGCTGGCCGCTCGGTCGACGCGTGAACGGCGGCGTCAAGGCGCGCCATGAGGCGGCGCGGCGCAACGGCGCGGACGCCCTCGCTTCGCAGCGCCGCGCGGAGGTCGAGCAGCGCCGTTCGCGCCTCGGCGCAGGCGCCGCAGCCGGCGATATGCGCCTCGACTTCCATCGCGTGGCTTGCGTCGAGCTCCCCGTCGACAAGCGCCTGCAACCGATCGGCCCATTCAGGACAGCCGTTCATGGCCGCACCCCCGCCATCTGCGCTTCGCGCTCCCGCCACGCCCGGGCCAGCGCCTCGCGCGCCCGCGAAAGGCGCGACATCACCGATCCGATCGGGCTCTCGGTCACCTGGGCGATCTCGCGATAGCTGAGCTCTTCGAGTTCGCGCAGCACGATCACCTCGCGCAGCCGCGGCGGCAGCCGGTCGATCAGCGCGTGCAGCGCGCCGACCTCGGTCTTGCCGACCATCTGGTCCTCCGGCGTTGGCTGGTCGACGTCGGCGACGTCCCAGTCGGGGTCGGCGTCATCCGAGTCGTTGGCTGGCCGCGTCAGCCTCGCCATGCCTTTCAGCCGTTGCTCGCGCGCCCAATCATAGAAGCGGTTGCGCACGATGGTGAGGATCCAGCTCTTCGCGTCTCCGCCTCGGAAGCTGACGAACCCCGCCAGCGCGCGCACCCAGGCGTCGTGCACGATGTCCTCCGCCACGTCCGTGCGCCGGCAGAGCCGCAGCGCCAAGTTGTAGGCGGCGTCGGCGTGCGGCATCACCAGCGCGCGGAACCGCTGCGCCTCATCGGCCGTCAACGCCGCCGGGGGCGCCGCCGGCCCGGTCAAGACTGAACGCTCACGCCGCGTCTCCGCAGGCGGGCAGACCTGACTCGGAATCGCCTGACGACCGCCTGCACGCATTCTTACGGCCTGATGACGACTTTGCCGACGATGTGTGGATGCAATCGACGGTGATGCGGGAATGTCCCGGCCGTGGTGAACGTGAAGCCGGAGCCGTCGACGGCGTCGGGCGGCGTCGAGCGGATGGCCTTGCGAGGGATCATCGGCGCGCCTTGGCCTGCGCGGCGGCGCAGATCGCGCGTTGTTTCCTTCGGATCATTGCGTCTGGCCCGTCTCCGTCGAACGTGGGTCCTGCAGGCCTAGACGGGTGGCGGCGCTCATTTATTCTCCGCGCCGCCGCCCATGCGTTCCCCCGCCCTCGCCGACCGGCCGATGCGCCGCCTCACCCGCGCCGAACTCCCCACGGACGCGGTGGCGCTTGCGCGGTATCTGATCGGCAAGACCCTGACCCACGATCGCCCGGAGGGGCGCGCGAGCGGTCGGATTGTCGAGACCGAGGCCTACCCGCCCGGCGATCCCGCCGCTCACAGCTTCGTGGGCGAGACGGCGCGCAACCGCTCGCTCTTCCGCGAGCGCGGCGTCTGCTACGTCTATCTGGGCTACGGCGTCTCGTGGCTGGTGAACGTGGCGGCGGAGAGCGAAGGCGTCGGCGCGGGCGTGCTCTTTCGTGCGCTCGAACCGCTCGATGGGCATGATCTGATGCTGGTCCGCCGCGGGCGCGAGCCGCTGGCCACCGGTCCCGGCCGCCTCGCCAAGGCGCTGGGCGTCGACCGCGCCCAAGACGGCCTCGACCTCTGCGCGCCCGGCCCGCTCTGGCTCGGCGCAGCCGTGGGACCGACGGGAGACATCGGCGCCAGCGTCCGCATCGGCATCACGAAGGCCGTCGAGCGGCCCTGGCGCTTCTACGAACGGGGCAACCCGTTCGTCTCCGGCCCAAAGCGCCTCAGTCCATAAGCGCGACCGCTTTCGGACGCCCGCCGCGACCTGCTAAGAGGGCGCGCGCTGCGAAAGACGGAGTTCCCGGCATGGCCGATGCGATCGAGAAGCCCTGGGCGCTGATGCGCCACCACGCCGGCTGGGCGGACGTCTTTCGTATCGAGGGGGAGACCGCCGACGCCGTGACCGGCTTCTACCCAGACCGCGAGACGGTCGGGCCACACGTCAGCTACTCGGTGCGCGCGGTGTTGGCGCGGTTCCCGACCTTCGAGGCCGCCCACGCCGCGCGCGAAGGCGGCGTCGCCGAGTGGCGCAAGCACGATGCGGCGGTGAAGGACGCCGAAGCCCAGCTCCGCGCCGCCGAAAAGGTGCGCGAGGACGCCTGGATCGCTTGGCTGAAAGCCGCCGGCGACCGGCCCTGAGCGCGCGGCGGCGCAGACTGGCGGCCTGGATCGCCGGCGCGACGCTGTTCGCGTTGGCCTCCGCCGTCCACGCCGCGCCGTGCCGCACTCAGACCTACGAAGGCGACCGGTTCGTCGTCTGCCCCTATGCGCCGCGCGACGACCGTCTCGAGCTGGGCTGGCGCGGCCCGCACGGCGCGCTCGACAGCTTCGCCGGCCTCAAGGACGCGCTCGGGCCGCGCGCGGCAAGCGTCGAGTTCGCCATGAACGCCGGCATGTATGAGACCGACCAGTCGCCGCTCGGTCTGCTGATCGTCGACGGGCGGACGGTGCGGTCGCTGAACAGGCGTTCCGCCGCCGGCAACTTCTACCTGAAGCCGAACGGCGTCTTCTGGGTCGACGCGGCCGGCGTCCCGCACATCGACGAAACCGAGACGTTCGCGGCGAACCCTCCGCACGCGCGGTGGGCGACCCAATCCGGCCCGCTGCTCGTCGACCACGGAGCGTTAAACCCGCAGATTTCGGCGAACGGCCCGTCCCTCCTGATCAGGAACGGCGTCGGCGTCCGCGGCGGCCGGGCCTTCTTCGTGATCAGTGACGACGCGGTCTCGTTCGGCCGTTTCGCCCGCTTCCTGCGCGACGGCCTCGGCTGCGGGGACGCCCTCTTCCTCGACGGGAGCGTGTCCAGCTTGTGGGCGCCGGCGATGGGACGTCAGGATGCCCGCGCCGGCCTTGGCGCCTTCGTGATCGTTCTGCGCCGACGCTAAGCGGCGGTCTTCATCCGCATCTGCCCCATGAAGTCCCGCTTGCCCAGCGGAACCCCCTTGGTGCGGAGGATGTCGTAGGCGGTGGTGGCGTGGAAGTAGAAGTTCGGCTTCGAGAACGAGAGCAGAAAATTCTCGGCCACGAACGGCATGTCGAAGCTGCGGAACTTGAACGTCACGTCCTTGCCCTCGAGCGCGTTGATCTCGGCCGGCTGCATCGCCTGCAGCGCGTCCCGCGCCTCGACGATCAGGCCGCGCATGGTCTTGTAGTCGTGCGGCGGGATTTCCGGCGGGGGCGAGAACACGCCGGCCTTCACGCCTTCGATCGCGCCAAGCGAGTGGTGGCGGACGGACTGCAGCTGAAACCGGAACGGCAGCATGTCGGGAAAGAGCCGCTCCTCCATGATCGCGTCGGGGTCGGTGTTGGTCTCCTCGAAGTGGGCGAGCCCGCGGTCGAGAAAGCCGATCACGCCGCCCAGTGTCTGCAGATAGGAGGCCACGCTGAGGTCATAGAGGTCGATCGCCATGTCGCCGTTCCGCCTTTTCCGTTCCAAGGCCGAAACGCCGGCCATTCGCCTTTGACCGTAGCGAGCCTGGCCGTTGCCCCGCAAGCCTCGCCGGCGAAATCCGGTGCGCCGCCGCTACGACGACACAGGCGGCGCGCAATCGGCCGTTCCTGCGTCGAATCCGCGCGTCGGCAATTGACAACGTACGCGAGGCCTTGGACCCTAGCGATGGACAGGATTGCGCGCCGAGCGCCAAGGGGAAATTGGGATGATCAAGAGCACGAAGCGCGGCCGCGCGTCGCTGTTGGCCACGAGCATGTTCGCGACCTCGCTGCTGGCTGGCGCCGGCGGGCTGATGGGCGCGGCGACCGTCGCGCCAGGCGTCGCCGTCGCGGGCGTCTGCAA
>Ga0070735_10002321_pt1 | contig 17363 bp, 18 predicted proteins | sample Coa_R1_FD_66443 | JGI IMG/M metagenome (GOLD analysis project Ga0070735, IMG submission 66443) | Surface soil microbial communities from Centralia Pennsylvania, which are recovering from an underground coalmine fire - Coalmine... | ecosystem: Environmental > Terrestrial > Soil > Unclassified ... | reverse complement strand
GCGGCAATCAGCGGAGTGATAGATTGCGGACCTGCGCGGTCGACGATAGCGCGATGCTCCAGGAGGAGCCGGACGATCTCGGAACGATCCGTCGCCGCGGCGAAGGCCAGCGACGAACATCCGGAGCTGCTGAGGACCAACGGAAATGTCGGCACGTTGGGTTGGGCTGTCGGCATGTGGTTTGGATCGGCGCCCGCGTCCAGCAGCAGCCGGACCGATTGAACCGACCCAGCATCCACCTCGGCTTCCAATAGAGTCAGGCCTCCGCCATCCAGCGGGTTGGCCGGCAGCGTTGTGTTAGGATCGGCGCCACGCGCCAGCATCGCTTTGAGCAGAGTCGGATTTGCCGGGCGTGGCGAAAAGCAGACCATGTCCGGGGCCACGGAATGCGGACTCCAAGTGACGGTCCACCGATTGGCGCAGGCCAGGACGATCGCGCTCGGGCGGGGATTCTTCGATGTGGCGGCGTTCCTGCGCCGCTGAAACAGTGCGGTGATCAGATCGCGAATCGTCTTCGGCCGCGTAAGGTCGTCGATTGCGTTCGCATCGGCGCCCTCGTCCAGGAGGCCGATGGCGCGATCGTCCTCGCGGCCCTTAAGGGCGGCGATGAGCTCCGCGTCCGGCCGCCCCTGCCGTACCTGGAGGATGAGCGCGACGGCCGCCCATAGCACCAGCGCGGCCGGCGCCGCGACGATAATCCAAGTCAGCCGCGTCCGCGTCAGGGCGCGCCAAATCCCCCGCATCGCAGGAACTCCGTTGCTTGTGGCTTGTGGCTCGTGGCTTGTGGCCAGGCGGCTCGGCGCGTTCGCCGGCTCAGCGGCGCGGCCAGGTTGACGTACTGGACGCAATGGAGCGTGCGGCCGTCGTCCTATCACCCGCTTAGGCGCCCTGCCTCTCTGCAGCTCTCCGTGCCTCAAGCGCAGCGGGCGCCTCTAGCGCAGCGGGTGGTTCAATCCCCCCACGACCACGCGCACGCCCGCCGCCTCCAGCGCCGCGCGGTCCTCGGCCGCCACGCCGTCGTCGGTGATGAGGAGGTGTGCCATGGCGATCGGGCCGATGCAGGCGAACGAGGCCTGGCCGACCTTGCCGCAGTCCGCGACGACTACGGCCTGCTTGCCCTTCTCCAGCATCGTGCGCTTAATCTGGGCGGCGTCGAAGTCCACCACAGTGAGGCCGGCGGTCGGGTGGACGCCGCTCACGCCGACGAAGGCGCGGTCGCACTGAATCGGCTCCAGGAAGCGGGCGGCGAGCGCTCCCAGCGTCGCGCGCCGCCGGGGCTGGAGCGTACCGCCGATCAGCACCACCTCGATGCCGTCGTTCTCCGAGAGCGCGTTCGCGGAGGCCAGCGAGTTCGTCACCACGGTTAGGCGCCGGAAGCCGCGCAGCAGCAGGGCGATCTCGTGGCACGTCGTGCCGGCGTCCAGCAGCAGCGTCTCGCCCTCCTGGACCAGCCCTGCCGCGGCGTCCGCGATGGCGCGCTTCTCCGGCTGCCGCAGCACGGCCCGCTCCGCGTATGGCGGCTCGTAGAGCGTGGTGCCGACCGCGATCGCGCCGCCGTGCGTGCGCCGAAGCAGGCCCTGCTCCTCCAGTCGGGTGAGATCCGCGCGGATGGTGGGCGGCGAGACGCCGAACGCCACCGTCATCGCCTCCACGGTGACCTTGCCGCGCTGCCGCAGCTGCTCGACGATAGCGCGCTGCCGCTCCTCCGCGAAGAGGAGCCCGCCGGTCCGAATATCGCGGTCCGGCTCCAATTTTACGGTCTGGTTGTCTGCCATTCTGATCGCAAGTTTACCCCAGATCGCCTCTCGCAGCGGCCCACCGAACGTTCGGGCGCCGCGCCGCGACTCCCGCGCGCGGCCAGTTATACCGCCGCAGGGCGGGTCTCGCGCCGGGCCGATTGGCGGCGTCGCGTGCCGCGCCACCGGGGCAAAAATTCTTTTCCAAAACGGCAGGAGTCTCGCAGCGAACTGGTGAAACGCCTCGTACCTAGGGGTGAATAGCGATCGTTAAATGGATGGACAGATGCGCTAAAAAGACGTTAATCCGAGTACTGGAGAGGGAGGGATTGGACCTATGGCCGAACCCACTGTTGCCGTAAGCGTGGACTGCGTCTGCGCGTCGCAGGGCCGGTGTTACGTGAAGGAGATCGTCGCGGCAAGCGAGCAGTATCGCGTACCACTCACCTGGCTTCTCGGCGTCGCAGAGCACGATCCGCTTTCGAACGTGAAGCTCTACCACAACGAGTACCTGCATCGCATCCCCGCGTGGCACGAGACTGGACTTCACCTCACGTTCGACGCAAGCGCCGGCAACACGGTCGCAAGAGGCGACCTGATCCGAATCGGGAAGGATGTCCTGAAGCAGTTCTCGATCAAGCCCACCGCGTTCCGCGCCGCCAATGGCGACCTCGAAGCCGACGACCTCCGCGCCCTGGAGGACATCGGCATTATTATCGACTCCACCCCCGGCTCCAGCGCCGGCCGGCCGCTCGGCGCGCCAAATGCGCCGTACCGTCCGTCGTACAGCAACGTGCACCAGACCGGAGACGCGAAGCTCCTGGTGGCGCCCCTTGCGAACGTCGGAGGCGCCCGCGGCTACATCGACGAGGGATTCGACAAGGTGAAGCCGATCATCGACGCGCACCTCAAGGAGTCGAATATCCTGAGCCTCGCGCTGTGCGACTGCACGGACAACGGCGACAACCTGAGGAACGTGATCGACTACCTCAAGAAGAAGCATAGCGCGCGCTTCGTCACCATGACGCAGCTCGCCTCGGAACTCTAGAGCGCGCCGAGTTATCGGGTATCCTTATCCGCAGGTGTCGCGGAAGCGAAATCTGCGGATAAGATTCTGTCTGGGGAGTCGTAAATGGCGGAGCGGCGGATCGCAGTGGTTACGGGCGCGAGCAGTGGAATCGGAGCGGCGACGGCGACCGCGCTGCATGCGGCCGGGTTCGACCTGGTGCTGGGGGCGCGCCGGCTCGACCGCGTGCGCGAAGTCGGCGATCCGCTCGGCGCGCGCTCGATGGCGCTGGACGTGACCGATCTTGCGAGCGTGGAGCGGTTCTGCGGCGAGATTCCCGCCGCCCACGTGCTGGTCAACAATGCGGGCGGAGCGCTCGGCCTCGATCCGGTGGCGCAGGCCAAAGACGCCGACTGGGAGCAGATGTACGATGCGAACGTGCTGGGCCTGATGCGCATGACCCGCGCGCTGCTCCCGAAGCTGGAGGCCAGCGGCAACGGCCACATCGTCAATATCGGGAGCATCGCCGGCCGCGAGGCCTACCCCGGCGGCGCGGGCTACAACGCGGTCAAGTTCGCGGTCCGCGCGATTACGCAGGTGATGCGCCTCGAGCTGGTCGGCAAGCCCGTTCGCATTACCGAGGTCGCGCCCGGCATGGTGGAGACCGAGTTCAGCGTGGTCCGGTTCAAGGGCGACAAGGCGCGCGCGGACAAGGTGTACGCCGGCCTGCAGCCCCTCACCGCGGAGGACGTGGCGGACTGCATCCAGTGGGCCGTCACGCGCCCGCCCCACGTGAATATCGACGAGATCGTCGTCAAGCCCACGGCGCAGGCCTCCGCCACGGTGGCGGCGCGGAAGTAGCGAGGGTGTAGCTGACGCTTCCGCCAGGGATTTCCGAAATCCAAGATCCAAAATCCAAAATCGACGTTCTGGCGCAGGTGGCCGCCGTCCGCGAGTCCTTCGGCTGGTTCGACCGCTCCGCGACAGGCCGGCTGGCCGTGACCGGGCCAGACCGGTACTCCTGGCTTCAGGGCATGGTCAGCAACGACGTGCGGCTCCTCGAGACCGGCGCGGTCCAGCGCCTCCAGGCCTGCCTGCTCGATCCCACCGGTCACACCCTTTCGGACCTTGCGCTCATCGAGGTTCCGGCGGGCTCGCCGCTCGCAACCGATGCGGCCAGGCCGCCGTTCGTCCTCGTCGAGACGCCGTGCGGCGAGGCGGAGCGGGTCCGCGAGCAACTCGATCGCTTCCTCATCCTCGAAGACGCCGAAATCCACATCATCTCCGCCGAAACGGCATGCCTGTCCGTCCAGGGGCCGGACATCGGCGTGCAGCGGACCGATCGTCTCCAGGTCGTGCCGGCCGACCACACGGGGAGCGATGGCTTCGACCTGATCGGGCCGGAGGCAGATGTCGCAGAAATGTCCGGTGGCCTCCGCGACTGGGGCGGGCCTGAAATCGGGCCGGCGGCGCAGGAGATATTGCGAATCGAGGCCGGCATCCCGAAGTACGGCGTCGATATGGACGCCTCCACGCTCGCGCCGGAGGCGGGGCTGATGGCCACGCACGTGAGTCTTACCAAGGGCTGCTACGTCGGGCAGGAGATCGTCGCGCGAATCGATTCGCGCGGCCATACCAACCGCGCGCTCACCGGCTTGATCGCGCACGGCGAGACCTGCGCCGCGCCCGCCGAGAAGCTGTTTGCGGACGAGCTGGATGGCGCCGGCCGGGAGTGCGGCTGGATCACCAGCGTCGCGTCGGTCTCGCCGGCCGCGGGCGGGCGCGCGATCGCGCTGGGCTACGTGCGGCACGAGCAGCGGACGGCCGGCGCGTGGCTCCGCTTAGGCGCGCCCGACTCCAGCCGCCGCGTCGAGATCGCGGATCTGCCATTCTATCGTGGACGCGCCTCGTGAGCCTTCCCACGCTGGACCCGCCGCTTCCCGTGCCGGATTCGCCCGCGCAGCCACGGCCGGCAGGCGCGTCGCTCACGCTGGCCGCGGCGGGCCTGCTCGTTGCGATCAACCTGCTCTGGAGCGGCTCGTCGGTCGCCTCCAAAGATGGCCTTGCCGATTTCGGCCCGATCACTCTCGCGCTGTGCCGCTTCCTGCCCGCCGGATGCATCCTCTACGCCCTGGAGGCGCGGAAGGGCCATCCTCCGCGCTTCGCGCGCCGGGACTGGCCGGCGCTCTTCCTTCTCGGGAGCCTGGGAATCGCCCTCACCTACTTCATCTTCTACGCCGGCGTCCAGCGCACCACTGCCAGCGATTCGTCGCTCATGTTCGCGTGCGAGCCGCTGCTGATCGCGCTGTTCGCCGTGCTCTTTCTGCGCGAGCGGCTCCATCCGATGCAGTGGCTGGGAATGTTCGCCGGCATCTATGGCATCTGGCTCATCGCCGGGCAGGCGTCGGGCAATGCGCTGGCGGTCCTCGCCCTGGCAGTAGAGTCGAGCGTCAGCGTCATAGGCAAGCGGCTGGCGGAGCGGTACCGCGGGCTGACGCTCTGCGCGGGCGAGCTGCTCGTCGGCGCGGCCTGCCTCGCGCCCTTCGCGGTCTGGGAGTGCATCGCTCACCCGCCGCACATCACGGCCGCCGGCGTGGCGTCCGCGCTCTACCTCTGCCTGGTGTGCACTGCGATCTGTTACGGCGTCTGGTACCGACTGCTCGAGCGGTTTCCAATCTCCGCCATGGGGGCGTTCATACTGATCCAGCCGATGCTCGGACCGGTGTGGGGATTCGCGCTGCGCCATGAGCCGCTTCGACGAGCCAGCGCGGCCGGCGGAGCACTGGTGATCTTCGGGCTTATCCTCACCTCGCTCGTGCGGTTCGGATCGAGACAGCGGTCGGAGCCGGCCGTACTCGGGAGCGAGCGGTAATGGACTGGAAGCAGCTGCTGCTGCTGTTCGTCGCAGCCATGCTCGCGGGCGCGGTCAACGCCGTCGCCGGCGGCGGCACGCTGCTCACTTTTCCCGCGCTTCTCGCCGTCGGAACGCTCGCCAAGATCGCCAACGCGACGAGCACTGTGGCGCTCTGGCCGGGCCAGCTCAGCAGCCTGTGGGGCTACCGGCGCGAAATCGGCGAGAACCAGGACGCGATCGGCCGCCTGGCGATACCGAGTCTGCTGGGCGGCATCCTGGGCGCCATGCTGCTGCTGCGCACGCCCGCGGGCCTGTTCGCCAATCTGGTCCCGTACTTGATCCTGATGGCGACGCTGCTCTTCATGGCGCAGGAGCCGCTCAGCAGGTGGCAGCGCGCACGCAGCGCAGCGGCAGCCGGGCCGGGCGGCCCGGCCGAATCCGCCGACAAGAACCGGGACGAGATATCGGCGCGCGGCTGGGCCGGCGTGATGGTATTCCAGTTCTTCGTGGCGGTCTACGGAGGCTACTTTGGCGCGGGGATCGGCATCCTTATGCTGGCCGCGCTCGGCCTCATGGGCTTCAGAAACATCCACCGGATGAACGGGCTGAAAAACATCAACGGCCTCTGCATCAATCTAGTCGCCGCGGTGATTTTCATCGCGAACGGCCTGGTCCAGTGGCCGATCGCGCTCTGGATGGCAACCGGCGCGATCGTCGGCGGTTACGGTGGCGCAGGGATCGCCCGCAAGATCGGCCAGAAGAACGTCCGGCGAATCATCATCGTCATCGGCTTCGGGCTGACGCTCTCGCTGTTGATCAAACGCGAGGCCGGGGTGAGGAGCGCTCCGCCGCTGCATGGAGCGCCGAGGATGGGCGCAAATCACACAGGATGAGGCAAGCAGCCGGCTCGATCGGTCCGATCGGCCGGAATCAACGTTTCATGGCAAGCGCCAAACAGGAGACACAAGAATGCAGACAACAACCCCGAGCGGCCTGGAGTACGAGGATGTGCAGGAGGGGACGGGCGCCAGTCCGCAGGCGGGCCAGACCGTGACCGTACACTACGTCGGCACGCTGACGAACGGCAGCAAGTTCGACAGCTCGCGTGATCGCGGCCAGCCGTTCGAGTTCCGGATCGGCGTGGGGCAGGTGATCAAGGGCTGGGACGAAGGCGTCGCCTCGATGAAGATCGGCGGCATCCGCAAGCTCACGATCCCGCCCGATCTCGGCTACGGCGCCCGAGGCGCCGGCGGCGTCATCCCGCCCAACGCAACGCTGCTGTTCGAGGTGGAGCTGCTGGGGGTCAGGGGTTAGGGCCCAGCGGTCAGGGAACTTCATCACGCGCTGCCGTCATGCGCCGTGGGCAGGTGGGCATCGAACGCCGTCGGCTAGGGGAAGCGGCGGGGTGCGTTTATCGTGCCCCGGCCCCCGGCCCCAGCTACAGCGCCCGCAAGATCACGCCCTGGCTCTTGCCGTCCAGCTTGGAGACGTCGGGGAATTCGAAGCGGTTGCCGTCCACGTCGGTGATGATGACGCGCGACGCGGCCAGCTCCTGGAGATTGTCCCGCAGGTTGCGTACGATGATGTCCTTCTGGCCGCGGTCCGTCTCGACCGACCAGTAGATCGTGCCGAACTCCTCCTTGACGCTGAGGACACGCTCGACGACAGGCACGAAGTATCGCTTCTCCAGCTCGTCATCGACGACCTGGCGCGATTCCGGGTCGAGCAGGCCGGGATCGTGGAGCAGGCCGATGTCCTTCCCGTCGCCGTCGAGGAAGCCGAGGTAGTGGTCCGGGTCCGACAGGGGAAAAGCGCGCGCGACGGAGACCTTGATCCAGGACCGGTCGTCGCGCAGCGTCAAGCGGGGCACGCCGGCCACGCGGAAGACTCGCATCCGCTTCGGGTCGAGGATGCGGAGCTCGAAGGTCTCCGGGTCCGTCGGCGGCAGCGCCGGGATGGAGTCCACGATCGAGCCGCCGTTGGATTCCGCGGCGGTCGCGCCGTTGCCCGTCGCGACATTGCCACTGTTCGTCGACATGGTCTGCTCCGGTCAGTCCGCGACGCGGATCCAGTTCGAAATCCGCACAACCACGTCCAGATCGCCGATTCGCTTCAGCGCCTGCACTATGTTGCGGCCGGCGGCCTCGTGCGTCACCCATACGATCTGGGCCTGGCCATCGTGCGTCGCCTTCTGCACGACCGATTCAATGGAGATTTCGAACTCACCCAGGACGCTCGCGATGGACGCCAGCACCTTGGGCCGGTCCTGGACGGTCATACGCAGATAGTGGCGCGTCACAACCTCGTCGATGTGTTGCATCGTCTTCCGCTCGAAGCAGGTGCATGCTATGCGGCCGGTCGATCCGAACTTCAGGTTTCTGCAAACGTCCATAATGTCGCCCACGACCGCGCTGCCAGTCGGGCCGCTGCCAGCGCCGCGGCCGTAAAACATGACGTCCCCGATCGGGTCGCCTTTGATGAGAATCGCGTTGTAGACGTCGTTGGTAGCAGCCAGCGGGTGCGAATTGGCGAGCAGCGCCGGATGGACGCGCACTTGCATCCGGTCTTCGCCGACGCGCCGGGCGTCGCCGAGCAGCTTGATCGTAAAGCCGAGCTCCTCGGCGCAGGCGATGTCGGCGGCGGCGATCTTCGTTATGCCCTCGACGTAGACCTCGTTCACGTCGACGCGGCTGGTGAAGGCGATGGAGCCGAGGATCGCGATCTTGTACTGCGCGTCGTAGCCTTCGATATCGCTTGTCGGGTCCGCCTCCGCATAGCCCTGCGCCTGCGCCTCCCGCAGCACGTCGTCGAAACCCGCGTGCTCCTGGCTCATCTTGGTCAGGATGTAGTTCGTCGTGCCGTTGATGATACCGACGACCTCACGCACCTGGTTGCCGGCCAGGGCGTTCTTCATCGGCTGAATGATCGGGATGCCGCCGCCGACGCTGCCCTCGAACTGGAAATCGAGCCGCTTGCGGGACGCGAGCTCCATCAGCGCGTGTCCCTCCTTCGCGATCATCTCCTTGTTCGCGGTGACGACCTGCTTCCCGTTCTGCAGCGCCCGCAGTACGAACTCCTTCGCCGGGTCCACGCCGCCGATCAGCTCGCAAATGATGTCGATTTCGGGGTCGTCCACCACCTCGAGGGCGTTCGACGTGAGCAGCGACCGATCGACCGTTACCGAGCGCTTCTTCTCCAGGTCCCGCACGGCGATCCGCTTGATGTGGTAGGGTACTCCGATCTTACGCTCAATCTCCGCGCGGTTGCGCTGGAGCAGGTCGACCGTACCTGAGCCGACCACGCCGAGGCCAAGTATTCCGATCTCGATCCGGTCTTTTTGCCAACCCGTCACAGATAGCTCCTGATGTCCTTGCGTTTTAGCACCATCTCCGGTCGCTCGCAGTCATCAGCCGCTGGTCAAGCCGTACAGCCCGCGCCTTGTCGGCTTAAGGGCGTGTGCGCCGACCGGGCTGTCTGTCGCTCGTGCGGCCCAAGTCCGGACCGCTAGCCGTCGCGGCGGAGGATCACCAGCGGCGTGCCGGCGTGGACGAGCTGGCCGTCCTGCACCGGAATGGCGACGATCAGGCCGCCGTGCTCCGCCGGTATCTCCGAAAAAATCTTCATCGCCTCGATGATGCCGATCGGCTGGTCCCGCCGTACCGTCTGCCCGACCTCGACCAGCGGCGGGTCGCCGGGCTTACCCGCGCGGTAGAAGACGCCGACCATCGGGGATACCAGCGCAATCTCGTCGGCCGCGATGACAGGCGCGGTGGGCGGCGCTCCCGCGGTGATCGCCTTCTGCGCATTGTGCGGCGTCGGCGATGCCAGGCGCTGGGCCGGCCTCAGCGCGGCCGGAGGCGGCGCGGCGGAAGTGGGCTGCGCGATGCGCATGGCGCCCACCTTCAGATAGCGGTCTGCCTCGTCCCACTCGATCTCCTCCAGATCGCTCGCCTCCATAAGCGCGAGCATTCTGGCGATTTCCTCGACCTCAAAGCCAAGAATCGGCATCCACACAATCCGTTTCGGTCGAATTATCCAGCGCCCGCGCTCGCGGACAGAGTGGCTGGCAGGGGCCTGAATCTCGGTTTCGGCGCAGGCGACCGTTAGAAAAAGGGCCGCCGCCTGCGCGTCCGCCCCATTTGTGTCACCCGTATTGGTGCAATGTCTCCAGATTCTGACTGCAAGTATACCATATGGCCGCGGCTATCCCTTTCGCGCTCGCGGCGCCGACCGCTGCTATTGCCGGCATGGACAGCCTTTACGGCGATGTGCCAGAATGCTCCGATGTCGCAGGTTCATGCAAGGGACAAACCGGTCGGCGAGGCGGGACGCGCCGCGGCGCGGCCAAGGCTTGCGCACGTGGACGGGCTGCGTGGCCTCGCCGCCCTCTACGTCACGCTATACCACGCGGCGGGCGACGCGCCGCCCCCTGCGCTGCGAGTGATCGCCTGGCCGCTCCAGTTCGGACATTATGCGGTCGGCCTGTTCATCGTGCTCTCCGGCTACTGCCTGATGCTTCCAGTCGCCCGGTCGCGCAACGGCAGAATCGAGGGCGGCATCGCCGGTTACGCCGCCCGCCGAGCGCGCCGGATCCTGCCCGCCTACTACTCCGTGCTGCTGGTCGCGATGGCGGCCGTCGCGGTCGCACGGCTGCGCTACGCCCCGGCAACCGCCGAGGAGGCGGACGTGCTGCGCCTGACGCCTGGCACGGTGGTCTCGCACCTGCTCCTGCTGCACAACCTCAGTCCCCGCTGGGCCACCGCCTTCGATCCGCCCATGTGGAGCATCGCGGCGGAGTGGCAGATCTATGCGCTCTTCCCAATGCTTCTCCTGCCGGCGTGGCGCCGGTTCGGCGCGCCGGGCGCGGCGCTGGCGGGAGTCGCGCTCGGCGTCGCGCCGCATCTGCTCGTGCCTGCGCGAGCGAACTTCGATTTCACGTTCCCCTGGTACGCGGGGCTGTTCGCGCTCGGCATGGCGGCTGCATCGATCGCCCACTCCGCGCGCCTGGCCGACATCCGCCTCCGTGAGCGCGTTCCGTGGCGCGCGGTCACGCTGGCGATCGGGCTCGTGTTCCTCGCGGTCGCCACGCGCGATCCCGATCCACCTGTCGGGCGATACCTCGCGCCGGATCTGCTGCTCGGCGGATTCGCGGCCTCGCTCCTCGTCGTACTCGCGGCGGAAACCGACGCACCGCGCCGGAATCGCGGTCCGTCGGGCATGCTCTCCGCGCTCCTCCACAGCCGTCCGGCGCTCTCTCTCGGCGTCTGCTCGTACTGCCTCTACGTGGTGCATGCGCCCGTGTTGTGGGCGCTCGGCGTCGCTCTCGACGCCGTGCACTGCAGCCAGACGGCCGCCTTCTTCATCCGTATCGGCCTGGGGTCCGAACTCGCGGTCGCAGCCGCCTTCGCCGTCAGCCTCGCGGTTGAGCGACCGTTCCTCGCGCAGCGCCGGCCCCGATGAGTGGCGGCCGGCAGGACTGAAGCGCCACGTGGCTGCACCCACCGTCGCGGCCGCGGCGGTGGGTGTAGCATGGCACTCCAATAGGACACTTAGGTCCCATAAGTCCTGTTCGCCCTATAAGAGGACTGCCCGGGTCCTGCTGAAGGCCAGCCATTCCAAGGAACCGGCCTATGCCGCAGCCCCCGGCCACACCGCACCTGCCAGCACGGAGGCGAAGGCCTACGCCGCGGCGGCTGGCTCCGCCGCCGGCGGCTCCGGAATGACAAAGGAGACCAGCACGCCGGCGATCGGAAGCAGGCCGAGATAGAACAGGGCGACGCGCAGGTCCGGTTTCGCGCCGTGGTGCGCCGCGCCCGCCGCGATCACCCCAAATCCGACCGTGCCTACCGCCGCGACCACCCGGCCGATGTTGTAGCTGAAGCCTGCGCCGGTGGTGCGCAGAAGCGTCGGGAAGAGCGGCGGGACGTACAGCGGGAAGAGGCCGAATATCCCCTGGATGAACAGGTGCGCTACGGGCAGCCAGAAGATCATCTCGAAGTGGTTGTGCGGCAGGCCGTACGTCGCGGACATGCAGGCCGCGCCCCCGGCGAACATGATGCCGGCGGCCGCGCGGTACCCGATCCGGCGTGCAAGGAAGGCGGCGAGGAAGTTGCCGGCGATCGCGGTCAGCGTCGCCAGCAGCGTGACCTGGCTGGAGTAGGCCTGCTTATCCACCGCTCTCCATCCGCTGATGTCCTTAAGGCCCTGGAGCTGCGGCACGCTCCAGAAGATCAGGCCCCAAATTGCGGTCAGCGCCACCGAGCACATCATGATGGTCAGGACCGTGGTCCGGAGGACCGGCCCGCGGAACAGGTCGATCGTCTTCGGCTCGGCGCCGGTCGATCGGCTTTTCGCTGTCTCCCACTCCTCCGGCTCCGGAATGTTCCTGCGTATCCAGAACGTCACAAGCGACGGGAGCACGCCGATCAGGAAGATCCAGCGCGTCATGTCCGGGTTCTTCACCGCGGCCGAATAGATCGTCAGGCTGGCGGCGGCGATCAGGTAACCGACCTGGTAGGCGGACTGGAGGATGGCGCTCAGCTCCGGCCGCCACCGCTTAGGCCAGGTCTCCGCCACGAGCGACGAGCCTGCAGCCCACTCGCCGCCGATGCCGAGCGCCGCGAGGAACCGATAGACGGCGAGCTCCTGCCAGCTATGAGCGATAGAAGAGAGGCCGGTGAAGAGCGCGTAGGTGAGAATCGTGAGCATGATGGTGCGACTGCGACCTATCCGGTCGCCGACGCGGCCGAACACGGCGCCGCCGCACGCCCAGCCGACGAGAAACCAGAACTGCACCCACGCGCCCTGAAGCTCCGGCTTCTCTCGATGGAGTGCCAGGAGCTGCCCGACGAACACGGGCGCGGCGAGTGTATATAGCGTCCCGTCCATGCCGTCGAAGAGCCAGCCGAGCCACGCGGCGATCCCGCAGTTCCATTGGGACCGCGTGAGGCCGCGCAGAGAAAACCGATCGCCTGCGCCAGGAGTGGGGGTTGCCATAGAGAGCCTTGGGTCGCCCGGAGTGGAATGGTGTGACAGAGAATGTAACACAATGAGTCGCAGGTGTCAACAGACCGCCGGGCATCTCTTGGCGGGACCGCCGCCCGTCGCGACGGCCACCATCGTCCTTGACAAACTGCAAGGCTTTACGATAAACTGCAGGGAGTACCGGGTTCTTGTCGGTGCCCGGTTGCAATTCTAGACACGATACCCACGCGCGGCGACGCGCAGGAGGTAGATATCCCGTGACCGCAGTCCGGACCGTCGGAATTTTCGTCGCGCTGGCCGCGCTCAGCTTCGTTCTCGGCTTCTTTGTCCTCGCCCGGTTTATGCCCGGCACGCCGAAGGCCGCCGCCGCCGCGCCAACGGACGCGCAGCAGACGCCGGTGATTACCGATAACTCCAACACGACCGAGATTCCATCGCAGCCGCCGCAGCGCCACGTGGCGGAGACGCCGGTGACGCCGCCCTCACCCCGTGCGACCGGACCCGGTCCAACGCTAGATCCTGAAGGAGATGCGCCGGCGCCGGCGAAGACCGCGGGCGTGCAGAAGCCGCATCATATCGCGGACGGCGCGCCAAAGCCCGACGATTCCGCCGGCGGGACTGCCGCTCGCGCCGGAGACCAAACGGGAGACGCGTCGATCGATACTGGCGCCATCGCGAAGCGGCACTCAGGGGCGCCAGCGCGCCGGCGGCGCCGGCATGTCGCGGTCGCGACAACCGACTCCGCGACCGACACTGGAGCGTCCGAAGAGAGCGACCCGTCCGGCGACTCGAACACTACCGATCCCTCCGACGTTCGCGTCGCGAAGACCCGGCGGCCGAAGCATGTGCGGGCGCCGCATCCCACGACCACGGATGAAGAGGACAACGCCGACTCCGCGACCGTGAAGCCGCACCGGACGCGGAGGCCGGCAACGCGCGACGACTCCAACGACCAGTCGGACGATTCGAGTGACACGGCTCGGCCCGGTCGCCGCCGTGCCGCGTCGGACGATTCGGACGACAATCCCCGGCTGGTGCGACACCGCTCGAGCCCCGACGACTCCGCCGCCACCACGCGTGTCGCGCGCCATCGCTCGAAGTCGAACGACTCCGGCAAGACGACCCGCCTCGCGCGGCGCAGAAGCTCTCAGGACGGCGAGTCCGGCAGCGGTCTGTACCATGTCGGCCTGGGCGCGTTTCATTCGCGGTTCGCGGCCGTCCACGAGGTCGAGCGGGCTCGGCGCAAGGGCTTCGGCGCGCAGATTGTGCCTGTTTCACGGAACGGCCGTACGATCTACAAGGTCCAGGCAGGAGCGTTTCGCGAGCGGACGCGAGCCGAGTCGATCAAGCAGAGTTTGCAGGATGCCTCGCTCGATGCCAGCGTGAGCGCACAGGACCGGCAGTAGGGAATTGGGGAATGGCGTGGCCCGGACGGGACGCGCCATTGTCACGCCGGGGCCGCAAATAATTGGCATCAATCCAGACAATTGGCCGAAAAACTATTGCGCGATTTGCGGCATCTGTGTATAATAGCGCTACATCCCCTCACATTGCGTTCCGGTTCCCCCGACCAGCGCCAATGCGATTTGTATTCCAGCATTATATCTGACCAAATATCGGAAGGCAGGAAGGTACATGAGGAAAACGGTTTTGTGGCAATCTCCCCACGTCCGCGCCTCGCTATCGGCGCTCATTGCGGTCTTGGCGATTGCCCTGATCGTCGGATGCGGCGGGGGCGGCGGGAACAGCAACAACAATAATAATGGCAACAACGGCAGCAACGGCAGCAATAATGGCGGCCTGCCTCCCGGCCAGAACCCTGGGCTGCCCTTCATAACCGGGAAGGTCGTCGGATCGGCGAATACCGCCATCGGCGTGCCTGGCGCCACTGTCACGATCCACGGCGCCGGCCTTGCCGATCGCTCCGTCCAGACCGCCGCTGACGGCTCGTTCACCTTCATAAACGTCGCCCGCGGCTATACCTCCTTCTCGGTCGCGAGCCCCGATCCGGTCGCATTTTATAATTTCGCCAACTTCAACGGCAAGAACTACGACACCGTCAACTGTACGCTGCCTCTGCCCGGTCTCGCCGTCGGCGCGAACAACGTCGGGACCGTAATACTGTCGAGTGGCGGCAACAACCCGCCGCCGCCGCCGCCGATCAGCGGCTGCCCGTCGTAAGCGTCGGGAACAATTCCTCCGCCGCACCAGGTAGAGGATAAGCATAACAGGGGAGAAGCGGCTCGACTGCTTCTCCCCTTACTGTTCGTTCTCGGCTCCCGTTTCAAGACCGTTCGCCGCAATCGATTCATGATCCATCTACCGCCTCAGACTCGCCGCGCTGCCGGACGGACTCTCGCCTGGATCGCCACCATCGGATTCGTCGCAACGATGATCCTGCTGTACCGCTGGGCCGAGCCGACGGCCGCCTCCTGGAACAATTTGCGAAACGCGAGCGCGGGCGGGGGCGCGACCCTGCGCCTGCGCGACACGCCCCTCGCGGGGTACGTCGGCGGTGCCCGCTCATGGTCCATTCATGCCGGCGTCATCGACATTGCCCGGCTCCCTAACACGAGCCTCACGTCTGTGCAGAGCGCGACCATCACCGACCTGAAAGACGGGACGCTATACGAGCCGCCGCGCCGGCCGGCGCCGGCCGGCGGCGCGGCAACGGCCCAGGTGATGGACCCGTCCGCCGCGGGGACCGAGCCGATCGCAGCCACCTTTCACGCAACGCAGGGCGTTTACAATGCCGGCGCCATCGAGGGCGTCCCGCCGGATTTGCAGATGCTCTACACCGTGCAGTGGCAGTTCAAGCTCTCCGGCGACGTGGAGTTTCGTACCCGCTCGAAGGACGAGCTCTCTGCCCCCTCCATGACCATCTACAATCTGGTAAGCAGGCGCACGGGAAGGCCGGAGCAGCGGATCGTCTGCGATCAGGGCGCCAGGATGACTCACCTCGGCATTCAGGTCACCGCCAACTCGATGCGCTTCAACCCGAAGGACCGCACGGTAGAGTGCCTTACCGGCGTACGCGGCGTTTATAAAGATGGCACGGTCCAGGCGGAGCGTGTATACTGGTCATTGAACGACGAAGTTCTGCGCTGTCCCGACGCCGCGACGGGCCACTTCAAGGAGACGCCGTTTATCGCACAGGGAGTAGTGGTCGACGTGAAGCGCAACGTTCTGTCCGCCAGGCATATCCATGCGGAGATCGACGTATCGAACGGGGCGCTAAATCGCCGAGGAGCACCGTAATGAATCGTCCAGGCATCCTTGCAGGTCTGTCGATTGCCGCCGTTACATCGATTGCGGCGGCGATGAGTCTCGTCTGGACGTCGGACGCGCGGGGTCAGGCGTCGAAGCGTCCGTTTATTCCCAGGGCGTCCGATATTCGCCCGATCCAGCCGGCTCCGGCGGGACCGCCAAGCAGCGCTTCCTCTCCCGGACAGCCCGGCGATGCGCTGGCGCCATCGCCTGGCGAGCACAAGCGCGCTGCGTTTGACGGTGACGACTATACCTATATCGGCAATGTCCAGAGCTTCAAGAACTTCACGTACAAGCAGGACGACATGACCGTAACCGGTCTAACGGGACACTACAACAAAAAGACGCTTGTGCTGGATGGGGAGGGCAGCCTCGTCATGGACGATCCCAAATACCATGTCACGGGCGAGAAGGCGCACTACAACGATAAGCCCGACGTTAAGACCGCGGTAATCCTCGGGCACGTCGTGATCGTCGTGAAGCCGAAATCGAGTACGTCGCCGGACGGCGCGAATGCGGACGTAGACCGGGAGAAGAGCAAAGGCGCGACGGCGTACTGCGACCGCCTCGACTACTTCAAGCTGAAGGACGTCGCGCTGCTTACGGGTCACGTCATTTTCAAGCAGAAGATCGTCGACGACGACGGAAAGACGATCGAGCGGACGGTTACCGCGGACCATGCGGAGTACGACCGTGGAGCGGACAAGATGCACCTGTTCGCCCCGGTAGACCTGAAGGATACCGAAGACCAGGATATGCACTTCGATCGCGACGTTTACGTGGGCACGAAGGAGGGCGCGGAGTCCGTCCAGAGCGACGGCCCGTTCCACGGCCACCTGAACCCTCCGAAGGACGAGAATAAGGGCGGCGCCAAGCCGGACGAGAAGTCCAAACAGCCCGGCGCGGCTGCCGAAGCAGCGGGCGGAACGGGCGGCGCGCGCAAGCAGCCGCCGCCTGCCGGCGATGCAGGAAGCGCGCCGCCCAAGACGAAGCCGTGACCGAGAGCCTGCCCGCCTACCTGAAGCGCCGCGCCGCCCGCAGCCTGGAGTATCTCCTGCGCGAGGCCGAAGCGGTTAGCGCAGAGGAGGCGCGGCGCGGGCGGCGCAGCGACTGGCCGGCGCAGCCCTGGGGCATCGGGCAGGACGGCTCGATCGCGGGCATCGTCTGCCACGTCGCGGCCTGGAAGCAGATCACTCTCCCGCTGCTGGATGGGACCCACCCGCCGGCTGCCCACGACGACCTGCCGCATTTCAACTCGGACGACTGGCCCGCGGTCCTGGCCTGGCTGCGAAGTATCGGCGAGACATGGCTGTCGGCCCTGGAAGCGCTGCCCGACACGGAATTCGACAGCCCGCGCGACTGGGAGGGCGGCCAGATCACCGTAGCGCGGCTTGCCACGGAGCTCGTCCAGCACGACGTGCAGCACGCCGCGCAGATCGAGTACCTCCGGCAGCTCTATTCCGTTGAGGAGAAAGCATGAGTAGGAACCGCAGCCTCCTTCTTGCCGGGCTGATGC
>Ga0070735_10002320_pt1 | contig 17364 bp, 11 predicted proteins | sample Coa_R1_FD_66443 | JGI IMG/M metagenome (GOLD analysis project Ga0070735, IMG submission 66443) | Surface soil microbial communities from Centralia Pennsylvania, which are recovering from an underground coalmine fire - Coalmine... | ecosystem: Environmental > Terrestrial > Soil > Unclassified ... | reverse complement strand
AAGACAACGTTCGGCACCTGCCCGACTTTTTCCCAATCTCTCTCGGGAGTGAACACTGGCGCGTCGCTTCGCCAGAGCAGTTTTCGCGGATCATTCCGATCGAAGACCGCGATACCGGTTCGATAGACTAGCTTGTCATCAGCCCCGTTGTAAATGAGAACGATTCCTTTGTCTGTCAGAACCGGCGCCGGGCCCGGTTCGGCAACCCGCGAATCGAACATTGACGGCCTGACCGGCAACACCGGGCTCTGGCTGGCCTCAGTCCACCGAATCAAATCGGGCGACGATGCCAACCCTGCCTGATCTTTTTCGTCCGCGCTCGTGCCCAGAAAATACATCCAGTATTTTCCATTGATCTTCTCCGGCACGATCGCGCCTGACTTCGTCCACTTCACATTCCAATTGCCCTTATTCGCAGGAATGATGACCCCTTTGCGCTCCCAATGAATCAGGTCCTTCGAAGTCGCCAGGCAAAGCTGCGCGTCCTTCTTGTTGTAGCCCGTGTAGGTCAGATAATACGTGTCGCCGAACCGAACCAGGCGCGGGTCTTCGACTCCGCCATCTTTTTCATACTCTGTTGACGGGCTGAGCACCGGCTCATCGCGGCGAGTGAAATGGATTCCGTCCGCACTCTCGGCGTATCCCAGACGCGATGTGCCTTGCTGATCCTGCGCGCGATAGAGCATCACGATCTTGCCCTCGCGCACCATGATGGCGGGATTGAATGTTCCGGCGGATTCCCAGCCGGTTCCGCGCGGAGAGATCACCGGAGTGTCCGCTACGCGTCGCCATGCGCCGAAGGGCAGGCGTTCGCCTGCCTGTGCGCACAAACTTGCCAGCAAAATCAGCAGTACGAAAGTTCTGGAATATAGGAAACGAAAAATCCGCATGGGTTCCCCTTAGGCCGGCGCATCGGCAGGCAGTAAAAAACGGCAGGGCCGACCCCCTGCCGTTTGGCCAATTCTTTTTGGTTGCAGCTATTTCTTGTTTACGTGCTTCTTGAGTTCGGCCCCAGGGGTAAATTTCGCAACTTTTCGGGCGGCGATTTTAATAGTAGCGCCGGTTTGTGGATTGCGGCCGTTTCGTGCTTTCCTCTGCGAAACGGAGAATGTGCCGAAGCCTATCAACGCCACGCGATCTCCTTTGCGGAGGGCGCCCGTGATGCTGTCGACGGCGGTATCAATGGCGGTAGTTGCCTGCGCTTTGCTGATCTCGCAAGCGCCTGCGATCCTATCGACCAGATCGGCTTTGTTCATAGTTGCTCCTCGCAGGTCTCTTTCATACCCAGCCTGCACCGGGCAGAAAAACGGCTTCTGACTGAGTTGGGAAACCTGATGGTTCGTATTGTCCTCCGTCTGGGGCGAATGTCAACTGTGAAAATCCGCGCCAGAAGCCTGTTTCGCACCTCCTTCGCCCCAATTCGGGCAGCCGGGGCGGGTTTTCGCACATGCCTGCCGGGTTTTCCTCTGCCCTCCACAGGTGCCGCCCTCCCTTCACAGGATGTACACAGCCAGTCAAGGATTCCACCTTGCGCAAAACTGGTCTGCGGGTGCAAAGTCGAAATAGAACCGTTTCTCCAGAGGATTGATTTCAGTGATCAAGGCCCCCGCAGAAGTTTGCCCGCTGTGCGACGGCACCGGATGGAAGCCAGCGCCCACTGCCACCACGACGAAAGATCGCCGAGTCACGCGCTGTGATTGCCAGTTGCGCTCGCGGACGCAGTCGTTGCTGACGGCTGCCCGAATCCCGCGCCGTTACGAGCACTGCGAACTCACGAACTACGACACCGACTTCCCCGGGGCGCACCCTTCGCTCGCCGAGGCCCACTTTGTCGCCTCGAATTTCGCCAAGAAGTGCGATCCCCGCGGCGACAAGGGACTGCTGATCATTGGCAAGATCGGCACCGGCAAGACTCACCTGGCGGTGGGAATCCTGAAGGAGCTAATTCTGAACCGGGGCATCTCGTCGTTGTTCTACGACTATCGCGAGTTGCTGAAGGAAATCCAGAACTCCTACAACGCGACCGTTCAAACCACCGAACTCGACGTGCTTCGGCCGGTATTCGAGACGGAGGTTCTGGTGCTCGACGAACTGGGGGCGGTGAAGCCCACGGAATGGGTGTGGGACACGGTCAGCCTGATCCTGAACACGCGCTATAACGACAACCGCACCACGATCATCACGACGAATTTTGAGGACCAGCCGGCTGCGGGCGTTTCCGGATCGCTGTCGGCAGCCCGAGCGGCCAGCCGAGGCGAAACGTTAGGAGACCGCATCGGGGAGCGCATGCGCTCCCGGCTGCATGAGATGTGCCGCATCATTACGCTCGATGGCACCGACTTCCGCCAGAAGTTCCGCAGCGCCAACTTTCGGTAAGTTCCTTTTGCGACGGATCAACGTTCGTTTTCCTGCCTCTGTGCCTCCTTAGTGAATTCCCTCTAGAATCGTGAGTGTGCTGACCGATCGCCTGGAATTCGCGCCGGAGCGGGATGCCGAGGTCTTTACCGTGGCCCCTGCGGCGCCTGCGGTATTTCTGCTACGGGGTGAAGACCCCAAGGCCGAGCCCTACGTCAGCAAAACGGCGAACCTGCGGCGGCGCCTGCAGCGCCTGCTGGGGCCGGTTGAAGAGCGAACCAAGAAACTCAATCTTCGCGATCGTGTCCGCTCGATTGAGTACACGCCCACAGGGTCCGATTTCGAGTCCGGATTCCTGCTCTACCGTGTTCTGCGAGAAGCGTTTCCGAAGACCTACCAGCACCGGATGCGCTTCCGCTTTGCGCCGCTGGTCAAGCTGCATCTCGAGAACGAATACCCGCGAGCATCCATCACCACGCGCCCGGGCAAGCTCAACGGACCCGCGTTGTTCTATGGCCCCTTCGTTTCGCGAGTCGCCGCGGAGAAGTTCATGAATGACTCGCTCGACTTTTTCAAGATGCGGCGCTGCGTCGATGACCTGCATCCTGACCCGAAGTTTCCCGGGTGCATTTATTCCGAAATGAAGATGTGCCTGGCGCCCTGCTTCAAGGGATGCACCGACGAGGAATACTCGGCCGAAGTGCAGCGCGTACAAACCTATTTCGATTCGCGTGGCGACTCTCTGCTCCGCGAGTTCTCGGATCAACGCGAAGCCGCCTCGGCAAGCCTGGCGTTCGAAGAGGCCGCTGGAATTCACGCCAAGATAGAGAAACTTAAGCCGACTGTCACCCAACTTCCCGAGATCGTGCAGCGACTCGACCGCCTCTCAGCGCTAATGATCCAGCCCAGCCATATTGCGGGCGCGGTCGCCTTCTTCCGCATCGAATGCGGACGCATCGCAGGCCCTGTGCCCTTTGCCATCCAGGCCGCAGAACACACGAAGTCGCAATCGATGGAGACGCGGGTGCAGGAAGCTCTGCAATCATTTCCGCCGGCGAAGGCAAAATCCGCGCTTGAGACCATGGAGCACCTGGCCATCCTGAAGCGCTGGTACTACCGCGGCAGCCGTATCGGCGAAATCTTCTTTGCAGACGCAAAAGGCGAACTTCCGATGCGGCGCATTGTTCGCGGTATCTCGCGAGTCTTTCGGGGAGAGAAACCGGAACCGGAAAACAAGTCGCAAGAAAGTTTTCCTTCGTGAGGCTTCGTGTTTTTCGTGGTTCAATGCCGCTGCGCTATCAATTCTGTGTTGCCACGACAGTGCTCTTCCACCCGAACCAACGCCGTCCCGCCCATGACACAATCCGCCAAGAGCCGATCGCACCAACCAGAATCGTCCCCACCCACAGCAGCACAGCTGGCAGGTAGAACAGAATCGCCGTCATGGCCGCGGCGTAAGTCGCAATGCTTTCCAGCCCATCTCGCAGCGCCAGCTTGAGCTGATACCCTGGCCGCCAGTTCAACCCAAACACCTGGGCCTCCGACTCCGTCCTAAGCGAAATCGAGATCGCCACAGTCTCGACCTGCTTCGACAGAGCATTGAACTCCGCCTGTTGCTGCTCAATCTGGCCTCGAACTTCGCTGAGCCTTTCGGTCACTGCGAGCATGTCCTTAACGGTACTGGCATGCTTCAGGATGGCAAGATATCCTGCTTCCTCGGCCCGCAGATTACGGATGCTGGCATCCTGGTCTACGTACTGCCTTGTGACATCCTGGGCATCCACCTTTTCGCTTTCCACACGCAAGGCCAGTTTCCGAATCTCCGCCCGGGCCTCTTCAAAGCGCGATGCGGGAACTCTCACAGTCAGGGTGCCAGCCGTGGCATTCTGTCCTCCGCCATCGGAGGCCATGAGATATCCGCCCAAACTCTCCGCCATGATGGTGATCTTGTCGGTCACTTCGGCCGGATGTTGCACGACCATTTCCATTGAACTCGTGCGGATAATCCTACGCTCGGAAATTACCGCACCCGGCGCAGCACTAGTATCAGCCGCTCGCAACGAAACACTTTCCCTGGCACGGAAATCAAGTAAAGTCTTTGCCTGCGCTGGAGCAACCGGCAGAGATCCGGCTACCGGGCCAGCAAGCCTGTAAGACTCCAATCCACCCCGTTGTCGATGCAAGGTGGGAAGCGCTACAGCGGCCCATACGAGAACAACGCCTCCACTGATGGCAATCCATTGCCACCGTTTCTTGATCGTACCCAACGACTCCGCCAAAGTTGACATCACGTTCCCTCCCGCGAATAAGGAACGACCTCGTGGCGTAGCCTTGCATTCAATTTCGCAGCGTTGGGCAGACAAACAAAATGGGCGGTCATCTGGCCGCCCATTACTTTAGTGTTTTATCCGCGTAAATCCGTGTAATCCGCGGTAAAGAAGTTAAATGTCCAGGTTTTTCACATCCAACGCATTCTCTTCGATGAACTTGCGGCGGGCTTCCACGTCTTCGCCCATGAGGGTAGTGAAGATCGTCTCGCACTCGGCAATGTCTTCCAGTTTCACCGAGAGCAACGTGCGGCGCTCCGGATCCATGGTCGTCTCCCACAGCTGCGGAGCCGTCATCTCGCCGAGACCTTTGTAGCGCTGGATCGTGAAATCCTTGCGGCCTTCATTGATGACGTAGTCGCGCAGATCTCGGACGTTCGTTTTCTCCACCAGCTCAGTCTCTACCTTCCGCTTCGCAGGCTTGGCCGCGACTTTCTTGTCGGCCTTCTCTTCCACGGTGGTAGCCTCGCCATCCGCTCCGTCACCATTGCTGGCGGCCGGGGCCTTCGCAAGCGTTTCCACCACGAACGGCGGCTCCATGTAAGGCTCGATCAGCTTGTACTTCGCGATCATCTGGCGGCACTCGGCGCTCGACGCCAACTCCCAGTTGATAATGTGCTCGGCGCCATGCTTGTTGACGAAGCTCACTTCCCACAAGTTGTGCTCTTCGTCGAAGCGCGATTCCACCGACTTGAAGCCTTCTTCCTTCTGCAGTTTCTTGAGTTCTTTCTCCAGCCGTTCAATCTTCTTCGGCGGAGCTTTCTTGTCGCCTTCGAAATCCGCGTGCTTAGCCAGATCGAGCCTGGGAACCAGTTCGGTGACGCGCTCGTTGCGCACGCGCTTGTCGAGTTTCTCGAAGAAGCCGAGATACTCGTCGAGCACGGTCATGAATCGGGCCAGGTCTTTGCCTTCCAGCTTAGCCGCGCCTTCACCGTAGCGAATGGTTAGACCATCGGCCGCGCGCTTGACCATCACTTTCACGAATTCGCGCTCGTCCTTGATGTACTGCTGCGACTTGCCTTTCTTCAGCGAGAACAGCGGCGGCTGCGCGATGAACACGTTGCCGCGCTTGATCAGATCCTGCATGTGCCGGAAGAAGAACGTGAGCAGCAGCGTCCGGATGTGGCTTCCATCCACGTCGGCGTCGGTCATCAGGATGATCTTGCCGTAGCGCACCTTGGTGGGATCGAAGTCGTCCTTCGCAATGCCGGTGCCGAGGGCCGTAATCATAGCGCGGATTTCCTCGTGTGCCAGCATCTTGTCGTACCGCGCCTTCTCGACGTTCAGAATCTTTCCCTTGAGCGGAAGGATCGCCTGGAAGCGGCGATCGCGGCCCTGCTTCGCAGTGCCGCCTGCGGACTCACCCTCGACCAGGAACAATTCGCAGCGGTTGGGATCGCGCTCCGAACAATCCGCCAGCTTTCCCGGCAGGCCTCCGGAATCCAATGCGCCCTTGCGCCGCGTCAGATCGCGCGCCTTGCGAGCCGCCTCGCGCGCCCGCGCTGCGTCCACTGCTTTGTTGATGATCTTTTTCGCGACCGTCGAGTTCTGCTCGAAGAACGCGCCGAGACGCTCGTTCACGAACTGAGTGACGGTTCCGGCGATATCGGAATTCAGCTTGCCCTTGGTCTGCCCCTCGAACTGCGGCTGCGGCAGCTTCACGCTGATCACCGCGACCAGTCCTTCGCGCACATCGTCGCCAGTGAGATTCTCTTTGACGTCCTTAAATAAACCCATCTGCTGCCCGGCATAGTTAATCGTGCGGGTCAGCGCCGTGCGGAATCCAGAAAGATGCGTTCCGCCGTCGACGGTGTTGATGTTGTTGGCAAAGCTGAAAATGGTTTCGGAATACGCGTCGTTATATTGCAGCCCGATTTCCATGTGGACGCCGTTGCGGTCGTCCTCCATGTAGATCGGCTTGTCGTGCAGCACCTGCTTGCCGCGATTGAGGTGCTTGATGAATTCGGCGATGCCGCCGTTGTATTTGAACTCGGAGTGCTTGGGCTCGCCGCTCTTTGCGTCCGTCGCGCGCTCGTCGGTCAGGGTGATCAGCAATCCCTTGTTGAGAAACGCCAACTCGCGCAGACGCTGGGCCAGCGTGTCGTAGTTGTACTCGACGACAGTGAAGATCGTTGGATCGGGAAGAAAGTGCACCTTGGTCCCGGTCTTCACCTTGGCGACGCCAGTCTTCTTCAGCTTGCTGGTCGGTTCGCCCTTCGAATAAGTCTGCTGCCAGGTCGCGCCATCGCGCCAAATTTCCAGCTGCAAGTCTTCGCTCAGCGCGTTCACGCACGACACGCCCACGCCGTGCAATCCGCCAGAAACTTTGTAACTTGAGGAGTCGAATTTTCCGCCCGCGTGCAGCTTGGTCATCACGACCTGCGCCGCGGAAACTTTTTCGCCGTCAATCTCCATGTCGTCGACGGGAATGCCGCGGCCGTCGTCAATCACGGTGATGGAATTGTCGAGGTGAATGGCAACTTCAATCTTGGTGGCGAATCCGGCCAGCGCCTCGTCGACGGAGTTGTCGACGACTTCATACACCAGATGATGCAGGCCCATCTCGCCCGTGGATCCGATGTACATGGCGGGACGCTTGCGCACGGCTTCCATGCCGCCCAAGACTTTGATCGAGTCGGCGTTGTAGTCGTGGTTGCCGTTGCCGCTGCCGTCGTTGCCTCCGTTGATCGGAGTCACTTTCCCGTTTTTTAATTTGGTGTCAGCGATGGGAGTATTGATCTCTTTTGTGGCCATTCCGCTCCGCGAAAATGTCCCGAATTTATTCTGATTTCGGTCTTGCTAAACGCCCTGAATTTGGCTGGAAATTTCGTCTCGATCCGTCGTTCCTTGAAGCCCTGAAAAATGACCTCAAGTTATTGAAATAAAAAATACTTAGGATCGATTCGAACTAAGTAAATTATACCACAAAACGGGTGGATTTCGGAGCCCGAGTCAAGCGCTGAATCGAGGGAGTAACGCACGCCGGGACCGCTCCCGCTCGCGATTTCACTCAATGGCCAACGGTCGAAACTTGTGCGGCCTGATAATCGAGAGGGAGTTTGGCAATTGGAAATGCTGAATAAGCGCCGCAGTGAAAGGCTCGCCTTGCTGGTTAAAGGTGTGGCATCCAAACCAACAATGTGAGATGCCGGACCGGGCAAACATTGCGTTAACAATCAAAATGCCTGAGCAGGAATGTTGAGTGTTATCGCCGATTACATCAACCATGCGGCTGCACCGAGGTAATCTTTCGGGTCCACGGAGCCATTGATAGCATCAACGGTGATGCGCCCATCATGTGTTCTTTTTCTCGTCATTCTCGTAATTCCACCAATGCTGGCGCAGAAATCAGAGAAGGCCGCGTCTCTGAGATCTAGCGCTCTGACCGTCTCCGGCAGCACAACGCAACAGCAACATTGCCAAGACCCATGCGGGAAACCTACTGCGTGGCAGGAATTCAATAGTTTCTCTTTGAAGGTCACGCCGCCGGGGCAGTCTGGTTATTCGATATACCAGGGAACCTTTGACAAAGAGACAAGCGACATCCAGATCGATATAGAGAACTCGCAGTCCGGCTCAATCAACAAGGGTAAGATCCTAATGATCGGTGGTCGCATTATGGCCAGTCGAGGGCCTATCACGGAACCTGGCTATGAGATCGACGCACTGGATGGCGCGATTCTTGAATTGCAACTAGTGACAAAGATGCTGGGCCGCGCAATCCCGGAAGGTCCGGGGAATATTACGTCATCTCGCCGTGTGGATTACGCGGACTCTCAGACCGGCATTCAGATCGCTACGCCCAGTGCGAAAGGCATGATCCAGCCGCCTTGGTCCGTGGTTGGAGAGCTCAAAAGAGGCCAGGATGACAGCATTGAATACCATCTGATGCTCACATTTCGTAGCACGGAGGACAAGGGAAAGAGCACCATGTCCTTCAGCGGGAAGCTATTCAATGGCAAGGACACGAAGATCGATGACCAGATGAGCTTGGCGGCTTGGAATGTATTTGGAGTCGGACCTCAATCACGCAAGCAGGACGGCGCTACGATCATTGATTACAGCGCCGCTCCCGAGACAATTGTCTATAAGACCGTCGCTGACGTGAGAAAGAAACTCGCCGTTGATGACTACCCTGGCGAACCTGACGCATCGAAGGACTTCACTGGTTTCTGGAAAACGAGTTGCGAGAATGCCTTCGGATTGCAGATAAAGCATTATGGGAAGGAAGGTGAGTACTCTATCGTCTTCTGCGGGCCAGGCGGTTGCGGTGATACCGAAAACGAAGCTCGGAAAACTTTTATTTCGAAAGATCCCCATTACCAGGTTATCAGTGAGGACGAACTGAAGGAGCAGATCCAGGACGGCTGGGACACCTACCATCGCTGCACGAAGGATACGAATCCTCTGCTGAAGTACAAGAATGAGAAATAGGCAGTTGGTGAAAAATCCCCAGTAACCCTCTTCGGTCGAACGAATACTCCAGAACACTCGTTCCGCTCAAATAAAATAAAATGGGCGGCCTGCAGGCCGCCCACAATAGTCAAACTGTCGCTGCTACGCTGTCGCGGGCCGCTCGCCGCCCTTGGCGCGGCCGGGCTCCAGGTTCGGCTTGATCACGTGCTGCACGCCATCGTCCGGCTTCGACGGTGGAGGCTGGATGGGGGGCAGTTCCTTGCCATCCACTAGCAGCTTGATCTCGTTCGCATCCAGAACCTCGCGTTCAATCAACGCCCGCGCAATTCTTTCGAGCGTGTCACGATTGTCCGACAAGATCTGCTTGGCCATGTTGTAGCCGTTATTGACCAGCTTGCGCACTTCCTGGTCGATCTTGATGGCCGTGTCTTCGCTGTAATCGCGATGCTGCGCGATTTCGCGGCCCAGGAAGATCTGCTCTTCCTTCTTGCCGAAGGTCATCGGACCCAGATCGCTCATGCCCCACTCGCAGACCATCTTGCGGGCCATGTCGGTGGCGCGCTCGATGTCGTTGCCGGCGCCGGTGCTCATCACCTTCAAGAACAATTCTTCCGCGATGCGCCCGCCCATCAGGATGGCGATCTCAGTTTCCAGATAGTTCTTGTAGTAGTTGTGCCGGTCATCAATAGGCAACTGCATGGTCACGCCCAGCGCCATGCCGCGCGGAATAATCGTGACCTTGTGCAGAGGATCGGAGTTCGGCATCTTGGCCGCTACCAGCGCGTGTCCCGCCTCGTGGTACGCGGTGTTCTTCTTCTCTTCGTCGGTGAGCAGCAGCGACTTGCGCTCCACGCCCATCAGCACTTTGTCTTTAGCGACCTCAAAGTCGTACTGCAGAACGGCTTTGCGGTTCTGCCGAGCTGCGGCCAGAGCCGCCTCATTGACCATGTTGGCCAGGTCCGCACCGGAGAATCCCGGTGTTCCACGCGCCAGCACAGAGAGATCAACGTCCTCGGCAAGAGGAATCTTGCGGGTATGTACGCGCAGGATTTCTTCGCGCCCACGCACATCCGGACGGCTTACGACCACGCGGCGATCAAAGCGCCCGGGGCGCAGCAGCGCGGGATCGAGCACGTCGGGACGGTTGGTTGCCGCCATCAGGATGACGCCTTCGTTCGATTCGAAACCGTCCATCTCGACCAGCAACTGGTTCAAAGTCTGCTCGCGCTCATCGTGGCCGCCGCCCAAACCGGCGCCGCGGTGGCGTCCAACCGCGTCAATTTCGTCGATGAAGATGATGCAGGGAGCGTTCTTCTTGCCCTGCTCAAACAGGTCGCGCACGCGGCTCGCGCCCACGCCGACAAACATCTCGACAAAATCCGAGCCGGAAATCGAGAAGAAGGGAACGTTCGCCTCGCCCGCGACTGCCCGAGCCAGCAACGTTTTGCCCGTTCCCGGAGGGCCAACCAGCAGCACTCCTTTGGGAATCCGTCCACCCAGCTTCTGGAACTTTTGCGCCTCGCGCAGGAATTCGATAATCTCGCGCAGCTCTTCCTTGGCTTCCTCAACCCCGGCCACGTCTTTGAACGTGACCTTCTTCTGCTGCATCGAGAGCAGACGCGCCCGGCTCTTGCCGAACGACAGCGCCTTATTGCCGCCGGTCTGCATCTGGCGGATCATGAAGAACCACAACGCGCCCAACAAGATAAGTGGAGCCCAGGTGCCCAGCAACTGCAGCGGCAGGCTGCCGCTATTGACGTCGCGGAAGGTGATGTTGACACCTTTGTCGCGCAGCGTCTTGATCATGTCCGGATAGTTCGACGGGGCAGTGGTATGAAACGCGGTGCCGTCTGTCAGCTTGCCCTTCACCTGCATGCCATCGACCGTGATGTCGTGGACGTGCCCCTGCTCGACATCCGTCATGAACTCGGTGAAGTTCTTTTCTTTATCTTTTTGGGTGTCGCGGGCGCCCTTAACGACCTCCCACAACAAGAGGGCCGAGACCCCGATCAGCAGCCAAAACAAAACGGTCTTTACAGTTGAGTTCACCTAGAAGACTCCTAAATTCTCGCCCATCATGGGCTTCCCAAACACACCCACAGACATTAGATGCCCTGGGAGGAATTTTGATTGGGGAAATCCTTAAGACCTTTATTCTACCTGTTCTTCGGCAAAAACGCTGTTTTCTGTACGAATGACTTAAGTCATAGGGAGCCTTGGATTTGCCGCCGCCAAGTAGGGCAGATTGCGGTTCGTTTGCTCCACCGCACCCAAGCCATATCCCACAAGAAACGCCTCATCCACCAGAAACCCGAAATAATCGGGCTGCAGCGGCACTCGGCGCGCCGATTGCCGGTCCAGCAGAGTCACCAATTTCACCGAGGCCGCCCCCCGGGACCGCAAATCGCCCATCAGAAACTCGCTGGTCACGCCGGAGTGCACCAGTCCTTCCACCAGCAAAATATGCTGGCCTTTGATATCCGGCTCGTGGCTGAAAAAAATCTCCATCACCTCGCTGGCCGAGCCGCCCTGGGTCTTGCTGTACTTCGGCTTGATAAACTGGCACACCACCGGAACCTGCATCGCCCGCACCAGGTCAGCCAGAAACATGAAGGCATTTTCCAGAACGGCGAGCACCTGGACAGTCTGGCCCTTGTAGTCATCCGAGATCTGCCGCCCCAGTTCCTTGACGCGTTTCTGGATCTGGTCGGTCGTAATAACCGGCCGCAGTGGCTCGACTCTCGCAGCGCTCATGAAGTTCGTATGCCTCCCGGCAGGGCCTGCATATGTTCGTTCCTCGGGCTTCTCGGAGTATTTCTCGGCGACCTCTGCGGTTAAGAAAATACGGCCGCTTACACGCTCGCGGCGGTCACTATCCTCTCTCGAATCAATACGCCGTCATGCCCCGGTTTCGCCTGGAATCGCGCCGGCAGGGGAAACCCGCGCATCCAGACGATTTCATCTCCGCTCAACACGACTGGCCACAACTTGCGGTCCGGCTGCGCGACATGGCGCTCCTGCAGCAGTTCCTTAACTTTCTTGGGGGACTTCGTATGGGCCGGCCAGAATCGATCTCCAGCGCGCCAGTTCCGCACCTTCAAGCGTCCCGGCAAAGAATCCGCATCCAACAAGTGCTCCGGATTATACGCCTCTCCGCCCGGCGAAACCCGCCGCACTTCGATGCACGAACCAGCTTCGGAAAGGGCCACCTCACCCGGCACCGGCAAATCGTACTCGTAGTCTTGGGACGGAGCGGGCTGCCGCAAGTCCGGCGTCACAAACACGAGTTCGTTCGGCTCGCGGACCATCTTCCACCCCAGCGGAAGCGAGAGTTCCTTGCCCGATGCTCCCTCCGCGGCGGCGAAACGCAAAATTTCTTCCACGTGCTTGAACTCCAGGGGGATGCCCGCGCGCTCGCCAATCGCTTTGATGACCCTGCGCTGCACCGCAACCGGCTCACCCAGAAACCATAACCGGTCCACCGACGCACTCATGACCAGCCAGCGAGCGTTGTCAATCTTCGAGCGCAGTTCCTCTGAGGATTGATTGCCATCCGGCAGCCCAATCTGCACGAGAGCAGTTGCCGGTGGTCGAGCCCACGCCGGCTCCGACCAATGAACGGCTGTGCCCATCCAGCCGGCGATTTCGTTCTCCCAATAGTCTTCTTCGCCGCGCGCAATTTCGGCCAGCTCCGCCAGATTCTCCGCGACCGCCGGATTGAATTCCTTTTCCAGCAGCGGCATCAGCAGTTTGCGCACGCGGTTGCGGGTGAACTTCGCGTCGTCATTGGTGGAATCTTCGCGCCAGGTCTGCCCGATGTCTCGGAGATACTGTTCCAACTCCCGTCGGCGAATGCCAAGCAACGGCCGCACAATCTCGCCGCAAAAATCGCCGTCCTCGTCCTCGATCGCGAGTCGCGGATAAATTCCGCCAATTCCCCGCAGCCCCGCCCCGCGAATCATCCGCATCAGCACGGTCTCGGCCTGATCATCCAGCGTGTGGCCGGTCGCAAGCTTGTCTAAGTTGTGGAAGGGCACCGGTTCAGCCATGCCATTAGCGCCGCCAAGGGAACCGGGCGTCAGCCCCCGGAGCCCTCCGTCTCGCCCCCCTCCTAACAGGTACCGGAAGAATCCATACCGCAATTCCCGCGCCGCTGTTTCTACGCTGACGCCTTCCTCGCGCGCATGCCCCGCAACATCGTCGCCATCGCAAAAGAATTCCAAATTATGGTCGCGCGCCAGCGCAGCGGCAAACTGCACGTCCGCCTCCGATTCCGCACCGCGCAACTGGTGATTGAAATGAACGAGGGAGACCACAAGTCCCAACTCGCCGCGCAACTCCAGCAACAGCCGCAACAGCGCAACCGAATCAATCCCCCCGGAAACAGCCACGCCAACGCGATCCCCAGCGCTCAGCAGTTGCTCCCGCCGAACCTGTTCGAGGACGCGTTGCGCCAGTGAATGCACGAAAACATGGTACAACTCCAGCCCTCCGAAAACACAGATGGGGACAGCCAAATCGCCATCCCCATCTTTTTGGATTTCCTCTGTGCCTCTGTGTCTCTGTGGTGAGATTCCCCTACAATCCCGGGCTCTTCTCCGCGATCAGCTTCCGAATCTTCTCCACGAACTCGGCCGCCGGCATGTCTTCGGTCTTCTCTTTCCCCCGCGTGCGGACATTCACCTTGCCCGCATCCGCTTCCTTATCTCCAACCACGAGCAGGAACGGCACCTTCTGCATGGCATGCTCGCGGATCTTCGCATTCATCTTTTCATTCCGCGCATCCACATCTACGCGCACGCCCACGGCCTTCAGCTGCGCCGCCACTTTATTCGCATACTCCGCATGGCGCTCGCTGATCGGAATCATCACCGCCTGCACCGGAGACAGCCACACCGGAAACGCTCCCGCATAGTGCTCGATCAGCACGCCAAAGAATCGCTCGATGGACCCATACAGCGCCCGATGCACCATCACCGGCTGCTTGCGCGATCCATCCTCGGCCACGTACTCCAATCCAAACCGCTGCGGCAGGTTGAAATCGAACTGCACGGTCGAGAGCTGCCACAGCCGTCCGATCGCGTCCACCAGCTTGAGATCAATCTTCGGCCCGTAGAATGCCGCCTCGCCCGGAATCGTCTTGTACTCGATCCCGAGCGCTTTCAGTACCTTTTCCAGCGACTGCGTGGCATGAGTCCACTGCTCCTCGCTGCCCACGAAATTTTTCCGGTCCTCCGGATTCCACGTCGAAAGCTCGGTCTGAAACTTGTCGAATCCAAAATGCTTCAGCACGTCAAGCCCAAACTCCAGGCATCCTTTGATCTCATTTTCAATCTGCTCCGGCGTGCAGAAGATGTGCGAATCGTCCTGCGTAAACCCGCGTACCCGCAGCAACCCGTGCATCACTCCCGAGCGCTCGTAGCGATATACGGTGCCCAGTTCGCCCAGCCGCACCGGCAGGTCGCGATACGACTTCAGCGAATCCTTATAAATCAGGATGTGCCCCGGGCAGTTCATCGGCTTCAGCCGGTACTCGGCATCGTCGAGTTCCATCGCGTCGAACATATTCTGCGAGTAGTAGCCCTCGTGCCCCGAGGTGAAGAACAGCTGCCGCCGCGCCACATGCGGCGTATAAACCAGCGAGTATCCGCGCTTGATGTATTGCTCGCGCATCCAGTCTTCCATCTCTTTGCGGATAATGCCGCCCTTGGGATGCCAGAAAATCAGCCCCGGCCCGGCCAGTTCCTGAATCGAAAACAGGTCGAGCTGCTTGCCCAGCACGCGGTGGTCGCGCTTCTTCGTTTCCTCGATGTGCTTTAAATAATCGTCGAGGTCTTTCTTCGAGAAAAACGACGTCCCATAAATCCGCTGCAGCTGCGGATTCTTCTCGTCCCCCAGCCAGTACGCGCCCGCAATATTGAGCAACTTGAATGCCTTGATCTTTCCCGTCGAGGGAATATGCGGCCCGCGGCAGAAATCGGTGAACTTGCCGGTGCGGTACAGCGAAATCTTTTCATCGGGCTTAGTGAACTGCTCGATGAAATGGCACTTCATGAAGTCGCCTTCTTTTTTGAACTCAGCCAGTCCCTGATCCCGTGGCAGAAACTCGCGCGCATACGGAATATTCTGCTGCACCAGCTCCTGCATCTTCTTCTCGATCTTCTCCAGGTCCTCGGGCGTAAACGGCGTCGGACGGTAGAAGTCGTAAAAGAATCCGCTCTCGGTCGCAGGCCCGTGCCCGAGCTTTGTCTCAGGAAAAAGTTCGAGCACGGCGGCCGCCAAAAGATGCGCCGACGAATGCCGGTACACTTCCAGCGCCTCCGGATCTCTGTCGGTCAAAAGACGCAAATCGGTATCGCTCTCCAGAGGCCGGGTGAGGTCGATCAGATTGCCATTCGTCTTCGCCGCCAGCGCCGCATCCGCCAGCCGGGGGCTGATGGATTTCGCAATGTCGAGCGCGGTCGTACCCCTGGGAACTTCCTTCACGCTTCCATCCGGAAGCTTCACATGAATGCTGTCAGCCATAGATTGAGCTCTGCAGGAATCCTGAATCTTTCAGTCTAAAGAAGGGTGCAGGGAGGGTCAAACGGAGGCGGGGGTGGAAGAGAAGGCTGAGAAGCCGCCCATCCCTCGTCTGCCGACAAGACCGCCGGAATCGACCTTCGCCCCGGGATCATTCGTCCCTTCGAAGCCGACTGATGCAATTATGAGCACTATTGACCATTCTCAAATCGGTTCGCGGTCCACTGTAGAGTTGCCAGAGGTAGGGGTAGTAGTCGAATGGTCAAGCAAAGACGCGCCTTCAACCCGAAAACCTTTCTGACGACCATCGGGGTCGGCCGGAAGTTGGTCTCCTTCAGGAAGGGACAAACAATCTTCGCTCAGGGGGATGCCGCTGAATCGTTGTTTGTCATTCAAAAGGGAAGCGTCAAAGTGAGCGTGAAGTCCCAGGCCGGAAAGGAAGCAATTCTCGACATTTTGAGTGATGCGGATTTTGTTGGCAAAGATTCCGTAGCCGGTCAGCCTTTCCGCACGGCATCTGCGCGAGCAATAACCGACTGCAGTCTTCTCCGCATCACAAAGAAGGCCATGTTGCTCGCGCTAGCGCGGCAAGTGAAGTTGGCAAATGTGTTTTGGGCGTATGTGTTGGCCACCAACATCCGGTACCAACAGGACCTGGTCGACCAGCATTGCAACCTCAGCGAGAAAAGACTAGCTCGCATTCTTTTGCTGCTCGCCCACTATGATGGGCACGGACCCTCCGAGACCACGCTTCCGAAGATCAGCCATGAGACTTTGGCAGAAATGGTCGGGACCACACGATCGCGCATTTGTTTTTTCATGAACAAGTTCAAGCAAGCGGGCTTTATCTACTACGGGCACAAAGGCAGGCTGTTACGAGTTCATCGCACGCTTCTTACTTTCTGCAGCCAATAAATTGCACGGCAACCAAACCTAAGATTCTTGCAGCCACACCGACGACCATTCTTTGTTACGCGCACGCCGATGCACCGGATTCGCCCCAAGCTGCCTGCGGAACGGATACCGGGCTCGCAGCCAACGGAACGGATACAAGCCTTGCAGGCAGTGGGACGGTTGCTCGCATGATCGTCCCGCGACTATCAGATTCTATTTCCAGCTTTCCGTTCAGCTCGTGCAATCGCTCGCGCATCCCGGCTAAACCAACGCCCGTTTCCGCAGTGACTCCATGGAGCAAGCGCAAGCGTTCTTCGGGTATGCCTTTCCCGAAATCGCGCACCTCCAGAATCACGGCATCGACTTCGTGTTGAAAGCGAATGGCGGCGTTCAAAGCTCCCGAGTGGCGATGGATATTGGTCAGGCTCTCCTGCAGAACACGGAATAGAGCAATCTCCACGCTTTGCGGCAGGCGTCCACTCGAATTTGCGATCTCTGCTTGTACGTTAATTCCGCTCCGCTTCGCGAATCCCTCGATGTACCACTCGGCCGCGCACGCGAATCCTACTTCATCCAACAGTGGCGGATGCAGCAGGTACGACATGGTTCGAATCTCTTCGATGGCCTGATCAGCCAGTTGCTCAACCTCGGCAGTAAGTGCAAGTGTGGCCGGGTTGTCGCAGCTACCCTTGAGGAACGAGAGACTTATTTTCAGCGCCGTCAGAGTCTGGCCGGTGCTGTCGTGCAAATCGCGGGCTAACTTTCGCCTTTCGTCGTCCTGCACTTTCAGCAGGCGCTGAGTCAGTTTTTGCAGCTCTGCTGCGCGTTCCGAAGTTAACGTTTCCAGTTC
>Ga0070735_10002319_pt1 | contig 17364 bp, 4 predicted proteins | sample Coa_R1_FD_66443 | JGI IMG/M metagenome (GOLD analysis project Ga0070735, IMG submission 66443) | Surface soil microbial communities from Centralia Pennsylvania, which are recovering from an underground coalmine fire - Coalmine... | ecosystem: Environmental > Terrestrial > Soil > Unclassified ... | reverse complement strand
GCCTCGGCAGCGGCGGAGAGTGCTCGCGCGGTTGCCCGGAGCGCCGCGGCCGCGGCGGCATCGACGATGGCGAAGACCCCCGCTATGGCCGCCGCGATCTTGTCTATCGCGGCCTCGAAGCGCAGCTGGATTTCCAGGCTGAGCTCCATGGTATAGAGCGCCATCAAGCCGTCGTAAGCGAAGAACAGCATCGCGGCGGCGTATCTGTCCGCGGCCGCGGCCGCGTTCTCCGCATTGGCCTGGCGCTGGAACGCGGCGGCTGTCTGCGGCTGCGGGTTCATGATCGTGTACACGGTCACCAGCGACTGGTCGCGATCGGCGGCTGCCTGCTCCGCGCTGGCCCTGGCCTGCGCGGCCTGTGCCGCATGGAGCGCGGCCTGTGCCGCCTGATAGGCCGACGCGGCGGCGGCAGCCGCGACGGAGGCGGCGGCCTCAAGCTGAGCCGCCTGAGAGTTCAGCTTCCTGGCGAGCGCAGCGAAGGACTGGGCTGCCTTCTCGAAGCGCGCCGCGGCCTGGCTGGCCTTGGCCGCATCGCTGCTCAGCCGTGCCGCTGCCTTGTTGGCGGCGGCGATGCGGGCACGATCGGCGCTCAGGTCGGCCGGGGTGACGGTGGGGGTCCCGCTACTATCTCCCACCGGGATCATGTGACCAGTCGGGTCGGTGAACGTGATCGGGTCGTCGTTGGCGTAGGCGTGCAGGTTGTCGGTGACCGCGGTCCCGCCCTCGCCGCCGGTGTAGGTGTCCTGGTTGATGAACCCGCTGGTGGAAGGCTGGTACATCCGTGAGCCCATGTTGACCTGCCCAGTTGCCGGGTCGGTCCACTGCCCCTGGTAGCCAACCTGGAGGGCGGGGCCGCTGCTCGCGAGCGGCTGCCCCCACGGATCCCACGTAGCAGTGGTGGTCATCGTCGTGCCCGCCGGGGCCAGCGTCCCGGACAGATCGTTGTGCGCGTCAACCAGAGCGAGGGTTTTCCCCGCGGTGCCGTTGACGCCGGTGATCTGACCGTCCGGGTCGTGGGAGTACGTCGCCGAGGAGTCCGATGTGACGCTCCTTGTCTGCCCTTCGTAGCTGACGGTGACGTTGTAGCTGGCGTTGCCCGACTGGCCAACGGAGACGACCCGGTTCAGCGCGTCCCAGGCGTAGCTGGACGAGGCATCCGTTATCTGCTGCCCGTAGGCGTCGGTGGTGAAGCCGGAAACGGTGCTGCCGGCGCCGGTCTCCTGGGCCAGGTTCCCCGCGGCGGAGTATGTGTAGGTGTTGCCGCTGGCGTCGGCGACCAGCTCGTTGCGCGTGTCGTACGTCTGGGCGGCGCCGTTGTCGCTGGTCAGGTTGCCGTTGTTGTCATACCCGTAGGTCTTGGTCGCGGCGGTGCCGCCGGAGGGGGTCGCGGTCCAGGAGGTGAGCCGGTTCGCCTGGTCGTACCCGTACGTGTTGGTGACCGTGGCGGCACGGTACGGGTTGGCCAGGCCGGTGGTGGACATCGAGGTGATGTTGTTGTTGGCGTCGTATCCGTAGCCGAGGGACGCGACGGTCGCCCCTGATGGGGTGGTGATGCTGTCGGAGGTGAGCCGGTGCAGGGTGTCGTAACCGAACGACTGGGTGTCGTTGCCGGTGCCGTAGCTGATCTGAGTGACCTGGTCCAGGCCGTTGTAGCTGTAGCTGCCGGTGACGCCGGCGGCGGGGTCGGTGTCGGAGGACAGCCGCCCGGCGCTGTCATAGGCGTAGCTGGTGGTGCCGGCCGCGTCGGTAACCGCGGTCGGCTGCCCGGTGCCGTTGTAGCTGTAACTGGTGGTGCCGGCCGTGCCGGTGGCGGAAAGCATCAGTCCGCGGTCGTCCCAGCTGAACGTCTCTGACGTGGCGGGCTGGTAGCCGAACGACCCCTGGACGCCGGCGGGCGCGGTCGCCGCGGTGAGCATCCGGCCCGCCTGGTCGTAAGTAAAGGCGCGGGCCGCGGTGGGGGCGGACGCGCCGGTACCGGACTGGCCGGACAGGTTCCCGTTGGCGTCGTAGCTGCTGCTGATCTGGATCCCGCCGGGCAGGGTCTGGCTCACCAGGTTCCCGTTGGCGTCGTAGCCGTTGATTGTCTGGGAGTCGGCCGGGCTGGAGTGCTGGGCTGTGGCCGGCTCGGTGATGGTCTCGGGGAGACCACGCGAATTGTACGTGGTGTAGGTGGTGTTGCCGTTCCCGTCTGTCAGCGCCGTACGGTGGCCGGCCAGGTCGTACCCGTAGCCGACGGTGATCGACTGGCTCGCGGACACCGGCTGGGTCGCCGAGGTCAGATGGCCGGTCGCGTCATAGCTGTACGACATCGTGTCACCACGGGGATCCGTCGCGGATGTGACCTTGCCGTCTGGGTTGTAGACGGCGGACTCGGTGCGGAGCACGGCGCCGGATGCGTCGAGGCTCGACCGCGAGAGCTCACGGCCAGCCAGGTCGTAGGCGATGGTTACCGCTGTGCCGTCGGGCATGGTTTCCTTGATCGGCTCGCCGTCCAGGTTGTAGGCGTAGCCGGTGACGTTCCCGGCGCCGTCCGTGGTCGAGATCTTCTCGCCGACCGCGTCATACGCGGTCTTGGTGATCGCTCCGGTGGGGCTGGTCTGCGAGATCCTGTTCCCGGCGTCGTCGTAGCCGTAGCTGGTGGTATAGGCAGCGGAGGTGTTCTGCCTGACCATGTCGGTGGTCGTGACGAGCTGGCCGAGGCCGCTGTAGGTGGCCTGCGTCTGCGCGCCGGTGGGGTCGGTCACGCTGGTCTGCTCCGCGGCTGGATCGTAGGTGTAGACCCAGGTCCCGCCACCCGGGTCGGTCTGGGTGGCCTTATCGCCTAGCTGGTCATAGGTGAAAGCTGTCTTGTTGCCCAGCGGGTCGGTCTGGCTTGTCTCCAGCCCTAGGTTGTTGTAGCTGGTCGTGGTGGTGCCGCCGACAGGGCCGGACGCCCCGGGTGGGGTATAGGACGGATCGGTGACCGTGGTCTGCTGGCCGTCCTGGTCATAGGCGTACGTGGTGACGTTGCCGTCCGCGTCGGACTTCTCCGCCACCTCGCCGAACGTGTTATAGCCAGTCATGGTCACCGGACTCGCGGTGACCGGTGCCGATCCGGTGCCGTTCTGGGTGGATACCGCCGGTGCGGTGATGACCACGGCCTGCCCGGCCTCGTCGTTCTGGATCGTGGTGATGTTGCCGGCCGGATCGGTCTCGGCGGTCACCAGGCCGCGCTGGTCCCGGCGGTAGGTGGTGGTGAGGTTCAGGCCGCCGGTGTTATCGACCGTCTTGGACAGGACCTGGCCCATCGTGTTGTAGGTCATGGTCACGGTCTGGGTGGTGCCGCCGCCGGCGAGCGATTCCGATACGACGTTCCCCTGCTGGTCGTAGGACACGGTGACGGCCCGGTTCACGCCGGAGGGGTCCATGGTCTGCGAGATGGTCTTGCTGTCGGCGTCGAAGGCCGTGTTGACGACCAGGCCGCCGGGTGCGGCCTGAGTGACCGCGTTGCCCGCCGCGTCATAGGAATAGCTGTGCACCTGCTCCTGGCCGTTAGCGCAGCTGGAGCAGACGACATAGCTAGTGGCCAGCTTGTTGTTCCCGTAGTAGGTGTAGTTAGTGGTGGTGCCGCGCACGTCGGTGACCGAAGCGATCCGGCCGGCCGGGTCGTAGGCACGAGACTGCTCCACCAGGTTCTCGGCCGGGATAGGCGCCGACGGGTTGCCGGTGTAGCCGTCCAGGGTGACGGTGACCAGCCGCCCTGCCGCATCGTAGGCATAGGCTGTGGTCATCCCGGCCGGGTTCGTCACGCCGGTCTTGTCGCCGAGCCCGTCGTAGCCGTAGCTGGTGACGTTTCCCAGTGCGTCCTTGGTCGTGGCGAGGCCGCCATGCGTGTCATATGTGTCGGTGATGGTGCGGGACGGGTCCCCGCCGGTGGCGTCGCTCTCCGTGGTGGTGAGCACGTTCCCGTCAGCGTCGTAGGTGTAGCTGGTGACCTTGGTGTGCTGCGCTCCGGTGACCCGGTCAGTCACCTCGGGGTCGGTCTGCGTGATCACCCGGCCCTGGCCGTCGTAGCTGAACGAGGTGGTGAGGCCGTTGGGGTACGTGTCCGAGACCTGCGTCTGCGAGAGCTGCCGGCCGAGGTTGTCGTAGCCATACTTGGTGATCAGGCCGAGCGGGTCGGTGACCTGTGCGACATCACCGGCCGCGTCGTAGGTGTAGCTGGTTACCCCTCCGCCGGGGAAGGTCGCCGACTTGACCAGGCCAGCTGGTTCGGTCCCCCCGCCCGCCGCTGCCTCGGTCCCGGTCGTGTAGGCGTAGCTGGTCGTGCATCCGGACGGGCACGCCAGAGTCGGCGGCGTGCTCGTGGACGCGACCTGCGCCGTCGCGGTGTACGCGGTGACCGTGTCATAGGCCGGGTCGCTGGGCGACGAGGAGCGCGGGTCCCGTGAGTCGGTGGGCTTGTCGTTGCGCGGGTCGAGCGGGTTGGACAGATTCTCGTAGTACGACGTGTAGACCGTCTGGCAGGTGTTCACCGCCGCGCAGGTGGTGGTGGAGATCACGTTGTTGTGCGTGTCATGGACGGTGTACGTGGTGTCGCCATCGGGGTCGGTGATGGTATCCGCGCGCATCGACGCGTCGTACCCGTACCGGGTGATCCCGCCCGTGGGGCTGATCGCCTCCACCAGCGCTCCCATGGCATAGACGAACCTGCCCGAGCCGCCGAGCGGGTTCCGGACGGTGACCGTCTGGGTATTGACCGGCGGCAGGAGCGGACCTCCGTTGGGGTCGGTGGTGCCCTGCTGGCTGGCCAGCGCCACGTAGTGGCCGGTGATCTGCGCGGAGTCCAGCATGCTGGGATACACAGAGACGTCGGCTATCGACCCGCCGAAGCCCGCGCCGATGGACGTGATGGTGCCTGAGGAGGCAGTCGGGGAGGTGCTGACCTGCACCGACCCGATCTGCTGGCCGTCCTGGTACAGGGTCAGGGTCTGGGTGACCTTGCCGTTGGACGGTGCGCTGGGCGGGCCGAGCGTGGCTGCCGCCTGGTGCCAGAAGCCGTCGTCGACGAAGTTGCTGCTGGTCCCGCAGGTGGATTGCTTAGCGATGTGCAAGGGGTCGTCTTGCAGCAGTGCCTCCAGGCATCCGCCCTTGACCTCCAGCGTCAGCGGATCTCCGCTCGATGCTCCGCTGGCGCCGTTCAGCAGGAACTCCTGGCCAGAAGCGGTGGTGTTAAACCAGGTCTCCACGGAGACCCGGCTGGCCGTACTGAAGTCCTGGCTCGCCACGCTGACCTTGGATCCCGTGCCGAACCCCGCCGCGGACTGATCCGTCATCGGCCCGGCCTGCCCCAGCGTTACGCCGGAGTAGCTGGCGGGCGGACGGGGGCTGGCGGCGGTGGGCGCCGATCCGACGAGGTTGGCGGCGAGCGGGCCCGCCGCGTCGCTCAGCGGCCAGAAGTCTTGCGGTGAGTCGGCCATCACCGCGCTGTCATAGGCGCCGGCGGTGGAGGTGTTCACCGGGTTGCTGTAGGTCCAGCTTCCGCCCTTGGCGTCGGTGAGCGCGGCCACCCGGTCGCTGGTGGTGTCATAGCTGGCCGACAGCTGAGTACGGCCCGCGGGGCTGGTGATCCCGGTCAGCTCGGCGGCAGGCGTGGTCTCGGCCGCGTACTGAGCGGCGATCGCGTCCGGGCCTGGTATCTGGTTCTGCCAGACCGCCGCTTCCGCCATCGACCCCTTGAAGTACTGCCATTGCGGCGGGTTGCAGCCAGAGCACAGTTTGCTCAGCCCGGTACCGAGCATGGCAACGTCCGGCGCGGTGACGCCCTGCGGGGGGCCGGGCAGGGTCAGTGTCTGGCCGCTTCCGGTGGCGATCTGCTTGCCGTCCAGGTACAGGGCGCGGCCCGGAATCACTACCGCCTGATGCCAGCTACCGTTGTTAACCGCGCCGGCCGAGGTCATAGCCGTGGTCGCGGAGGTGTTGAGGCTGGTGGTGCTGATCCCGTTCAGGCCGTCCAGGTGGCCGTTGGCATCGACCCATAGCAGCGGCACCGCGTCCGGTTCCTTAATGCACTGGCCGTTGGAGTTCGTCTGCAGGCACGGGGGCCCTCCGGCGATGTCGCCGCTGATCCCGGCCAGCACGCCCGATTTCGCGGTGGTCTGGAACCAGACGCTGATCGCAAGGTCGTTCAGCGTCGTGCTGCCGCTGGTCAGGCCATTGCCGTTCAGCACCCGGCCGCTGGCGGGGACCCAGCCGCACGAGAACTCGCTTCCGCTGTCGCACCACATCCCGTCCAGCGGTATCCACGAGCTGGACCCGTCGAAACCGGTCGCCGTGACCCCGGAGATCGGTCCGGCCACGCCGGGCGTGGTGTTCATCTCGGTGGCGGGCGGGTCCAGCGTGGTCAGCTCATCCACCGGCATCAGGTTGGCCGCGGCGGCGGCGCCGGACACGTCGTTGAGCCGGTAGTAGGCGCCCGGATTAGTGTTCATAACGGACGGCGCGGCATGTGACGCGCCAGAGGCGTACTGGTAGCTGGTGCAGGCGGTGGTGGTGCCTGGCGGGCACACCGAGCTGAGCAGGTCGCCGCTGTAACCGTAGTTCCAGGTCAGCGCCGTGGCGGGGTTCCCGGCCGTGACGGGGTCAGTGGACACGCTCGCTACGTGCGGGTGGGCCGCACCGGACGGGGTGGACCAGGTCAGGTGCAGCGCCCGTCCCGACACAGCGCTGGTGATGGTGGTCAGTGCACCGGAGGAGTAGCCGAAGGTCGCGGCCTTGCCGGAGGCGTCGGTTTCCTTGGCCAGCAGCCATGACGACCCGCTGGCCTGGGTGAACGACCAGGTGGTGGCCGCCTGATCGGTGACCGTGAAACCGCCGCCGGAAACCGGGCTGATCACCGCGTAGAAGTTCTGCGGCGGTGCGTATCCGCCGGCCGCGTTCTTGGCGAACCGCACCTGCTGCCCGTCGGCCAGCGTGAGGATCAGCGCGCCGGTCCCGTCGCTGTCCGGGGCCAGCGACATGTCCAGCAGCGATGACCATCCGGCTCCGAGCGCCTGGGAGGTGCGCGGATCCAGCGAGTTGTAGGTCCGCGTGATCTCCAGGGCAGGCCCCGCGGTCGCTACTTTCGCGTCGGTCACCTGCTGAGACAGGTTCCCTGTCCGCGGATCCACCGTCTTGCCGGATCCGGAATAGTCGCTTCCGCCCAGATCCGAGGTCATCACCGGGTTTCCGTCGTCGGCCTGATAGACCGGCCCGAACTGCCCGGACACGCCCGGCTGCGCGTCGCCCACGGTGAACGAGATCGGAGTGGTCCATGTCACCGACGACAGGGATGGCGGGGTCGCCGCGTCGGTCACCGTGACCTGCCAGTAGTAGGTGCTGCCCCAGGACAGGGCCGTCCCTGGCGTCCAGTCGTTGCTGTTCCCGGATACCCAGCCCGACGATTGCAGCACGGTCGCGGTGGCCGGGTTCGGACCGTTCAGGATCCGGAACGCGAACGTGAACACCGGGGTGGCCGGGTACCCGCCGGGCACCGTGGCGGTCGCCGCCAGCAGCGGCGACTGGGTGTTCACGTCGCTGCCCGGCAGCGGCGACTGCTCGGTGACCTGCGCCGGGTACTGCTGAATGGTGTACGGCGCGCAGTACTGATTTCCGCCTTCTGCCGCGAAATACGTGCCAGACGCGTTGACCATGTCCCAGCAGATCTCATACGACCCGGGAACCTCCGCCGGGGTGACGCTTTCCACCGTCGCTGTGCCGTTAGGGGCCACGCTGCCGGTGATGGTCACGGCAGGGCCGGTGGTGAGCGGTGTTCCGGTTCCCGTGGTGTCGCCGGCCGGGAACACCTGGGTGCCCAGCGCGTAGCCGGACCAGGTGCTGGTGCCGGTGTTGGTGACCGTGACCGCGATGCGGCCGCTCTGATTGGCCATCGGCACCGTGTCAAACACGGACGCGACGCTGTAGCTGGCATTGTCTGTGCCGCTGGGCGAGCCGGTCACCAGGTGCCCTGGGGGCATCACCGCCGCGCCCACGCGCACGACGGCACGGGTCCCGAAGGGCGCGGGCGCCGCGGGCAGCTTTGGCGCGACGTGGCCTTTCATCCCGCCCGCGTCGCGGGCTCGCGTCGCCGAGGCTGGCATCTCATGCGGCTTCCCGGCCGCGGTCCCGAACCGCTGCCCTGGCCCTTGTGCGTAGCCGAACATGCGCACCGGCGGCACGCCGCCGCCCGCTTGCCCCGCTGTCGCCTGGGCGACCGGCGCGACAACGCCAAGGACCAGGCTCACCGCGGCGATCGCCGCGATCCCCATCCGATGCCGATACGGCCAGCACGTCATGATTCAGCACTCCCGAGAACAGCAGCCGAGTGTCGGGTTACCGGACCTTGGCTGCTCAGGCAGCCGCGGCGAGGGCGCTAAGCGCCTGATCGATGCGCGAATTGGCGGCGGACGCGGATACCACGGACGCGTTCACCGGCATCGGCAGAGACGACCGTGCGGAGGTGACCGCCAGGAACTGGTGCCCTGGGTTGGCCTGGGCGGCCTGGGCGACCTGGATGGGTGCGGCGCTGGAGGTGATGATCACGCCGCATCGTCGCTGGACCAGCGTGTTCAGCAGGACCGGCACGTTCGCTGGTGCCGTGGCGGGCAGATAGGTCAGCATCACGTGCGTGGCCCGCGACGCCCGCTCCATGGATGCCCACACGGACGCGCCGGCGGCACCGGGGACTACCCCGCGCGAATCGGTCAGCAGGCATGCCGATACGTCGAGGTACTGCCGAGCTTGCGGTGTCGCGGCAGGACGTGGCCACAAAATCCAGCCGGCCAGCACGGCGGCCATCGCCCCCCACACCGCCGCGGCCAGCCAAAGCCAGCGACGGCCACGAGCATTACGTGAATCGCCGATATCCATTCCGGGCGTATTCCCTCTTGGTGGAGCGGATTACATGCGCGGTGTTCTAAGTGCAATTCTCACCATTGCGCGGCCCGCTAACAGATCGGTATCATTGCACTGCCACAGCGGGCGGCCAATTCGATAGCGTCGCGACGTAGGACAGGTGACCCTCCTATGGCGGTCCGGGTAGAGTTCGGCTTGCTCGGTCCGCTGGTGGTCAGATGCGAAGGTGCCTCTGTACCCATCGCTAAAGGCAGGCAAAGAGCGCTGCTCGCCGCGCTGCTGCTGGATGTCGGCCACCTGGTCACGGTCCGCCAGCTAACCGACGTGCTCTGGGGCGACACGCCGCCGGCTATGGCCCGCGCTGCCCTGCACAACCAGATAAGACGCCTGCGCGATGCGCTTGACGGGGTCGGCAGGGACCGGATCCTCACCCAGCCGGGGGGTTACCTGATCCACCTGGAGCCGGGCGAGCTGGACGTGATAAGGATGCAGGATCTGCTGGCGGACGCCAGGGCCGCCGCCCGTGCCAGGGAATGGGACCGGGCATCAGCCATAGCCGCCGACGCTGTGCTCCTGTGGCGGGGAGAGCCGCTGGCCGATCTCGGCTCGGAGGCGCTGACACGCAGGAGCCCTTATCTCACTGAGATCTACTTGCAGGCCGTCGAGACCCGGCTGGAAGCTGGGCTGAATCTGGGACGCCACGCCGACGTAACCAGCGAGCTGCGCCGGCTGATCGCCGAGCACCCGTTCAGAGAACATGCCTACGCCCTGCTCATGCTCGCGCTGTACCGGAGCGGCTCTCAAGGCGAGGCTCTGGCCGTCTACCAGGCTGCCCGGCGGCTCCTGGCCGGCGAGCTGGGCTGCGAACCGGGGCCCGAGCTGCAGCGCCTGCATCAGCGGATACTGGAGGGCGATCGGCAGCTGGTCAGCCCGGCGCGGAAATCCGCCGTGGCGGAGGCGTACCCAGCCGTGGTGCCGCGGGAGCTGCCGGCCGCGATCGGTCAGTTCACCGGCCGGGCACGTGAGCTGCGTGCGCTGACCGGCATGCTGGACGGCCCGGCGGGAACTGTGGTGATCTCCGCGATCGCGGGCGCGGCGGGGATCGGGAAGACCGCGCTCGCGGTGCAGTGGGCGCATCAGGTAGCGGACCGGTTCCCCGACGGGCAGCTTTACGTGAACCTGCGCGGCTTTCACCCCTCAGGAAAGCCAGTGCCCGCGGCGGCTGCGGTCCGGGGCTTCCTGGAAGCGCTGGGTGTCCAGGCCGAGCGGATCCCGGCAGACCTGGATGCTCAGGCGCGTCTGTACCGCAGCCTGTTGTCGGGCAGGCGCATGTTTGTACTGCTGGACAACGCCAGGGACGAAGAGCAGGTACGTCCGCTTCTGCCCGGGGGTCCCGGCTGCCTCGTGCTGGTGACCAGCCGCTGTCAGCTGTCCGGCCTGGTGGCAGCCGAGGGCGCACACGCGCTGACCCTGGGGTTGCTTTCTGAGGCCGAGGCGCGTGACCTGCTGACGCGGCGGCTGGGCGCCGCACGGCTCGGTGCGGAGCCCAGGGCCGCGACGGAGCTGGTCGGGCTCTGCGCCGGACTGCCGCTGGCGCTGGCTATCGCCGCCGCCCGCGCGGCTCGTCCCGGTGCGCGGCTCGACGCGCTCTCCGAGGAGCTGAAGGACGTCCAGACCAGGCTCGACGCGCTGGATACGGGGGATCCGTCGGTAAGCGTGCGGGCGGTGTTCTCCTGGTCCGTCGATAACCTGCCAGCTCGGCAAACGCGCATGTTCCGGCTGCTCGGCCTGCATCCAGGGCCGGATATCGCGATTCCGGCCGCGGCCAGCCTTGCCGGCACGCCGCCGGCTCAGGCGCGCGGCGATCTGCGCGAGCTTGCCCGGGCGCACCTGATCAGCGAACACGTCCCCGGCCGGTATGCCATGCACGACCTGCTGCGGGCCTACGCCGCCGAGCAGGGCCGCCAGTTTGGTGAAGCCGACGTTGTCCAGAAGTCGTTCACTCCCGGGCAGGTCAGTCCTACGATTCGCTTATGCACGCGCGCAGCCGGTTGCGCATTGGCGAGAGTCTCGGTGAGGCCGCGGCGCTGGCCCAGGAAGTACGGGCATGGCGGCTCGGCTGGGAGTCCGTGGACGCGGTGGGCAAGCACCTGACCCAGCTCGACCTGCTGTGCGACGTGGTGACCGGCCTGACCGGTGAGATCAGCCGGCGGATCGGCCTTATCGACCCGGCGGCAGGGGACGGCGCCGTGTATGAGGAATGCCGTCGCGAGGACGTCCGGATGCTGCACGCGCGGCGGCTGTGGCGCTGGTACGCGGACAAGCTCGACCAGCGGGCCGGCCCGGCCGGTGACAGCGTGGTGCGGACGCTGCTCGCGGCGGACGAGGTGGTGTGGAGCTGCTGGAAGACGGCGTTCAGCGCGCTGGGGGAGGAGGTGCCGCCCGCGCCGATACCGTTCGTGTCGCCGCTGTACTCGGCGAGCGCGACACCGCGGACCGACCCGCCTCCCGAGCTGCGCCCAGGCACGGACGACCTGCTCCGCGCTCATATCGAACGGCTGCCGGTGGCCGCGGTCGGCCTGCCGCCAGTGTGCTGCCGCCGCCCGTGGTGGCTGATACTCGCCGCCCACGAGACCGGTCATCATGTGCAGTTCGAGGCGGCGGGGTCCACGTTCGAGGAACTCACCCAGGAACGCGTCGTCGCCGCGGTGTACCGCCATCATGACGATGTCGAGCTGGCCGAGGCGTGGCGGCCGTGGTGCCGGGAGCTGTTCGCCGACGCGTGCGCGATGCTGCTCGTCGGCCCCGCCACGCTGTGGGCCGCCGCCGAGCTGGAGACACGCAGCACATCGAGGATGCTGGTCAGCCCGTCTGGGAGCTATCCGCCACCGGTGATCCGGCTCGCCGTGCTGCTGGCCGTGGCGGACGCGGCAGCGGTGCCGCTCGCCCGGCGGCCTGACGCTCCGCTGTCCGCCGCGGGCGATGACCGCGTCGGCCAGCTACTCGATTGTGTCCCGCACGTCGCCGAGGCGCTGGTCGGCCTCGAACCGGCCCGGGGCCGTGGGCTGCGCGCGGTCGCCGCCGCGACGGCGCGGGCCTACGGTGACGGTGGCAGCATCGGCGGCTGGTGCGAGGAACTGCTCGGCGTGAGCGAGCCGCAGCCCCAGCGGACGCTCGACGCGGCCCGCTATTGCGCCGCCGCCGGGGTCGAGACGTGGCAGCGGCGCGCTGGCCAGGACCAGGAGCAGCTTGCCGAACGGCTGCTCGCTCTCCTTCCGCGGTGCCAGGAACCCGGTGACCGGGCCGCCGCGACACCGCATGATGCGGGAGACATCGTCAAGCGGGTCGTCGACGACCTGTACCAGGCCGAGGGGTCGTCCTAGCCGTGCGAGTTTTCGTGGATCTGACGGTGCGGGAAGACGGGCAGCTCGTGTGCCTGGCCGAGACGGACCGCGATATCAGGGCGCGAGAGGTGCGCTGGGCGGGCGCCGGCCGGTCGTGGCTCCTGGTGCCCGGCGACCATGACGTCGCGGACGAGGACGCCGCCGGGCTGGCCGCGCGGGTCGACCAGGGCACCGCGACCGTAGCGGAGCTGAAACGGTATGGCGGGCTGCTGTTCGACGCGGCGTTCGGCGAGACGTCGTGGCGGGACCTGGCTGAGCGGGCGGCGGACTCCCCGTATCTCGAGCTGGCCGTAAGAGGTCGTGCAGAACGAGGCGACCTGACTGGCCCCGGCATACATACGCTCCGCTGGGAGGCGCTTTTCGACGGCACCACGTTCCTGGCGGCGCGCGGCACGCAGACCGGACGGGGCACGTGCGTGTCCGCGGGCATCATGCGGCTCGTGCCGCCGTCCGACGACAAGGTCAGTCGGCAGGAATTCCGGCCCATCCAGCGGATACCCCGCGTGCTGTTCGCCGTCGGCTGCCGTCTCACCGACCCGAGGGTGCGGTCAGGCGCCGAATTCATGGGCATTCTCCGCCACCTGGAACGGAAGGGCGGCGCCATCCAGCCCCGGGTGCTTGAGTCGGCGTCGATCCCGTCGCTCGTCCGCGAACTGGCCCAGCACGAGCCGGACGTGCTGCACCTCATCGGCCACGGCAGATGGTTCCCCGTCGATAGGTGCGTGAAGCTGCAGATGCGCGCGGAGACCGACGGAGACGAGTTCGTCACCGCCGAGCAGCTTCTCGGCGCGTTCGGCGAATCGGGCCACACGCCAGCGGTCGTGGTGCTGTCCGCCTGCCAGACCGGCGCGGTCCCCGAGTCAGGCAGCGCCCTGCCGTTCGCCGCCACGCTGGTGGCGGGCGGCATCCCGGTCGTGGTCGCGATGGCTGGCGACATCGCGGACACCGCGTGCCGGGTGTTCACCCGCGCGCTCACCACCGCGATCGGGCAGGGCGTCCCGCTGCTACGGGCCATCGTGCTGGGACGCCGTGCCGCGTTCTTCGAGCGGCCCGACCCCGACTCGATCGACTGGATCATGCCGGTGCTGTTCCGCGCCGAGCACGTCGAGGGCGGCGCCGCGCTGGTGGACACCACCGCGGCCGCGGCGGCCAGGCACCGGGCCCGGCTGCTCGACGTGGTCTGGGAGCCGGTGTTCTGCGGGCGGGGGGAGTTCATCGCCGCGATGGACCGCCTGCTTGACGAATCCGATCCGCTCAACGTGCTGGTGGCGCACCAGTCCGACCCGCAGCAGCATTTCGGCGGCAAGCGGCTGCTGCGCGAGCTGGCCGCCCGCGCGGTTCGGTCGGGCCGGCTCCCGGTGCTGCTCGGCCCCTTCGACAGCGATCCGCCCACCGACCGGGCCGGCCTAGCCGAGGCGCTGCACGGCAAGCTCCAGGAGATACGCGACAACCTCGGCCTGCCCGATCGGCCGGCGCACATCACCGCGGCCGCCGCCGCGCCGAAAGCCAAGCCGGCGGACCTGGCCAGGGCCATCCGCGCTGACCTCGCTCTTCTGGAGGACGACCTGCCGGACACCGACCCGGTCAGGCTGAGCCCGCGGCCGAGGGTGGTGCTGCTGTGTCACCGCGTCGACCGGTGGCTGGAGGCGCTCGATGACCTGCTCGACATGCTGCGGCCGCAGGGCCTGGGGCCGGGCGCCTACCCCGTCCCGGTGATCATGACCGGCGCGGACGGCGCCGAGCAGGGCCGGCCGCTGCTGGATGCCCGGCTGAACAGGTTCTACGGCGCGAGCTGGGTCGCGTTCGAGCCGCTCGGCCGGCTGCGCAGTGAGGACAGCGACCCGGAGGACATCCTCGCCTATCAGTGGTGGCTGCTGAACCCGGCCCGCGACGAGCAGCCCGTCTACGCCCCCAGGCGCGGTTCCTCGGCGGCTGGCTGGCACGGTCTGCTCCGCTGGGCCATGGCCGAACGCAGGCTGTATGACGAGCAGGCGCTGTTCGGCTTCGCGAGGGTGGCGAAGGACTACTTCACCCCCGACATGGACAACGACGTGCTGGCCGCCTTCGCGAAGGTGTCCCCGTGAGCACCGGTCTCCCGGCCGCCCTGGCCGACGCGATCCTGGCCGAGCAGGCGACCATTGCCTACGAGCTGGGCATCAAGCCCACGCTGTGGCTCGCCGCCGCGCCGCTGTGGACCACGAGCGTGGCGGAAGCCTGCGGATTCCCCGCTCCTGTCTCCGAGTTCGTCGAGAAGGCCCGTCGGGCCGGCTGGTGCGACACGCGCGGGTCGGTGCTGAGCGGGCGGTCGGGAGAGCTGCGGTTCTGGATGCCGGACCAGCTGCGCAACGGCGTCATCGACGTGCTCAGGCGGTGGCTGGACTCCGTGGAGATGGCGCACGAGGCGATCTCGATCGCGGAACGGCTCACGGCGCTGCCCGAAGGCATCATGCCGGACACGTTGCGGGACTGGGCCGGGCTGATGATCGCCGAATACCCCGGTCAGGAGCTGGTCGACCGGGTGGCGGCAGCCGTCCGCTCCGGCGACGTCGCCGCCGCGCAGAGCCTGTTCGCCGCCGGGCAGTCGGTCGCGCCGCTGCTGGCCACCACCACGGAACTCGCTGTAGACCGCGCCCGACGGCTGGTGAACCTGGGTGCGCGCCGGCGCCAGGACAGCAAGGCCGTCGAACTGTACCTGGACCGCCAGGAGCTATCGGACGCCGTGGTCGCCCTGCTCCGGCCGGACACCGAGCGGTGGGCGCTGCACCTGCGCGGTGCCGGCGGTGTAGGCAAGACGATGCTGATCAGGTACCTCGCGTCGGGACGGTTCGCGGCCGAGCATGATATCGGGCTGTTCCCGGTGGCCCGCGCCGACTTCGACCACATCAGCGCGGACTTCCCGGTGCACCGGCCGGTGCAGCTGCTGCTGGAGATAGCCGACGAGCTGGCCCTGCACACCGCGGGGAGCAGCGGCGCCGACCGGGCGCTGTCCGCGTTCCGCGCCACGGCGGTCAGCGCGCACGAGGCACTGAGCGGGCGGCACGAAGACGGCAGGCAGCCGCTAGACCACCCGCTGGTGCTGCGCGCGATCGACGCGTTCGGGCAGGCCCTTGACCAGCTCGGCGACGTGCTGCTGATCCTGGACACCTGCGAGGAACTGGCCAAGGCCGACGTCGGCAACCCCGAGGCGCCCGCGCTGCGTGCCACGCTCGGCATCATCGAGCGGCTGCACGAGCAGGCGCCGTCCACCCGAGTGCTGTTCGCCGGCAGGCGGCCGCTGCCGGCCCGCGAGTATCTCGCGGTAGCCGAAGTCGCCGGGTTCACGGTGACAGAGGCCAGGGACTACCTCGGCAGGTTCGCCAGCCGGGAACTGGCGCCGGACCTGGCGGACGCGATGATCCGCCAGTCCGCCGCGGTGGACACCGCCGTGCCCGCCGCTGATGCGCTGCCGGACCGGGTCAGCCCGTTCGACCTGGCCCTGTACCTGTCCTGGGCGGAGGAGGACCCTGCCCTTGACCGGCGGCGGATCGCGGCCGGCAGCGACGCCTACGTCGATGGCCGGATCTTGGCGCGGCTCGGCGACTCGGCGGCGATCGCGGCGGTACCCGTGCTGGCCGCCCTCGGCCGGTGCCGGGTGGACACGCTGCTGTCGCTGCTCCCCCACGAGACGGATGAGCCACTGAGCGGGACGCTGGGTGCTCGCCTGGCCGAGCAGGAGTGGATACACGCCGACGGCGACCCGCCGGTCCGGCTGACCGTGCAGTCGGCGCTGACCCGGCGGCTGCGGCACTATTACGATGCCCCCGAGCGAGCGGCTGGTTTCGCGGCGATGACCTCGCGGCTAGCGCAGACGCTGCGCGGCCGGCTGGCCGGCGTGCCGCTGGCCGACATCGACGTGGACGAGATGCTCGCGGCGCTGCGGCTGTCCGGACCCGCCGACGCTGCCGCGCTCTGGGACGGCATCGTCAGTCAGGCCGAGGCGCCGCCGGGACGCTGGGGCTGGATCCTCAACGTGGCCGACCGGGTCCTCGGCGAATCGCAGGAGGACGGCTGGCCGACCGCCGACGCGCTGCGTGCCACGGTCATCGCGGCCCAGATCGCCGGCCGGCGCAGGGTGGGCCGCCCGCTGCGCCAGTACCGGCTGTGGGGCGAAGTCAAGCACTGGGCGGACCGCCATCCGGACCCGGCCATGCGGGAGCTGCTCCTGGCGCGCGCCGCGTACGGAATGGTGGACCGGCGGATGGCCGGTCCAGCGGAAATGCCGTACTTGCCGAACCCGCGGTACTCGGACGCCACTGCTCCTGCCGCGCTAGATGCCGCGGACCACCTGCTCGAATCTGGACGTATATGGGAGGCGAGGGAACTCATCGATGACGGCCACCTGAGCGCCGCGCTAGACGGGGGCTTTGGCACCCGAGTGCAGGCGTGGGCGCTGGTCGTGCTCAGCCGGGCGGAGGCCGACAGGGACCGGCAGCGAGCCCTTGACGCGCTCGCCGAAGCGGAGCGTCTTGCCGCCACAGCGGGCGACGAGCCCGCCTGGGCCGATTGGGTCCCACCGGAAGACCTGCTCGCCCGAGTGCGCATCGAGCGCGGGCTGCTCGGCTCGCCGGACACCGCCACGCTCGGGCGTTGGGAAGCCTACGCGGCGGCGGACGTCACCCGCATCGACAATGAACGGCTCGCCTCGCTGTGCCTGCGGCTACGTCTCGGTGCGGGGACGATCGACCAGGCCGAGCTTGACCGCTACGCGAGCATGGACGTCTATGTCCCCGGCCGTCTGCCCGCCTGTACCGCCCATGACCTAGTCCCGCCGCTGTTCGTGACGCTCGCCGACGCCGAACTGGCCGCGGCGCGACCGGATCGTGCGCTATGGATCGTGCGGGTGCGTCGCGCCGAGGCGCTTGACGTCAGGCAGGAGCGGGCGGACGACCCCACGTTGCGGGCCGCCGATGGGGAGATGAGCCGGCTCGCCCGCAGGCTCCGCCTGGATGAGGAGTCGGCCACGCTGACCCGGCTGGCGGCCGGCGATCCGAACTCGTCTCGGACCGAGCTGCGGGATACGGCCCGCCGGGCGCTAGCCGTGCTGTACGGC
>Ga0070735_10002318_pt1 | contig 17369 bp, 12 predicted proteins | sample Coa_R1_FD_66443 | JGI IMG/M metagenome (GOLD analysis project Ga0070735, IMG submission 66443) | Surface soil microbial communities from Centralia Pennsylvania, which are recovering from an underground coalmine fire - Coalmine... | ecosystem: Environmental > Terrestrial > Soil > Unclassified ... | reverse complement strand
CTTGCGTCAGAACAAGGCCAGGGCGGCACTGGTGATCAGCGAGATCAGCCTGGCGATGGTGCTGCTGATCGGGTCCGCGCTGCTGATCCGGACATTTGTGGCGTTGTACAGAGTGGACCGCGGCTTCCAGACTGCGAATGTGATCACGATGCAGACATCGTTCAGCGGTCCCAAGTATGCGACATCCGCGGCAGTGGCCGCAGCGTCCCGCGACGCGCTGGAGCGCGTTCGATCCTTGCCGGGAGTTCTGGCGGCGAGCTCGACCTGCTGCGCACCGCTTCAAGTCGATCTGAACGCCACGTTCGATATCATGGGCCGGCCCGCTGGAGATAAGCCCAACACCGGAAGGGGCGCATGGGCCACCGCTTCGGCCGGCTATTTCGATGTGTTTCAGATTCCGTTGAAGCGCGGACGGGTGTTCACCGACCGGGACGACGCCGCATCCCCGGGCGTCGTCGTGATTAATGAGCGCATGGCGAAAGAGTACTGGAAGAATAGCGATCCTTTGAACGACCGGCTTCTCATCGGCCATGGCCCGGGGGGAAATTCCGGAGACGATCCGCCGCGGCAGATCGTCGGCATCGTCGCCGACGTGCGCCAAAGCGCATTGAACACGACTCCCAAACCGATGATGTATGTTCCGCGGGCGCAGATCCCGAACGCGACCAACGCAACTCTGTCGGGTATTGTGCCAATGTCATGGACTGTTCGAACGCAGAAGAACACCGACGAGCTGGTCAAGGAAATCCAGGAGCAGGTGCGGCAGTCGACCGGGTTGCCGGTTTTCAACGTTCAATCCATGGACGACGTGGTGCGGCTCTCGATAGGCCAACAGCAGTTCAACGCGCTGGTAATGACGATCTTCGGATGCTCCGCACTGTTGCTGGCCGCCATCGGAATTTACGGATTGATGTCGTATACGGTCGAGCAACGGACACAGGAAATAGGAATCCGGCTGGCTTTGGGCGCGGAGGCGACCCAGCTAAGAAACATGGTCATTCGTCAAGGCATGAGCCTGGCGCTGGCGGGCGTTGTCATCGGCCTGGGCGCGGCGTGGGGCGTATCGCGCATGATGGAAAGTTTACTATTTGGAGTGAAGCCGCGAGATCCAATCGTCTTCGTGGCCGTTCCTCTAGTGTTAGCCTCAGTAGCGCTCTTGGCCGTTTGGCTCCCCGCGCGGCACGCGCTGCTGGTGGATCCAGCAGTTGCGCTTCGGCACGAGTGACGCTTTACTTGTGCGGCATGTGCTCCATGCTCTTCTCATTCTCCGCGCAGATCTCATCCACTAACTCCGTATCCAGAACGATGGTCTGCCGGAACTTCACAGTCCACGGCTTGCTGTAGGCTTTCGGATCGTCCACCGTCACTTCGATTTCCAGATGCCCGAAATCCGGCCGGCGGAACCGCTCAGTCACCTTCGCCGCACTGGTCAGAGGATCGCCGCGCATGTCGAGCCATAAATCATCGCGGTATCCGATGGTCTGGATCACCAATGTATCGGCTTCCCATTTGCCCGATGAGTAGCCGTTCCACGAAGGCTGCGGATCCTCCGGCAGGGGACGTCCGTCCGTGAAAATCTGGCGGTAGCTGGCGTTGAATTCGTCCAGAATCACAACCAGGCCCGGAGTCTGGATGAACTTCTGGATATGTGGCAGCGAATACGATCGGGGAAAGTTTGGAGGTAGGCACTTCGAATGCGGGTCCTGTGTGCCCGCGGTCGCCGTCCGCTCCTTCATCAGAGCAGCGGCCCATGGCGTATACGGCAGGCCGCCGGGCAGATCTTCGGCTATGTTGAAAGCCTGTTTGGGAAGCCCGACCGTCACATCCCCGAGGCCTAGGCCCTTTTCGATGCACTCCCCGCTCTCGCCTTTGATGTCCGGAGGGCACGAACCTTCATTGCCGATGTTGAACCACATGCCCGTGAGGTCGGGTTTTCGATCGGCACTTCTCGGCGCGGGCGCAGCGAGGTTAGGTTTCCCGTCGCGGGTCTTCGGAACTCCCGCAGTCGGATAGTGCAGCCATTGAGCGGTTAGGGACGACGCGAGAAGAATCGGGAAGAGAAGTCTCAACTTATTTGGACGCCGTAACTGCCGGTTGGGATGTCCGCATCAAGAACGCCGGACTCTCGACGATCCCGATGATCAGCGACGACCATCGGTATTGCTTCGCGGCCGCGTCGTGGGCGATCTTGCGTACTTCTGGCTGGTCGTAATATTCCAGGCGCCGGCCGAGCGCATACGCCATCAGCTTCTCGGTCACAGTTCGCGGGAATTGCTCGGGGTCCTGGAGCAGAGCCGCGCGCAATCCCGAAAGCCCGTCGATCTTAATTCCGCCAGCCGTGGTTCCGCTCGCATCCACCGGCTTGCCGGCCTCGTCGATCGTGCGCCAGCCGCCGATCACGTCGAAATTCTCCAGCGAAAATCCCAGCGGATCGATCACCGAATGGCAGCTATTGCAAGTCGATTGCGTCCGATGCTGGGCCAGCCTTTCGCGCATGGACGCCGGGATGGTGCCGGGCTTGGTTTCGAGCGTCGCGTTCACGCCTGGCGGCGGCGGCGGGATCGGCGTGCCGAAAATATTATTTAGCAGCCATTTGCCGCGCAGCACCGGCGATGTGCGGTCGGGGTAAGACGTAGTGACCAGCAGCGCCCCCTGCGCCAGCAATCCGCCGCGCTGGTTATGGTCGGCGAGCGTCACGCGCCGGAACCGGCTGCCGTAAACTCCTGGAATCCCATATTGCCGCGCGAGCCGTTCGTTGAGAAACGTATAATCCGCATCCAGCAGCTCCTGTACTGGGCGATCCTCCCTCAGCGTGCTGCCCACGAACATCTCCGTCTCCTGCTGGAACGCCTGAAGCAGACTCTCATCGTAAGTGGGGTACTTATTGGGATCCACGACCACGTCTTCCACCTGGCGCAGATTCAGCCACTGCGCGGCGAAATTATTCACCAGCGCATCTGTGGCGCGGGGATCGGCCAGCATGCGCCGCACTTCTTTTTCCAGATTCTGGGGCGTGCTCAGGTCTTTATGCTCGGCCAGCGTCAGCAGGTGATCGTCGGGGATGCTGCTCCACAAGAAAAACGACAAGCGCGAGGCTAATTCCAGATCGCTGAGCCGGTACGAGCCTGTTTTCCCAGCCGGATCCCGAACCACGCGCAGCAGGAAATCCGGATCCACCAGCATCCGCTCCAGCGCGAACTGAATCCCGTTATCGAAATTCCCACCGGCGTTACTGCCTCCGTCTTCCCGGCCCTTGTCGTAAAACTCGAGCAGCGTGTCGGTGTCGGCTTTCGTCACCGGACGCCGATAAGCGAGTCTAGCCATTCTCGAAAGAATGGTCGCGGCGCACGCACGCTGTTCCGAGATAGCCTTGGGCGGCTGGCACACGTAAATCGCTTTGTGGCTGGCAGTATTAATAGAGGGACCTTGCACTTGATAAGGTCCACCGATCTGGACCGAGCCGACGTTGGCGTAATCCATGTACACCTGGTCGTTCGCGATCACTCTGCCGCGTTGCATCGGTTGAGGTAGGCCTTCCGGCTCCCACATCTCCCTTACGAACGACACTCCCACCACGCGGGAACCTGCCTGGACTGGAATCTTGACTTCCAACCCGGCATCCCCGGTGAGCTGCATGTAGGTTTCCCATTCGGGATCGCCTGCAAATCCGGGCTCGCCATCGCCCGCATAACTGGAAGCCGCGGGACGGCCCTTGCCCGCGCCTCCTACCGTGAAACGTTTCAGCAGCTTACCATCCAGCCGAATGTCGACCTGCTGCGGCCAGCCCATGCCCTTGAGGTAATCCTGATACTGCCGCTGGAGGCGAACCTTAATCAGGTACTCGCCGTCCACTGGAAAGTCGTAATGAATCGCCAGACCGCCGCGGGATCCGAACGGCAGGTCTTCGCTCATCCGGTCTTCCTGCAACACGTGGAGAGGAACTTCGAATGTCTCCAGGCTAGGCTTTACAGGAGGAAGACCCGTCGCCAGCCGCGTGACTTGGCGAGCCACCGACATATATCGTTCCAGGTGCGCCGTCGAAATGGAAAGCGTATCGGCGAAGTTGTCGAAACTTCCGTCCGCCGTATCGTCGCCTGGAAGCAGCGACTTCACGTCCAGATCGACCGCCAGCAGGTCGCGAATCGCGTTGTTGTATTCCGCGCGATTCAGGCGCTGCACCGCGCCGATTCTGCCGGGATTCGGATTGGCCGCCCACGCCTTGTCCACGTCGTTTTCCAGCGCGCTCGCCACGGCATGATAGGTGGCCTCATTGGCCCGCGGCATTCCTGGCGGCGGCATCGAGCCCGCCAGCAGTTTCGCGATCACCTTCTCCAGCACTTCCGCGTGTGCGCCGGGATCGGTGAGATCCACCTTGTCCAGCATCAGCCCTGCGGTCTTGAGTTTCTGGTTATGGCAGGTGACGCAGTAAGTATCCAGGAACACCCGAGGGGTCGGGACCACGGCAAGCACATTCGGCGCGGGCGCCTGAGCGCTCAGTCGCGAAAGGGCGATCACTCCGCCACCCAGCAACAATGCCAGAGCCACGTACACCGTGTAGGAGCTAAATCGTGACAGATGCATGCCTTGCAGTCCGACATGTGAAGTATACACCACCCCTTGACTCCCCGCACTCGCTGGCGTAGTGTAAGTCAATAGATTTGAACGCTTTGCTCTGTAGGCAAAATCCCAGTTGGAGACGATTATGAGATTCAAGTTCGCTGCCTTCCTCACCGGTTTCGGCCTTCTGGCCGCCGCCCTTCCTGCGCTCGCTCATCACTCATTCGCCGCCGAGTATGACGCCAAAAAGCCGATCACCATCTCGGGAGTTGTCACCAAGATGGAGTGGATGAATCCTCACGCGCGATTCTACGTCGACGTGAAGGACGCCGACGGCAAGGTTACCAATTGGAACTTCGAGCTGGGCGCGATTCCCGTGCTGCTGAAACAGGGCTGGCGCAAAGATTCGCTGAAGCAGGGTGATCAGATCACGGTCGAAGGATCGCTCGCCAAGGACGGTTCTAAATCCGCCAATGCCCGCAGCGTAGTGCTGTCCGACGGACGCCGCGTGTTTGCAGGATCGTCCGGCGGGAACGCGCCGGCCAATCAATAACGAACGTCGCCACGGGAGGCTCCACGTGCGGAAGAAACTCACTATATTTGTCATTGCCGCGGCTACCCTTGCGAGCCTGACTCTGGCTGTCGCCCAGGACAAAGGAACTCCTCCGCCGCAAACCAAGGGCCGAGGTCCTGGACGCGGAGCTAAGAAAGGGCCGGCGGGGCCGCTGCCGCGCCTCTCCGACGGCAAGCCCGATATCACCGGCGTCTGGAACGGATTCGGCGGCGGCGCTGGCCGGGGCGCGGAAGGTCCCAACATCATGCCCTGGGCAGCCAAGGTGATCGCGGATCGTCAAGCATCGCAAGGCGCCGAAGATTTCGAAGCGCGCTGCCTTCCCGGAGGTCCGCCGCGTGCGGCTCCTTACCACACGTCTTTCTTCGCCACGCCCAAGCTGGTTGTCATGCTCTTTGAGGGCAACACCCATATGTACCGCCAGTTCTTCGTCGATGGCAGCAACCATCCCGCGAATCTCAAACCGACCTTCTACGGCGACTCACGCGCCCACTGGGACGGCGATACGCTAGTGGTCGATACGGTCAGCTTCTTCGAAAAATCCTGGTACGATTTCGCTGGCACTCCGCACACCAAGGACATGCACCTGACCGAGGCGTTCCACCGCATCGACTACGGCAACATGGAGATGCAGGTAACCATCACCGATCCCGGCGTGTTCACGACGCCTTGGGTCATGAACCGGACAACCACCCTTGAAACCGATTTCGACATGACGGAGTATGTCTGCAACGAGAATAATCAGGACCCCGGTCATCTGGATGCCACTTTGGGCTCCGCCGGCGGCGCGCAGAGCAAGCGCCTGGTGAACGGCGTGCCTCCTGTGCAGGCGAAAAAGGCGCCGGCGCCTCCCGCAGGTCCCACTCCGCGGAACTCCGACACCAGTACAGTGGATCTGTCCGGCGTGTGGGTTCCCACCAGCACCACGCTGCCTAGCGATCCTTCTTATACACCTGCGTTCAAGAAGATTTACGACGAGCGAAAAGCCAACAAGGGCAAGGACGATCCCGAAAAGTTCTGCCTGCCTAACGGCGCCGTGCGCGTCAATCCCCTGCCCTATAAGATCGTGCAGCGCCCCAACATGATCGCTCTGCTGTGGGAAGGAAACACGCACAGTTATCGGCGGTTCTTCCTGGACGGCCGCAAGCCCAATCTCGACGTCGAGCCCGAAAGCTGGACCGGCCTCTCCAACGGCAAATGGGACGGCGACACTCTGGTGGTCGACACCGTCGGCTTCAACGACAAATCGTGGCTCGATTCGACCGGCAAGCCCCACAGCGACGCGATGCATTTGGTCGAGCGCTACAAGCGCCCCGATCTGGGGCATCTCAACGTCGAGCTGACGATCGATGACGCGAAGGCGTTCACCAAGCCGTACTCGTTTACGCGGACGTTCACGCTGGCGCCCGGATGGGAATTGCAGGAGTACGTCTGCCAGGCAATTCTCGATGGCGTTTACTAACGTAAATGCGGATCGTCTTTACTGTTTTCCTGACAGATAAACTCGATCAAATCGGTGTCCAGCATGATGCGCTGGTAGACCGTTACGGTCCACGGCTTGGTGTACGCTTTCGGATCGTCGATGGTCACTTCGATTTCCAAATGTCCGAAGTCGGGGCGGCGGAAGCGCTCGATGATTTTGCCGGACTCCGTCAACGGACTGCCTTCGACGTCCAGCCAGCCTAAATCGCGGAATTTCACCGATTCCACTACCAAAGTGTCGCCTTCCCATCTGCCGGTCGAGTAGCCGAACCACCACGGCTCGGCGTCCGTGGGCAAGGGACGCCCGTCGGTAAAGATTTGCCGCAAGCCCGCGTTCGCCTCATAAATGATGACGATCACGCCCGGCGCCTGCACCATCTTTCGAGGCTGGCCGTGCGTGTGAAGCTGCATCACGCCGAGCGGTAAGCAGTGCGCATCGGGATTGTCGATGCTGTTGGAGGCCGCGCGCTGGCGATGCAGTTCGGCCGCCCAGGGCTGGAACGGCAGGCCGTCTTTGAACGAGGCTCCCAGGTTCCAGAATTGGCTGGTTCTTACCGACAGCGGAATAATGTCGTTGGTCGCTGGTGCCTGCGGGTCGGGTTTAGCCGGCGCTGGCGTGCCTGGCGGCCGCTGGTACTGCCAGATTCCTGATAGATCGGGATGGCCGTCCGCAGCCCTCGGTGTGGGCCCGGAGAGATTCGGCTTACCGTCGGCGGTCTTGGAGACTCCCGGGGTCGGATAATTCGGCCACTGGGCAAACAGTCCGGCCGGCAGCACAGCCAGCAGTGTATAGGAGAGATGGAATCCGCAGCGCAAGTATCCTAAAAATACTCCGCTCCGTCGCTGCTGTCAATCTAAGGGAGCAAGTATCCACTATTCGCCAAGATGATGCGTCCTTCAGCGCCCAGTAGAAACGATCGGAATTGTTTCGCCTCTTCTAGGTGGGCAGAAGCCGCCACAATCCCCATCGCCTGTTCGATTGGCTTGTGCAGGCGGGAGTCGATCTTCAAGACCGTACCCTTCTCATGCAGGACCAATGAATAGGCGGTAAAAGCGGCTTCGGCGCTCCCCGACGCCGCGAATTGCCTGGCCATGCTGATGCTGGTCCCATAAATCAGCTTGGGCTGCACGGCGTCCCAAAGACCCGCGCCCTTCAGCACCTCGACCGTCGCCGCACCATATGGCGCCAACTCCGGTTGTGCGATGGCGATGAACCGGACGTTTTTGCCCGCCAGATCCTTCAGTTCGTGAATCGCCGGTCCGTCTTCGGGTATCCACAGAGCAAGCTGCCCCAGTGCGTAGATGGCGCGGCTGTCTTTCGTCAGCTTTTGCGTCGCGACCAGCGAGTCGACATGTTCCGTGTCAGCGGCGGCAAAAACGTCGAACGGAGCGCCGTTATCGATCTGCGTGGCCAGCTGCGCGGTGGAACCGTAACTAAAGATCACCTCTACCCCAGTTTTCGTATGGAACACGGTACCCACCTTCCCCAAGACGTCCATGAGATTGGCTGCCGCGGCGACGATGAGTTTGGTGTCCGCAGGCCCACGTGCACTGCAAGATCCGAGCAGGGCCGCGGCGCATAGAACCCATCCCGTGTTTCCGATGCCCATGACTGTTGCTTTAATTATATGCCGTCTCGTGGACACAACAGACTCGTCATGTTGTGTTAACATTACATAGTTCTTCTTGAACACCATTTCACTTATGCCCACAAAGGTGCAAACAGTATCGATCTTGATCGCTTTTCTCGTGCTGACGACGTCCGCTATCGCCCAGGTATCGGCCGCGCTTTCAGGAACTGTTACGGACCAATCCGGGGCGATTGTTCCGGCCGCGAATGTGACGGCGAAAAATGTCGAAACGGAGGCCATCCGCACGACCCTGACGGACGCCCAGGGGCATTATCAGTTCCTCTCCTTACCCGTAGGGCAATACGAGATTCGGAGCGCGAAAGCCGGGTTCACGGAAGCAGTTCGTACCGGCGTTAATTTGGCCGTGGGCCAGTTCGTCTCCGTGGACATGAACCTGCAAATCGGCGAATCGGCCCAGCAAGTAACCGTGAACGCGGATGCGCCTTTGGTCGGCGTGACCAGCGCGAATATAGCGGGTCTGGTTGGGGAACGACAGGTCAAGGACCTGCCTCTCAATGGACGCAGTTACGATGAGCTTCTCACCTTGAATCCCGGAGTGCTCAATTTCACCTGGGAGAAGACGGGCGGCGTTGGCGTGTCTAATTCCACCGTCGGGAATAATTTCATCGTGGCCGGGAATCGGCCTCAGCAGAATCTTTTCCTGTTGAACGGGGTGGAGTTCACCGGCGCGGCCGAAAACAATATGACACCGGGAGGTACCAGCCAGCAACTGCTGGGTGTTGACGCAGTCCGCGAATTTAATCTCCTTACGGATTCTTATGGCGCCGAATACGGCAAGCGGCCCGGTGGTCAGGCTCTGGTTGTCACCCAGTCCGGGTCGAACCAGTTGCATGGCAGTATCTACGAATTCCTGAGAAACAATGCCCTGGATGCTCGCAATTTCTTTGACGGCGCTTCCGCTCCCGGGTTTCAGCGCAATCAGTTCGGAGCTTCGCTGGGCGCGCCGGTCCAAAAAAACAAAACTTTTCTTTTCGTCAATTACGAGGGCTTTCAGCAGCATCTACACCAAACCGGGGTCGATCTGGTGCCGGACGACAATATGCGCGCCGGCTTTTTGCCCTGCAAACTAGTCACGCCGGCGCCGGCCAATTGCTCGGCCTCCGGACTGGCGTTCGTGGGAGTTTCGCCACTGATCAACGCGTGGGCTCCACCCAGCCCAGGCGCGCCTGACTTCGGAGGAATTTCGGAGGCATTCAACAGCCCGCTGCAAACCATCCGGGATAACTTCGGAACCGCGCGTCTGGATCGCATACTCACCGCCAGGGATACGCTCAGCGCGGTTTACACCATCGATGACAGCGCGGACTTCACTCCCACCAGTACGAATTTGTACAGCACCGACGCCGAGACCCTTCGGGAGCAGGTGGCGAGCATCGAGGAGACTCACGTGTTCTCTCCAAACTTGCTGAACGTCGCTCGCATCGGCTACTCACGAGCCGCATATTTCTTCACGGGCGAGCCCACGCCCGGCACCCCTGCCGCCGCCCTGCCGGGTTTCTTGGCGGGACTTCAGGTCGGCGCGATCGTAGTGGGCGGTAGCGCGGCGTCGAATCCAACCGCGCAGCTCAGCTTGGCTGGAAGCAATAACGGCAGCAATCTTGACGTCGCCCGAAACCTGTTCACATATGAGGACAAGGTGTCCTACACGATGGGCCGCCATCAGTTCACGTTTGGAGTTTGGCTTCAGAGGCTGGGTTCCAACGAGAATCTTGCTCTCAGCCAGTACGGCCAAGCCACCTTCACCAGCTTGCAAACGTTCCTGCAAGGTTCGGCAAGTCTCCTGTTCGATCCTACCCCGACTCCGCTCGGCTGGCGCTCCTTGTTTACCGCGGGCTATGCCGAAGATGTGATCCGGCTGAATCGAAAGTTGACGTTGTCACTCGGCTTTCGGGCCGAATCCAGCACTGGATGGAATGAGGCCCATGGCCGGGCTGCGACGTATACGTACCCGAATGGAATTATTTCCTCGCAGCCAACTATTGGATCCTCTGCGTTCACTGTGAATAATGCCAAATTCCTGCCGGAACCGCGGTTCGGCTTGGCGTGGAATCCTTTTGCCAATGCACATCCAACTGTGATCCGGATTGGATGGGGCATGTACAACGATCTTCAGGATGCGCTGGGCTACCGCACGGACCAGAACGCGCCGTTTAATCCGACCTATAACCTTACGACGAATGTCTCGCAGCTCCCGATCTTGCCGACGGCGGTTCCAGCCGCCGCGAAGCTGGTGCCCGGCGGAGTTCAGCCGGATTTGCAAACGCCCACCGTCATGTCGTGGTCATTCCGAATCCAGCAGCAGATCACAGCCAATACGGCCCTCACCGTCGGGTACGTTGGGAATCACGGATATCATGAGCTGGTTGGTGTCGACGCGAATGAACCCTTTCCGGTGGTTTGCCCTGCCTCTCCATGTCCCGCAAGTTATCCAAGCAACTTTCCCGCCGGGATAGCGGGCACGCCGGTTCCCGCGGGCACCTATTACGTGCCGACCTCAACCAGGGCCAATCCGGCAATCAACAATACGTGGACCTATTTTTCTGAGGGCGACAGCGCCTACAACGCGTTGCAAGTCGACCTGAATCACCGCTTCAGTCAGGGCTTTTCCATACGCGGAGTCTATACCTGGTCCAAAACAATCGATGACGGCAGCTCGCTAAATGCCACAACGTCGGGCAACGAGCCGGCTCTGGTATCGAATCCCTTTGATCTCCGCGCGGACCGGGGGCTGGCGAATTTTGACGTTCGAAACGTCGCGGCCGTGACTGCAAGTTATGCCCTGCCGTTCGGTCCGGGAAAGCACTTTCAGACCGCGACGAGCGGCATCGCGAACGCTTTGGCCAGCGGCTGGACCATCAACTCGGTTGTCACGCTGCAAGGCGGATTTCCTTTCACTCCCCAGCTCAGTTACAATCCTTCGAACAATGGAGACACGAGAAATCCCGTCCGCCCATTCGTGAACCCAGCCTTCATGGGTCCCGTGATCTTGGGGAACCCGAATCAGTGGTTCAACCCGGCTGCGTTCCTGGCTCCTCCCACCGCCAGTGGATTTTACGGAAACCTTGGCCGGGATACCTTGACGGGTCCTGGCCTGGCCACGTGGGATTTATCTTTCCACAAGGACACCCGGATTCGCGAAAGGCTGAATCTTCAGCTTCGTGTGGAGGTATTCAATCTCCTGAACCGGGCTAATTTCAATACGCCGAATGCAGTGGTTTTCACGCCGGCGGGTGTTTCGCCCAGCGCCGGGGTGATCACTAACACCGCGACGCCATCACGGCAACTCCAATTCGGGCTGAAGCTGCTCTGGTAGGCGATTCGCAGCACTCGTAACGCTACAATCTGAGGTAGTAGTCATGTATACACGACGCTCATTCGTTTGGGGACTTCTTACAACCATACCTCTGCTGGCGCAGAACGCCTCGCCAACCGTTCAGATCACGGGAGCGGTCAAGCAGGCGCTCACGCTCTCCGCCGGCGATCTCGCGAAGATGTCTCGTGCCACCGTGCGCCTGAGCAACGGCACGGAGACCGTCTACGAAGGCGTCTGGCTCCATGAGGTCCTGAAAAAAGCCGGCGTGCCACAGGGCGACGCACTTCGCGGCAAGGCTCTAGCCGGTTACGTGCTCGCCGAAGCGCAGGACGGTTATCAAGTCGTATTCTCGCTGGCCGAGCTGGATCCCTCGTTCATCGACAACGAGATACTGCTGGCGGACACCACTAACGGCAAGCCTTTGTCCACCGAGCAGGGCGGCTTTCGCCTGGTTGTACCCAAAGACAAGGTAGGCGCCCGGTGGGTTCGAATGTTGACCAAGCTCGAAGTGGTCCAATTGAGGAAATGAGTGTGGAAAAATCGCGCGTCCAGAGCCGGCTGGCTGAAATCCGCAAGAGCCGCGGAGTCGGCGCGTCCGACCTGGCGCGGCGCGTGCGCGTGAGCCGCCAGACGATCTACGCCATCGAGGCCGGAACCTACGTTCCCAATACCGAAGTCGCCTTGAATCTCGCGCGCGAACTGGAAGTCACTGTTGACGAGCTTTTCCTGCTCCAGGTCGGGCTTCCCACCGCGCCCGAGTCTCTGGCCACCGAAGTATTGAGCGCTGAGCCTTCAGTAAAGGGTCAGCCGGTCCGAGTCTGCCAGATCGGATCGCGATGGGTCAGCGTGCCCGTCAGCGCTTCGCCGTATTACATGCCGGAAGCCGACGGCATCATCAAGCGAACTGGCAAGACGGCGGGCCGCGCGGACCTGGTGGTGTTCGCCAAGGAAGAAGCTTCGCAGAAACGGCTGGTGCTGGCGGGTTGCGACCCGGCCACCGGTCTTCTCGCGCACATGGTGGAAAAGATCAGCGGTGTGGAGATCATCTCCGCGGCCGCCTCCAGCAAGCTCGCACTCAACTGGCTGAGCGAAGGGAAAGTTCACATAGCCGGCTCGCATCTGGAAGATCCGAAAACCGGAGAATTCAACCTGCCCTACCTCCGCAAGCAGTTTCCGGACGAGGATTTCAGCGTGGTCACTTTTGCGCGATGGGAGGAAGGCTTCGTGGTCGCGCCCGGGAATCCCAAGCGCTTACGAACCATTGCGGACTTGGCGCGGAAGAACGTCCGGTTCGTAAATCGCGAGCCTGGCTCGGGAAGTCGCGGGCTGCTGGACCAGCTTATGGAGAAGGCCAAGATGGACGCGGAGAGGGTCCAGGGATACGACCGGATCGCCCACGGTCACCTTGCGGCCGCCTACTGCGTGCTTTCGCGGGAAACCGATGTTTGCCTGGCGACGCGCTCCGCCGCTCAGACCTTTGGGCTGGATTTCGTTCCTCTGCACAGCGAACGCTACGATCTGGTGATGCGCAAGCGTACCGCGGATCTTCCGGCGGTGAAGGCTTTCCTCGACGTGCTGCAGCGAGCTACGCTGCGGCGCAAGTTGGAAGTGCTGGCCGGCTACGATACTTCGCAGACGGGGACTCTGGTCGCCTGAAAGAATTCGTCTGGTAGACGCGGCTGGACTCGAACCTGCTGCTTGGAAGTAGCGCATGAGGTATCCAGGTCCCATCAATTGTTGGCAAGTCGGAGTAATTAGGCACGGCATTCCGAATCGAGGCTCCGCCAAACGTATTGGAACGGACCGACCAGCGTAGACCAGTCGTGATAGCATAATTCGCAATTAGGCGTGCCAAAGACACGCAGGCTGGGAATAACTATGCGGCTATCACAGTGGAATGCTCCTTACGCGCTTGCTGTCTTGGCCTTGATGAGCGCCGCCGATGCGCAGACCTCGCCGCCTGCACCGGATTCGATCGAAGGCCATCTTGCGGCAGGTAAAAACGCCGCGGGGGGTCGCGACGACACCCCTGATTTTTACGGATTGGTGACGGCGATCTGCGTCGCTCCGCTGAACACCCCCGTGCGGCCAGACGCGCCAGCGCCGAGGATGAATCCCAATCGCGCAAGCACATACCTCCTGCCGAAAAAGGCCTTCGACGACTTGTATTGGATGGGTACAGCTTCCCGTTCGACCTGGGCTCTGACCACCACCGATGGAATCATCCTATATGACACACAGAGCGTTTATGATGCCGAGGATGTAATTGTGGGCGGCCTGAAAACGCTGGGGCTCGATCCCGCCAAGGTGAAATACGTCATTATTTCCCATGCTCACGAAAACGAAGTCGGCGGCGCGAGGCTGATGCAAGAACGCTACGGTGCGCGTATCGTCATGGGAGCGGGCGATTGGGATATGGTCGACCAATCCGTCAATGGGTTTCCGAACGGCAAGCCCAAGCGTGACATTATCGCCACCGACGGCATGAAGATCACGCTCGGCGGCAGAACAGTAACGATATATCTGATGCCCGGCCATACGCCCGGTACGATTTCCGGAATCTTTCAGGTCCATGACCACGGCAAGCCACTGACCGTCGCCTATTCAGGCGGTACCGAATTCAATTTTTTAAACGACGTGCCGCATTTTGATGCCTACCTCGCTTCGGAACGAAAATTTGCAGCCATCGCGGCCGCCGCCGGCGCCACGATCATAATGGGAAACCAGTCTCAGTTTGATAGCGCAGCCCCCAAGCTCAGGATGCTGGCCGACAGGCGATCCGGCGAGGCGCATCCACTCGACGTCGGCGCCGCCGCGGTGGCGCGCTATTTCAAAATTGAAGATGAATGCGCGCAAGCCGTCCGCCTTAAGCTGCTCGCGCAGCCGCATGACGCTACCCGACCCAGTAAGTAGGAGCGGAACAGCCATGAAGGCGTCCGCGTCAGCTGCCAGGGGTTCCGTTCAGTGGGCCTGGTATTAGCCCGAGCAGCCCTGGCATATGGTAGGGTGCATTTATGCGATCGAGTTTGCGCAATGCGCTCCTAATGGTTGTGGCCGCGAGTCCGACGGCTCTCTTCGGCCAGTTTCTGGGCTATCCGACTCCCGGGGTGCCACGCACCCCAGACGGAAAGCCTAACCTTGCAGCTCCGGCTCCACGCACCACCGACGGGAAACCCGATCTCTCGGGAATGTGGGGATGGGTCAACATCGGAAAACCATGCGGGGCCGAGTGTGGCGACACGCAAATTTCCCGCGAGTTTATCAATATCGCCGCGACGCTGAAGGATCCTTTGCCGTATCAACCCTGGGCTGCTGAACTGGTCAAAAAACGCAGAGTCCAGCAGGGACTCGATCCGAACGTTCATTGCATGCCGCGCGGGGCGCCACGAATCTGGACCGACGATTATTACAAGCGAATCTTCGAGGTACCCGGCCGCGTAATCATCCTCACCGAGCGTAATATGCAATACCGCCAGATCTTCACCGATGGACGGGCGCTCCCGAAGGATCCGAATCCGACTTGGAACGGGAACTCAACCGCCCATTGGGAAGGCGACACGCTGGTAGTGGAGACCACCGGTTTTCGCGACGACCTTTGGTTGGATGCCAGCGGCAATCCATTAACGGATCAAGGCAAGATGACCGAAAGGATCCGCCGGCCCACGTTCGGGACTCTGGAGATCGAGATCACGATCAATGATCCGAAGGCCTATACTGCACCTTGGACTGTGAAATTGAACGAGCCTCTGGTTCTCGACAGCGAACTCCTCGATTATTACTGTTTGGAGAATGAGCGAGACTCGACGCATATGCGGGAGCAGGCTCCAATCGGCACACCGCAGTAGCTTTTGCTGCGACAGACGCGACGGACCGGCTCGGAGCGGCAAAACCTGCGGGAAGTTTCGCAAGTCGCTCCTAGCGCGGCCACAACTGTTTACTGGCCAACGCCGCGCCCTCACTCAGCGCCTTCAACTTGGCCCAGCAAATCTGGGGATGCACGCGAAGCCCCATGCCACAATCCGTGCCGGCGATCACGTTCTCGCGGCCTACCAGGCCGGCGTATAACGCGATTCTGTCCGCCACCAGCTCCGGGTGCTCCACCACGTTGCTGGCATGACTGACCACGCCCGGGATCAGAATCTTCCCATCCGGCAGTTTGACGTCTCTCCACACCTTCCACTCATGGTCGTGGCGCGGATTCGCGGCCTCCACCGAGTAAGCGCCCGCTTTTACCTTCAACATCAAATCCACCAGGTGCTTCAGGGGCAGGTCGTGAGTGTGCGGACCATGCCAGCTCCCCCAGCAGATGTGATAGCGCACGCGGTCCTCTGGGAGGCCTCCAAGAGCATGGTTCACCGCCTCTACTCGCACCTCAGCGAATCTCCGGTACTCCTCAATGGTCGGCCTCGGCACGATCATGTCGTAGGTGTCCGGCAGCGCCGGATCGTCGATCTGAAGAATGAAACCGGCGTCCACAATGGCTTTGTATTCGTGCTTCATGGCGTCCGCGAGAGCAAAAAGGTATTGTTCGTCGGTTGGGTAATACTCATTGTGGAAGAAATGCTCCAGCCAGCCTGGAGCCAGCACGCACATGAAGGCCTCCTCCGGCTTCGATTTCGCCGACGCCAGCGACGATTGAAAAAGCTGAATGTCGTTCGCCACTTCTTGCTCGCCGATGTATGTGATCGGGCCGGCGCAGATGGCACGCTCCTTTGGCTCCGGCAGGAAATTGAGTTCCTTGTAGAACTCCGCAAACTCGGCGCGCTCGCCGCTTCCGTGACCCATCCATCCCGATTCGCCCGGCTTGATCGGCCGCGCCTCCAGGCCGCTGAGGCGGCGCCCATAATAGGCTCTGCCGAAGCCCAGCTTGCCCAGTTCGCCATCGCTGACAATGTCGATACCGGCTTCCATCTGCTGGCTGATAATGTCGATCATCCCGCGTCGCACGAGTGGCCTGACGGCTTCGATATTCGAGGAACTCCCGGCCATAATCGCCCCGGTCTTTTCCCTCAGTTCGGCTGGCCCATCGAGCCGGCCAGCGTGGGTAGTGAGAATACGCTCCGTGCTGCGTTTCATTTGGCTCCCATACTATCGCGAACCATCTTGCTACGGGAATTCCCGCTGAAGGCGGTCACGCGATAAGGAGCACGAGACTTAGCGCCAACCGAGAGCTGGGGCGACGGTAGTCAGAATTGCCTCCAGGACATGAGCATTGTAGGCAACACCTAATTGGTTCGGAACGGTTAGCAATAGCGTGTCTGCCGCCGCGATCGCCTCGTCTTTTCTAAGCTGTTCGATCAGCACGTCCGGCTCCGCTGCGTAGCCACGGCCGAAAATCGCTCGTGAGGTTTGGTCAAGAAACCCGATCTGGTCCTGTTCCTGAACTCCTCGCCCGAAATAGGCACGATCACGATCGTCGATTAAGGCAAAGATACTGCGGCTGACGGAAATTCGTGGAGTGCGGGCGTGGCCAGCCTCCTTCCAGGCTGCATGAAAGGCGCGAATCTGCGCGGCTTGTTGGATGTGGAAAGGCTCACCGGTCTCGTCGAATTTGAGGGTTGAGGATTGCAAATTCATTCCGAGCTTGGCGGCCCAGGCGGCCGTGGCATTAGTCGCCGCCCCCCACCAGATACGATTGCGCAGGCCTTCGGCGTGCGGCTCCAGCCGCAATAACCCGGGCGGATTGGGAAACATCGGACGGGGGTTCGGCTGAGCGAATCCCTTGCCGCCCAGCAGCTCGAGAAATTCTTCGGCGAACCGCCGGCCCATGCCTGCGTCGTCCTCGCCTTCAACC
>Ga0070735_10002317_pt1 | contig 17369 bp, 17 predicted proteins | sample Coa_R1_FD_66443 | JGI IMG/M metagenome (GOLD analysis project Ga0070735, IMG submission 66443) | Surface soil microbial communities from Centralia Pennsylvania, which are recovering from an underground coalmine fire - Coalmine... | ecosystem: Environmental > Terrestrial > Soil > Unclassified ... | reverse complement strand
AGGGACTCAAACGCCGTCCCTTTCCCCTCGCGCTCCTCTATCCCGGCTCAAACCCAGGATGCAGGAACCGAAACTTGTCGTATTCTTACGTGAGCGAAAGCAGGGGGCAGGTCAACTCCGACCGGCCTTCTCATGGAAGGCGATAGCGCTCAAATTTCGATTGCTTTCGATTCGGTTCGGATCAGCTCGAAGATGAGTGAGATTGGATTTTCAACGACTGTGCAGGGATACACGGTTGATCTGGGGATTTTGGGAATCTGTTGAAGTCCGTGCTGCCTACCCTTTCGCCAAAAAATGCGAAAGGATGGGGCGCCCACAGTGGGAATGGCGTCCACAAAAAGCATCAGCGGGAAAGTTGGCAGCCCTCACTGAGCATCGTGAGAATGCCTGTCCGCGTTCATGGCCGGGATCGGTTGTACGGGGATCCTTCACTTCGTTCAGGATGACATGGATGTGAGATGACTTGGATGTGAGTGGGTTTTATTTCGCGTAGTCATTCTTTACGACTTCTCCGCCTTTCATTACGAACTTCACGTGCTCGAGAGTCGTGACGTCTTTTACGGGGTCGCCGTCGACAGCGACGATGTCAGCCCAGGCGCCGGGCTCGAGCGTGCCGACTTTGCCGGACCATCCGAGCAGGTCGGCGGCGTTTAGAGTGGCGGCCTGGATGGCCTGGAGTGGCGTGAGTCCGAGGCGCACCATCACTGCAAATTCGTGGGCGTTGAGTCCGTGCGGATAGACGGCGGCGTCGGTTCCGAAGGCGACTTTCACTCCGCTGGCGAAGGCGTGCGCGATATTCTTGCGCGCGGCCGGGATTACTTCCTTTGCTTTTGCGAGGAGCGGCGGAGGAAGCCGGGTGAGGCCAGCGTTGTCGATCATCCAGTCGCCGAGATAGAGCGTCGGGACGAGGTAGGTGCCGTGCTCCTTCATGGCGGCGATGCCGGCGTCGTCGATGTAGGATCCGTGCTCGACGGAATCGACGCCTGCTTCGGCGGCCCACAGGATTCCCTGCGATCCGTGCGCGTGGGCGGCGACCTTGCGGCCCAGGCGGTGGGCGTCGGCCACGATTGCTTTCATCTCTTCGAGAGTGTATTGCGAGGCTTGCGGATTGTCTCCGAATGAGAGCACGCCGCCGGTCGCGCAGACTTTGATGAGGTCGGAGCCGTACTTGATGTTCTCCCGGACTTTGTGCTGGACCGCGGCAATGCCGTCGGCGACGCCGTCGCTGGTGGCGTGATATTCGAAGGGCAGCATGTTGTTGTCGCAGTGGCCGCCGGTAATGCTGAGAGGAGGTCCGCTGACGAGCATGCGGGGGCCGGGGACGTCTCCTGCATTGATGGCGTCGCGCAGGGCGACGTCGGTGAAATCCGGTGCGCCGACGTTGCGGACGGTGGTGAATCCGGCGAGCAGGGTGACCCGAGCGTTCTTGGCGCCGATGAGCGCTTCGCGCGGCGCGGAGAGAGCTAACTCCTCATAGCCGAACTTCGGATCCATCGTGAGATGCGTGTGGGCGTCGATCATGCCGGGAAGGATGGTGGCGTTGGGCAAGTCGACTCGCATGGCGTCCACAGGGATCTTCGCTTCGCTTGCTGATCCAGAGCTGATGATCTTTCCGTCTTCGACGACGATGACCTGGTCCGCGAGAAGTTTGCCGGTTTTGACGTCGAGCAGATGTCCGGCGTGGACGGCTACGTGGCGCGGCGTTTGGGCGATGGCGAGAGTTGCGAGACAGACGAGTGCGGCGGCCAGAGCCAACAGTTTCTTCATGAATGAGTTCCCTTTCCCCGGAGGGTTCAGCAGAGTGAAAAGATATTTGCGCGTGCAGCGTGATCAGACAACGATGGATTCGTTCGATCCACAGCGAAAACGCCCCTAAGGCGCTAAAGTGCGCGACTTTCGGCGGACTGACGGCGCGAGTAAACTCGTGCCCTTCCCAAGCCACAATTTCTGAAGCGCCTGTCTAGCCTCCTGGGCCGTCGTTGGAGACGTATTGTTCGAGAGAGTCGAGTTCGTGACTGAGGTCGTCGACGCGCCATTCGAGAAGGTTGCGGATCGAGAGGATGCCGAGAAGTTTGCCGTTGTCGTCGGAGACCGGGAGATGGCGGAAGTGGCGCTCGAGCATGATGCCGAGGGCCTCGCCGGCTCCGGTGCCACGGGTGGCCATCTCGACGGGAGTGGTCATCAATTCGCGGACCGAAGTCGCCCGCGGGTCGAGATGCGTCAACGCCATCTTTCGCAAGACATCGCGCTCGGTGAAAATTCCGGCAACGCGGTATTCGCTGTCGACAATGGCCACCGCTCCGACGTGGTGATCGAGCATTTTGTGGATCGCGTCGGCCACCGTGGCCTCGAGCCCTACAGCCGCGATCTCGCGATCACAAAGCTCCAGAACGCTCATAAGCACCTCCTCCAGCCGTGAGTCACAAGGCCGGATTCGATTCGCAATGGGATTGACGCATTATGCTCGCGGCGGGAAGGATGTCAAGAAGAATTCTGAGATTGCTTCGGCTGCGGTCAGCCCACCCTTTCCCAAACTGCGCGAAAAGTGTGAGGCAACCGCCGCCTTGGTCATTATCCGATGACTGCGTCGGCTTCGATTTCCACCAGGATTTCGGGGGAGATGAGGGCGCTCACCTGGACCATGGAGGTGGCAGGGCGGATGTCGCGAAAAAATTCTCCGTGGGCCTTGCCGACCTTTTCCCAGTCGGCGATCTTGATGACGTACATGCGGGTGCGGACGACGTCTTTCATGCCGGCGCCGGCTTTCTTCAGGGCGCTTTCGATGTTCTTCAACGTCTGCACCGTTTGCGCGTAGACGTCGCCCTCTCCGACGATCTTGCCATCGGCGTCCGTGGCGGTTGTGCCGGAGACGTGGACGTGCAATCCGATTTTTACTGCACGAGAGTAACCGACGATGGGCTCCCAGGTTGTGCCGCTCGAGATGTTCTGACGGTCCATGCAATCCTCCGTGAACCGCAATTTTACAGGGTGGGGACGCGCAGCTGGCAGCCGCGTTTATCGAGTGCCAGCAAAGTACAGGGAAATCCGCGCGCGGCTCACTGTTGAGGCGCTTCTTTTCTAAATGTTTGTTCGCACAACTCACGTCGAGTGCCGCCCCTTCTAACGAATCAGGAAAATGAATCCGGCGGATAAACAAAAGTCACTTGCGTTTGCACACAGAAGTAAGGTATCTACTGCGCAAGTGGCTGAAAATCCGTAATAGGCGCGGACTTCAGGGGGGCCGAACATGATTCCGGAATCGCATCCGTTGCAGCTGCTGTTTCAGGATTTAGTGGGACGTCATTACGCCGAGGAGATCGGGATTCGCGATCCGCAAGTGGTTGCGTACGTCTCTCACCTCCTCTCGGAATTCTGCGATGCGGAACAACTGTACAAAATTCGCGATGCGGCGAACCGTCCGCTGGCGGATGTTGGCGAGATGCTCATGGAATCGGATCCGGTGTACGGGCCGGCGCCGTCGTTCGATCGAGAGCGGCAGGTGCGGAAACATATTGGCGATTACACGCTGTTTTTTGCGGGAATGTTTCCGGAGAGTATTAACCGTTTCCGGCTGCGGCGGCAACGGCTGGAGAATTTTGTCGAGTGGGTCAAGGCGGGAAAAGAGAGTTATTACATCGTCTCGAAGTTCGAGCACTTCGAGTACGCCAAGGTCGCGCCGCTGTTTGCCAGCTTGTCGCAGAATTTTGAGGGATGCGTCTACGGCCTGAATATGGTAAAAAACGATCTCGAGGAGATGCAGCATCCGATCATGCGGCGCACCGATGAACTGATTATGTAGTTGCGCTTCAAACGCGCAGATCGCGCCCGCTTCCCATACGATAAAAACTCAGTACAGAGCTTCCTTGCGCGAGCATCCGAAAGCGGCGCAGTGGAGCGAAGTCTTCTCCCGGGTCGAAGCGCTTTTCATGTTCGGCAATCACGATCGACATGGCCCAGATCAGCGACGAGTCGGCAAGAGTTCGCAGAGCCTCTGTGTAGGCGTCGCGCATGCGATAGGGCGGGTCAAGGAAGACGACGTCCGCCGCGATCTTCTGCCGTTCCATGCGCCAGAAGGCGCGCGGCAACGCTTCCTGTATGATTTCGAATCCCGAAGTGATGCCCAGGCTCTCGAGATTGTGCCGGATGGCAGCTGCGGCGTCGCCAGAGCTTTCAACGAAGTGAACTTCTTTTGCGCCGCGGCTGAGGGCCTCAATGCCTACGGCGCCGGTTCCCGCGAAAAGATCGAGCCATACGCTGCCTTCGAGGGCTGAGGGATTCCCCGCCGTCAGCACGTTGAAGAGCGTTTCGCGCAGGCGATCGGAGGTGGGCCGGACGTCCATTCCGCGAAGGGACTGCAGGGGACGGCTCCGGTATTTACCGGCAATGACTCTCATGGCGCGCACTTCCTAGAATGCCGCAATCGCACGATCCCTGCATGTAAAATAAAATCTGCCGAGTATATGCGAAGCTGGTCCATCCCGGTTGGACGCCTGTTTGGCGTCGATGTCAGGATCCACCTGACGTTCCTCATTCTGCCTCCGTTCATCTATTGGACGGAGTATTCGGCGCATCAGGGGTCGGCAAATGCGGGGCGCGATCTGGCGCTGTGCGGGATTATCCTGCTGTGCGTCGTCGCTCACGAACTGGGACACATGCTGGCCTCCCGCCGCTACGGACTCATCCCAAAAGTAGTCATCCTACTGCCGATCACCGGAGTTGTCCTCTACGAAGAGCCGCGGGCCGACAAGGGTTCTTCGACTCTCACCTGGCAGCGCGAAATATGGCTGGCGCTGGTTGGGCCGGCAGTGAGCCTTGTGCTGGCGGGACTGTCTGCGCTGGTCGTGATGGCTGCGGTTGCTGGCGTGCATCTTTGGCAATGGCCGTTTCTGGTGGCCGGGAATCTGCCCCGTAGCGTGGTTTGGGCAAACATTTATATTGCCGGACTGAACTTGCTGCCTACCTATCCGCTGGACGGGGGGCGGATTGTGCGCGCTCTTTTCTCGCGGACGATGGATGCTTCGGCGGCGACTCGGAGAGCGGTTGCCATCAGCAATGCGATCGCGATGGTGCTGATTTTTGCCGGTCCGTTCAGCGACAGTTGGCTGACGATGGTGGGATTGATCGTCTTCTCCGCGGCTCAGCTGGAGGAGCGGGCGCTGGTGTTCCAGTCGGTGCTGGAGAACGTCCGGCTGGAAGAGGTGATGCTGACCGATTTCGCGACGCTCTCTCCGGCGGACACCTTGGAAGACGCGCTGGAAAAGGCGGTGCACTCGCTGCAGGACGATTTTCCCGTGGTGCGCGGCAGCGATATGGTGGGCGTGATTTCGAAGTCGCGCATTCTCGACGCTCTCCGCGCCGAGGGTAACGGCTATGTGCAGGCCGTGATGAACAAGATTTTCGATGTGTCGGTGAAGCATGACACCCTGAGTTCGGCGTTCCGCAAGCTCACCTCGCGCAGTTCCAGCATTATCCCGGTGGTGGAAGATCAGCGGCTGGTGGGGATTGTCACGCTGCAGAATCTGATGCATTCCATGGCGCTGCTGGCGGAAAGCCGGAAATTGAAACGGGACGAGCAGTAAAACCTCAGCCCCCCGACAACTTTCACCGCGACAGGAAACAAAAGGTCCCTCCGCTCCGCGTTGCCCTCCGCTTCGCGGAACGCTCCGGCCGGGATGACAATACTCTTGAACTGTCATCCGTCTAGAACAATCTCACTGCCTTGGCCGTTTGCACCGCCGGGATCTCGCGCAATCGTCGGAGGACTTCGTCTGAGATGCGGCCGTCGACGTGAACTACGGCGATGGCTTCACGCGGCTGGTCGGGGATTTCGGCGCTGCGGCGGCCGAGGGAGAAGTCGGCGATATTGATCGATTCCTCGCCGAGAATCGTGCCAACTTTGCCGATCACGCCCGGGACGTCGCGATTGCGCATGTAGATCAGGTTGCGTTCGAGCGGAGCTTCGACGTCGATGCCGTCGACCTGCAGCAGCCGCGGTGCGTCTCCATGCAGGACGGCGCCTTTGACCATGTGTTCTTCGGTGGCCGTCTTCAGAAAAATCGACAGGACGCTTCCTGCTCCGCCGGTCGAAGCCTTGGACTTGTGAAGCTCGACAAAGCGGAGTCCGCGATCTTGCGCGATGGCGGCGGCATTCACGAGATTGGCCTTCTCCTCGAGAGCCTGATTGAGAATGCCTTGGATCGCGCCGTTACGGATCAACTCTGTTTTCGATTCGGCGATGTGGCCGCTATAGCGGATGGAGATTTCTTCGAGAGATCCTTCGGAGACCTGCGCCAGGAAAGCGCCCATCCTCTCGGCAAGAATGATGTAGGGCTGCAGGGCCGCGTATTCTTCGGCGGAGACTGAAGGGACGTTGACGGCGTTCTGAATGACTCCGTGCTTCAGATATTCCTTGACCTGCTGCGCGATCTGCACGCCGACCGCTTCCTGCGCTTCCTGCGTGGAGCCTCCGACGTGCGGGGTGAGCACGACATTGGGCAGGGCGAGCAGCGGAGAATTCTTCGGAGGCTCTTCGGTGAAGACGTCGATGGCAGCGGCGGCGACGTGTCCTTGCTGCAGAGCGCGGGCAAGATCGGATTCGTTCACGAGCTCGCCGCGGGCGCAGTTCACCAGCCGCACTCCCTTCTTCATTTTTGCGATCGAACTCTCGTTGATCATCCCTGTGGTTTGCGGCGTGAGGCCGACGTGCAAGGTGATGTAGTCGGCCGCGGCATAGACTTCGTCGAGCGATGCGAGCCGGATGCTTTGTTCCTTCGCGAGAGCGGCCGAGACAAAGGGATCGTGCGCGATCAAATCCATTCCGAAGGCGCGGGCGCGGCGGGCAACTTCCATGCCGATGCGGCCAAGGCCGACGATGCCAAGAGTCTTTCCACGGAGCTCGGTACCCTGCAGAGATTTCTTTTCCCACTTGCCCTGATGCATGAGGGCGTCGGCGCGGCAAAGATGGCGGGCCATGGCCAGCATCATGCCGAGCGTCTGTTCGGCGACGGCGACGGCATTGGCGCCGGGAGTATTCATCACGGCGATGCCTTTGTGCGTGGCGGCCTCGAGGTCGATGTTGTCGACGCCGACTCCGGCGCGGCCGATGACGCGAAGCTTTTTCGCGTGCTCCAGCAGGGCTGCGTCAGCTTGCACCGCCGAGCGGACGATCAACGCGTCGGCGGATTCCAGATGTTCGGGCAGTTTTCCATCGAGTTGATCGGCGGTCAGGACCGTCCAGCCCGGCTCCTGCAAGTGAGCCACGGCAGACGGGGAGATTTTTTCCGCAACAATGATTTTCACGCCTGAATTTTCCTCGAAAACGGAATTACTTGGGTAACTCGCTGCTGACAACAATTGACGGCGAATTGACAGCGTGCTGACACGCCCGCCACCGCGAATTTCTAGACTTTCTCTCGATGGGCCCTGCCCTCGGAGAAGACTATGAACATCAATATCCTGAAAACAACCTCGCTCGCGGCACTGATCGCCCTCACTCTGGCCTGCGGCTATGGCTCGAAAAACTATCCGCCCGTCGCGGGAACAATGCCCGCCATTTCACAGCTGAATCCCGACAACGCGACTGCCGGCGGCGACAGCTTCACGTTGACCGTCAACGGAAGCAACTTCGCAGCGAAAGCCGTCGTGAACTGGAATGGAACCGCACAAACGTCAACCACAACATACGTGAGCGGAAACCAGCTCACGGTTGCGATTCCGTCCGGCATGATCGCCTCATCGGGCACGGTCCAGATCACGGTGACAAACCCCGGAACGCCTGGGACTGGCATGTACGGCAGCGGCGGCACACTGGCGGAGACTTCCGCACCCGTGACGTTCACGATCAACTGAGTCGAGGGGGCCTTGCGGCGTTTCCGTCAAGCGCTCACCAGTTGCCGCTTTTCGGACAAGGTGCGGGCGTAAATTTGTTGTGCTGCCCGCACCGCCGCGCCGTACTCGATGCTTTTATCCGTAACGCGCGCCAGCACATGTTCGAGCGCGCCGAGAATGCCGATGGTGTCGAGATAGTCGTAATAGCCGATGTGCGCGATGCGGAACAGCTTGCCTTTCATTTCTCCCTGCCCGTTTGCTACGACTGCGTCGAAGCATTCGCGGAATTCCTTGACGATCCTCCCTGAATCGAGTCCGTCTGGCGAAGTGATCGCGGTGAGCGCAGCCGCGGGAGCCGAGGCATAGAGTTTCAGTCCGAGAGCCTTTGCGCCGGCGCGCGTCATCTCGGCGCAAAGTTCGGCGTTGTTGACGAGCGCCTCGCGTCCTTTCGCCAGATCGCCTTTGCCCATTCCGCGCACGAACTCCAAAGCTGCTCCCAGAGCGGCAAACAGGGAGGTGGCTGGCGTGTAGGCGGTCTCGCCTTTCGCGGCTGATTTCCTCTCTTTGCGCAGATCAAAGTAAAAGCGCGGCGAGGTTGCTTTCTCCATCGTCTTCCAGGCTCGATCGCTGACGGCGCAGTAGGCGAGTCCGGGAGGCATCATCAGCGCCTTTTGGGAGCCGCCGATGATGATGTCGATGCCCCACGCGTCCACGTCCAGGTGCGTGGTTCCCAGACCGGTAATGGCATCAACGACCAGCAAGGTTTCGTCGCTGTTCTGCCGAACGATCTTGGCGATGCCTTCGATGTCGTGGCGTGCACCGGTGGAGCTTTCGGTTGCCTGTACGAAGACGGCTCGCACGTCGCGCGAGATTCGCTTTTGAATATCCTCCAGCGAAAACGTCTCGCCATAGGGGGCGCTCAGTTCCTCGACGCGGCAGCCGAATGCTTTGGCCAGACCCGTCCAGCGCTCTCCGAATTTTCCGGCGGTGAGGACGAGGACTTTGTCTCCGGGCGAGGTGAGGTTGGAAACGGAGGCTTCCATCACGCCAGTGCCGGAACAAGCCAGCACGAGCACGTCATTTTTTGTGCCGATGAATTCCTTCATGTCGGCGAGAACGCGTTGAAAGAGGGTTTTGAAGTCGGCCGTGCGGTGATGCGCCGTGAAGGACGCCATCGCGGTCTGCGCGGCCGGTAGCAAGGGGGTGGGTCCGGGAGTAAAAAGACGGTTCTTGTGCAACATGGTCGGGTCCTTATGTGGGAAGTAACCTTTAAGTTTATAGGAACCGGGGGCAGCGGACACGGTTGCGGGATCGATGCTTGACTTCGAAAAAATCGATTGCTCGCTCCCAAAAAACAGATAGCCCTCCCCGCGCATGCCGTTCCACTCGGAATGGCACGCTCCGGAGGGATGACAATATGTTAGCTGCCGCAGTGTTTTTCGTATCGCTCCAGGATGAAGGGGTCAGTCATGCCCGCGATGTAGTCGCAGATGATGCGCGCCAGGGATTCTTCTTTGGCTTTTTGCTGGTAGTTGTGGGGAAGCGATTCCGGGTGAGCCATCCAGAAGGCGAACAGTTCGCTCACCACGCGCTCCGCGTCGTCCTTTTCTTCGGCCAGCGCCGGACTGAAATAAAGATTCTCGTAGAGGAATTCTTTGCTTTGCTTCCGCTCTGACTCGACCGCCGGGCTGAATGCGGCGAGCCGTTCGGGATGATTACGGACATCTTCCAGCGAGCGAATCCCGGCTCCTTCAACTCTCTTTTGCGTGTTCCGGATCAAATCGTCGACGAATCGATTCAGCACGCGGCGCAGCGCTTCATTGAATTTCAATTTGTCGGGAGCGTCAGGATAGATCTGCTGCACTTCGCGAAAGAATCGCTCGAATGCGGGCACGCCTTCGCGGATCTGATCGAGTAAGAGGAGGTGGGCTTCGTATCCGTCGTCGAGGTCGGCGGTGTTGTAAGCGATCTCGTCGGTGAGGTCGATCAACTGCGCTTCGAGCGGAGGACGCTGGTCGAGCAGATATTCCGCCAGTTCGGGATGTTCGGCCGCACTGTAATCGTGGGAGTGCTTGATGATTCCTTCGCGGACCTCGAATGTCAAATTCAGGCCACGGAAGGCGGCGTACCGCTGCTCGAAATCCTCGACGATTCGGAGAGCGTGGAGATTGTGGTCGAAGCTGAGTCCGTGCTCGCGCATGGCCGCGTCGAGCGCTTTTTCTCCGGCATGGCCGAAGGGCGGATGGCCGATGTCGTGGACGAGTGCGAGCGCTTCGGCGAGATCGGAATTGAGAGCGAGGGCCCCGGCGATAGTGCGGGAAATTTGCGTGACTTCGAGCGTGTGCGTGAGACGGTTGCGGAAATGATCGGAATAGCGGCGGGTGAAAACCTGCGTCTTGGCTTCGAGACGGCGGAAAGCGCGGGCATGAATGACGCGGTCGCGATCGCGCTGGAAATCGTTCCGGTAGGAGTGATGCGGCTCCAGAAAGCGGCGTCCGCGGGAGTGTTCGACGTGCACCGCGCAGTGCGCCAGCATGCGTGAAGGATAGCAGGGGCGGACGCATTTTTGATTGTTGAATTTTGATTGTTGAGTGAAAACCTTGGCGCCCGGAGTCACCTCAGTTTAAGAAGCATTTCGTTGCTGGCTTCGAAGCCCAGCGATTCGTAGAGGTGCCGTCCATCGTCACTGGCGTGAAGCGTGATGCGGGCGAAGCCCTGCTGCTTGCACCAGGAGATCATCGTCTGCATTAACTGGCGTGCGATGCCGCGGCGTCGGTAGTTCCGATCTGTATAGACGTTGAGGATGGTCGCGCGGCGGCATTCCAGATCGTAGGCGTGGGCTGGCCAGCGAGTGATCAGGACTGCTCCGCCGGCTACCGGGTGGTCGCCCTCCCAGGCGAGCCACGCATGGAATGATCCATCCGGAATGGCGGTGCGGAGGTAGTCCGCGCTGAGTCGCGACATTGTATCGAGCGCGGAAGCGTCGGTGTAGTGCATGTCCTCGTACATGCGGCGGCGCTGGCGGATGATCTCGGGAATGTCGTCCACGGTCGCGGGACGGATCGTGAGGTTAAATTCACGGTCATGCATGAAAGGAGTTTAGCAAGCGTAGAGCGGCGGGAATGAATTACGCGTGGCGGGCGAGACGCCCGCCACGACAGCCGGCGCGGACGCCGGGGCTCTACGATTATTTGTTCGCTTCTTCTTTGGCCAGCTTTACTTTGGCGGCGTCGAGCTTTTGCTGGACTTTGGCGAAGGCGTCGGAGTCCTGCTCGGCCGGAACCGTTTTATTCCATTCCTGGACGGCGCGATCCCAGTGGGCTGCGGCCAGTTTCAGGCGTCCGGTTTTCTGGTAGAGATCGCCGAGGTGCTCCTGCACGGTCGGATCGGATCCCATGTGAATCGCGGCTTTGGTCAGGTTCTCTTCGGCGAGATCGTATTTCCCTAACTTGAAATAGGCCCAGCCGAGCGAATCGAGGTACGCGGGATTGTTCGGATCGAAGCTCAGCGCCTGCTTGATGTAGTTCAGCGATTCTTCGAGCTTCACGCCGCGGTCGGCATTCATGTATCCGAGATAGTTCAGGGTGGCAGCGGATTGCGGATCGCTGGCCGGAGTCAGTGCCAGCACTTTACGGAATTCGCTCTCAGCCTGGTCGTACATTTTCTGGCGCTGATAAAGGTCGCCGCGCAAAAATTCGACATAGGCTTTGTCGTCGCTCTTGGTGGAGAGCTGCTCGGCTTTGTTCAAAGCGTCTGCCGCATCGTTCCAGCGCTTGGCGCGAGTGTAGATGATGCCGAGCCGAACGTAGACGTCACGGTCGTCGGCTCCGCCCTTCAGCATGGACTTGACGTCGGCCACCGACTGATCGACCTGGCCCATGTCGGCGAGTTGCGCGTCCAGCACCATGCGCAGATCGCGGTCATCGGGCATTTTGTCGACAGCCTCTTTCGCAACCGCGGTGGCTTGCGGCCACTGCTTGGCTTCGCGATACGTGTCGATGATTTCCTGGTATCCGCTGCGCTCGTTCTCGTCACCGAGCGGCAACATCTTTCGGAAAGTTTCGACGGCGGCAGGATAGTTTTCCTGGTCGCGATACACCATGCCGAGACGCTCGATGAAGATGGCGCGATTGTTGCGGTCGGCGGACGTCGACGCGTTCTCGGTCTTCTTAACCAGATCCTGCAGCAGCTTGATCGCGTCGTCGTAGCGTCCCTGAGCCTGGTAGACGGCGGCCATGCTGTAGGGAACGTCCATCGTGTCAGGCACGAGCGAATCCGCGTGCTTCAGGTTTTCAAGCGCGAGATCGAACTTGCCTTCGCGGCGGTAGATCTCGGCCATGCGGATGTAGGTCTGCGCATCTTCAGGATTCGAATCGGCAATGACCTTGTACTGTTCGAGGGCGGCATCCAGCTGGCCGTCATTCAACAGATTTTCGGCGAGACCGCGGATCGAGTCGAGATTGTCGCGGTCGAGCATGATCGAGTGCTTGTAGGCGTCGATGGCGCTCTTGTAATCCTTCCGCTGTTCGTACGCTGCGCCGAGAGCGGAATAGAGCTTGGCCGAACGCGCGGAATCAGGAACTGAACTGAGAACTTTCAGTGCGTGCGCCGTGTCGCCCTCATCGGTGTAGAGCATTGCGAGGGTCGTCACGGCTTCTTCGGACGAAGGATCCAACTTGATCGCAGTCTTGAGTTCGGTTTCGGCCTTCTGCAGGTCGTTGTTCAATCGATAGAGACGCCCGAGCAGCAGGTGATCGTCGACGCTGGTCGGATCGAGTTTCACGATCTGTTCGTACTGATCGATGGCCAGCTTCAGAATGTTGTCGGAGCCGCTGCCGCCGGGCATATCGCCCAGAGACCGAAGGTAAATTCGTCCGAGCAGCCGATGAGCCTCGAGGTTCTTGGGATCGCGCTTGATGATGTCCTGGGCTTCTTTGACCGCGTCGGCAATGCGTCCGGTCTTTACATAGAGTTCGGCGAGGGCGGAGGTCAGGAATTCGGAGGACGGATCGGCTTCGATGGCGAGACGGTACTCCTCGGCGGCTTTTACGGCCAAGTCGCTGCGGCCGTAAGCGGTGACCATCTCCTCATACATGTGCGCCAACGTGTAGTGATAGTAGGCAGCGGCGCGGTCGACCTTGTGAGGCGTAGTCTGCGCGGCGCTGCTATCGGGTTGAATCGAGTCCGAAGCTTGCGACGAGGACTTGGTCTGCGCGACCGCGGCAGTTGCCAGCGAAATTACTAAAAGAAGCCGAAAAATTCTGTTCATTGGGACCTGACTGCGCCAGAAGCGCTTACCGGAAACTCAGCTTACTTGGATGCAAAGCCGCCGGAGGAAAGGTGCTTTTATTCTACCCCGTTGGGTCGCTCCGAGGGAAAAAAGACTGCGACACCACGGTAACTCCGGAGGACAGGGACCACGGGATTGTTGATTGTTGAATTCTTGATGGTTGAATAGAACCCTTATCCCCCAGGGATTCAGGGTTTATTCAACAATCAACAATCAGAATTCAACAATCCCCTAGTGGCGGAAGTGGCGGACCCCGGTGAAAAGCATCGCCAGGCCAAGGCGGTCGGCCGCTTCGATGACTTCGGGGTCGCGCTGGGAACCTCCCGGCTGAATGATGGCAGTGGCTCCGGCTTTGGCTATTTCTTCGACACCGTCGGGGAACGGAAAGAAGGCATCGGAGGCCGCGACCGTGCCTTTCAAAGGCAACTGGGCCTTCATGGCACCGATTTTGGCCGCGTCCACGCGCGACATCTGCCCGGCGCCTACGCCTACGGTCTGGCCGTCGCGCGCATAGACGATGGCGTTGGACTTCACATGCTTGCAGACTTTCCATGCGAATAGCAGGGCACGGTTTTCTTCTGCGGTGGGCGGACGCCTGGTCACGACTCTCAGGTCCGAATCGGCCAGAGCCCGCGTGTCGGCATCCTGGACGAGCATGCCTCCGGAAACGTTCTTCAACACCCATTTCCGATTGGCGGGAATCACTTCGACGAGGCGCAGATTTTTCTTTGAGGCGAATTTCGCTTTCGCGGCTTCGTCGAAGGCCGGAGCGGCGATGACTTCCAGGAAGAGCTTGTGCATCTCTTCGGCGGCTTCACCGCCGATGGGACGATTCACGCCGATGACGCCTCCGAAGGCTGAGACCGGATCACATTCGAGGGCGCGCTTGTAGGCTTCAGCGAGAGTCTTCCCGGTCGCCGTGCCGCAAGGATTGGTGTGCTTGATGATGGCGCAGACGGTCTCGTCGAATTCCTGGGCGAGATCCCACGCGGCCTGCAGATCGACGATGTTGTTATAGGAAAGCTCCTTGCCCTGCAACTGGCGCGCATTGGCCACGCCTTTGCCCGAGCCATCGGAGTATATCGCCGCTTTCTGGTGAGGATTCTCGCCGTAGCGCAGGTCGACGACCTTGTTGAAGGAAAATCGCAGGATGTTGGGGAACGCCGTTTGTTCGGAGGTGACCTGGAAATCGTCGCCGCTGATTCGGTCAAGGGTCGAGGCGATGGCGGAATCATAGGCCGCCGTTGTGGCAAACGCTTTTTGCGCGAGCCGCCACTTCGTTTCTTTGGAAAGCGTGGCTCCCTTGCTTTCGAGTTCGGCCGCGATCGAATGGTAATCGGCGGGCGAAGTGACGATCGCGACATCGTGAAAACTCTTGGCGGCGGAGCGGATCATCGAAGGGCCGCCGATGTCGATGTTCTCGATCAATTCTTCGAAGGCGACTCCGGCCTTGGCGGCGGTCTTTTCGAACGCATAAAGATTCACGACCACCATATCGATCGGGGCGATGCCGTGCTCGGCGACCGCTGCCACGTGCTTGGGATCTTCGCGGCGGTGCAGGATTCCGCCATGGACTTTGGGATGCAGCGTCTTGACGCGTCCGTCAAGCATTTCAGGGAATCCGGTGAGATCGGAGATGTCTTTTACTGCGATCCCGGAGTCGCGGAGAAGTTTCGCGGTGCCTCCAGTGGAGACCAGTTCAATGCCGAGGGCCGAGAGCCTGCGGGCGAAGTCGACGAGTCCGGTTTTGTCGGTGACAGAAAGAATAGCGCGGCGAACCTTCGATGAAGTGCTAGACATGATGGCCTCGGGGAACCAGGGTCGGTGCGGGGTTGACTGGAAATTTTATCAGGAAGTGCAGGATGGCCGTCGTGGAGGCGAGGGGATCGTCTCTGGGCGAGATCCCTCCGGCTTTGCTCAGGGCAACGCCAAAAAAACAAGTGAAGAAACGAAGGGACGCGCGGGAATTCTAGTCTTTTGCGGCTATGGGAATCATCGCTTGGCTCGGTGCGCTTCTCCGAAGAGTCTGTACAACTTGGTTAATCTCCGGCTGCGTAATATCTAGGTGGCTTTGGTGCTCCCCTGGTAAGAATACGATCTCGAACCCATCGTCGGTGGAATAGAGGTCGATCAAAATGCTGCGCGAGTTCTTCTCGGGTGCACCCTGTTGGAACCCTTGGTAGACCTCGTTGTGCACGTTGAAGATTCCAGTTTCGCCAGCAGCGCTTGGGAGGATGGATTTCATAAGGAGCAGAACCTCCTCCCGGGCATGAGTGGCTGGTGAGAGAGACCAGTGGTGGATTTTGTCGGGCGAGAACTCGAAGATCCGCCTCATGAATTCGTAATCAGAAACGGAGGCTCCAGGCCCGAAAACGGCTCTAATGCTCCCGGAGACATCTTAACCTCTTTCGTCAATTCGTCCGCGAACGTGTGCGTCGGAGCTGCGATGATCAGCATCTGGAGACCTGATCGGAAATGAAGCCGCGCCATCGTCTTATGAGGGTTGTCCTTCGGGAAGAGTTCGGTTTTGGATTCGTCAAGGTCGCTCCAAGGTACCTCAAAGTCATGGCCCAAGTAGGAGAGCCGCTTTCCCGTAGCCTGCGATATTGAGCGGTCCGCTAAATCAGTCGGGAGAACACGCGTGACAGGAATCGCTTTCCTTGAGGCGTAGAACGACATGGCGACCGGCGCGACCCATGCGATTCCGATGAATGCAATAGCGAGGGTAACAACGACTGCAATCAGTATGCGTCGGACGAGGTGCATAAATATCGGCGTGAAATATTACGTTTTCGCTTTGGCTTTCAGTTTTACGTGGCCGTCGGCGAGTTCGACTGAGTATTCGACGCTGTCGCAGTGATACTGCTTGCGGATCTGTTCGGTCTTTTTCTGCACGAAAACGGTGAAGGAATCGAAGTTGCCGGAGACGTTCTCTCCGGCTTTTTTCTTGGCGGCGACGAGGCTGTTGTAAAGACGCTCGACCTGTTCGCGCTCTCCCTGATCGACGCTATGCAGGGTGAAGTGCGGTGCGGAGACAGTTCCGTCCGCTCCCGCCGCAGCCGCGGCCGCATGGCTTACGCCATAGGCATGGTGCTGGGGTTTGTGATCGTCCTCCGTGGTGCGCACGCCTTGGACCGACAAGAGCGCATCCTGCGGACGGCGGTAGCCTTCTTCACGGATACGGGATTTCTTGCGCCATAGATCGCTGTAGATCGCATAGCGCTGCGCGATCTCGTTGTAGCGGTAGCGCTGCGAGAAATTCATTCGCCCTCCGCCATCGGAGAACTTGCGCAGCAAGCTCAACACCTTCCACTCGACGTCCGTCGGTGGCCGCTTGGTCGGGTTGCTGAAGAAAATCTCGTATTCGATCTTCAGCCGCCGCAGTTGCGAGTCGAGAAGAGTCAATTCTTCGTCGGTGGTCACAGGAATCTCCATGCACAGTTTAGTGACGGAGATGCCCGGCGGCGAGATTCCCGACGGTCACGGAAGGGCATCGTACGGAGGTAACTGTTGCGAGTCCTTAGTCGTTCGCAAACCCTTTCCACGTTGGAACCGGCCAGCGAGACTAACAACCAGCAACGCAGCTTTATTCAGGGATATCTCAGGATTGTTGGCAGCGAATCACGAATGTGCGGGACTGGAATGCCGGGAACTACTTGCTTGCGTTCGACGCCATTTTCTTGACCATGGCGAGGACAAGCTTGCGGTCGCTGTCGTTCAGGTTGGTGGAGTAGCGGCGGATCTGGCTGAGAAAGCGGACTTCATCGTCGGAAAGCTGGGGCAACCCCTTGGAGCCGTTGTTATGCCCCGGTTCCGAGAAGAATTGCGAAAGCGGCAGTTCCATCGCCCCGGCAATCTTCGAGAGCGTGTCGAGCGACGGGATGGTGTGTCCGTTTTCGACGCGCGACAGGTAGCAGCGCAGCAGCCCGGTCCGTTTCTCGATGTCGCCCTGCGACATACCTTTCTGAAGCCGGTAGTTCCGGATGGTCTCGCCGATATTCATGGTAGGGAGCATTTCAGGATGCGCAATGGTAACCAGAGCGGCAACTTCTGGCAAGTGGGAAATTTGTGCCATGCGCGGGACGAACGTGCCATATGCGGAGCCAGCCACAGCCAGAAGATTTTCGCGCGGAATTCATAATTTCTTATACGTTGTTAAAGTAATCAGCGGCGGCTGAAACCGGCGTGGGGCGCGCCTTCCCGCTGTTAACGAAATCCGGTTACTTCTTCAGCGTGGACGAAAGAAATTCGA
>Ga0070735_10002316_pt1 | contig 17372 bp, 14 predicted proteins | sample Coa_R1_FD_66443 | JGI IMG/M metagenome (GOLD analysis project Ga0070735, IMG submission 66443) | Surface soil microbial communities from Centralia Pennsylvania, which are recovering from an underground coalmine fire - Coalmine... | ecosystem: Environmental > Terrestrial > Soil > Unclassified ... | reverse complement strand
TTGGTCGTTTACACAGAAGATTGGACACAACCGCCACGCCTATCTCACTGCAAACCTGCATGGGGTCCTTCGACTGCGTTGACGTTCGCTTCGCGAACGTCAACTTCGCTCAGGATGACAGGTCATTTTCGGTTGACTGATTCGCAAACCGCATTTCCGCTCCCCACTTCTAAGCAAAGTCTTCCCGTCTTGGATTCTTTGACTCGATCAGTACAATCTTCTTTGCCCGTGTCCAGCCCTTCAGTTGCTTCTCGCGATCAATCGCTTTGCGAACGTCGTCATAACCCTCGTACCAGACCAGACGATTGCAGTGGTATTTCGCCGCGAATCCTTCAATCTCGCCTCGTTTGTGCTGCAAAGCGCGCCGATAAATGCTGTTGGTCATGCCGATATACAGCGTTCCTGATCGGCTGCAAACGATGTACACGAAATATTCGTGTTCCTTCACTTCAACCCTCAATCCCTGTCATCCTGAGCGCAGTGAGCGCTTCGCGAAGCGAAGCACGCACGGAGTCGAAGGAGCCCATGCCCGGTTGTACCGGCATAAGTCTGTCCGGGAATTTCCGCCACATACTATCGTGAGAATGCCTTATACAGTTCTTCCCACTACAAACATCAGCGGGGTCCTTCGACTCCGCTCGGGATGACCTGGATTTGTTTGTGCACACCTGCCGGCGGGTACTTCGCATTACTCTCGTTCTTCTGGTTAATCCCGCTCCTCCCATGCTGGGGTAAAATACCTGAAGCACCCGTCCGCGGCGGTTCAGCATCCAATCGCTATGGCCTTGGGAGTTCACAGGTACTTCATGAAAAGTCTTTATCTTCCCATTTTGCTGAGCGCATGCGTTGCGTTCGGCCAGCAAGCTTCCCCTAAACCGGCTAACCAGAAGCCAGCGAATTCCAAGCCGGAAAATTCTCAACCGCAAAGCACTGCTGCCGCGGATAAAGCCAGCGACTCCACGCCGCACAAGACGGACAAGGCTGCTGCCTATTACCACTTCACCATGGCGCACATGTATGAAGAGGAGATGGCGGTTTACGGGCGCAGTGACCTGATGACCAAGGCCATTCAGGAATATCGTCTGGCGATCGAGGCCGATCCGACGTCGCAGTACTTGACCTCGGGGCTGGCGGAACTTTATGCGCGCACCGGCCGCATCCGCGACGCGGTTTCTGAGGCGCAGGATATTCTGCAGCGTGATCCCAATAATCTCGAAGCCCATCGCCTGCTCGGTCACATTTATCTGCGCTCGCTGGGTGACATGCAGGGCGGCAACGGCTCCGACAGCGTGCTCAAGCTGGCCATCCAGCAATATGAAGAGATCGTGAAACTTGACCCATCGAGCGTAGATGATCACATCATGCTGGGGCGGCTTTATCACGCTGACAGCCAACTCAAGAAAGCTGAAGACGAAGAGAAGACCGCAGTAAAGCTCGCGCCTGACTCCGAAGAGGCCGTGACGTCGCTGGCCATGCTTTACAACGAAGAGGGCAATACGGCAAAGGCGGCAGAGACGCTGAGTTTGGTCCCGGAATCCAGCCGTTCGGCAAAACTTTATTCTGCGCTTGGCGATACTTACGATCAGCAAAAAGATTACAAGAAGGCCATCGAAGCCTACCGGCACGCCATTGAACTTGACCGCGACAATCTCGACGCGATCCGCGGCTTGGCCGGAAGCCTGGAGAAAGATGGGCAGATAGACAAAGCCCTGCAGCAGTACAAGATCATCGCTGACGCAAATCCGGAAGACGCGCGCACCTACATCAGCATGGGCGAGATTTACCGGCGGCAAGGCAATCTCGATCTGGCGCTGGAGAATTTGAAAAAAGCGCAGTCCATGGTGCAGGACTCCGAGCAGGTTTCTTTCGACCTCGCGACCATTTACCAGGTACAGGGCCGTTATGACGACGCCATTCAGACGATGCAAGATCTGCTGAAGAAAACCGAGAAAGCCGACGGCAAGTATTCGCAGGAAGAGCAGGACAATCGCGGCATTTTCCTGGAGCGGCTCGGTTCAGCATATGCGGATGACAACAATCTGCCGGCCGCAATTGAGACCTTCCAGAAGATGCTCGTGTTAGGAGACGACAACGCCGAGCGTGGCTACGGCGCTATGATCGACACCTATCGCGAGAACAAAGACTGGCAGAAGGCGACTGACGTTGCTCGCGAAGCTACCCAAAAATTGCCTAATAGCCGGCGTCTGAAAATGGTTTATGCGGGGCAGATTGCCGATATGGGCAAACCCGAAGAAGGCTTGAGTCAAGTAAAGGCGTTGCTGAAAGGCACCCCCGACGACCGTGAGGTCTACGTTGCGCTGGCCAATATGTACAGCCGGCTGAAGCGCTGGCCGGAGGCAGAAGCCGCGCTCGATAAAGCCGCGCAACTGGCGACCAAGCCGGAAGACAAAGAGAATATCGAGTTCCTGCGCGCTGCGAATCTGGAGCGGCAGAAGAAATACGACTTAGCCGAAGCCACCTTCCGCAAAATTCTGAGCGAAAGTCCGGACAATGCGGCGGTGCTGAATTATCTGGGATATATGCTCGCCGACCATAACACCAAGCTGGACGATGCGTTGGCCATGATCAAGAAAGCCGTAGGCCAGGAACCCGGTAACGGCGCATACCTTGACTCACTGGGCTGGGCCTATTTCAAGCTGGGGAAGTATGATCTCGCGGAAAATAATCTAACTAAAGCTTCGCAGCATATGGGCGCCGATCCCACTGTGCAAGAGCACTTGGGGGATCTCTATCAAAAAACCGGGCGTTTGAAACTTGCCGCCACCCACTGGGAGCGCGCCATCGAAGAGTGGAACAAGACCGTGGCCCCCGAAGTGGATCAGGAAGAGCAGGCCCGGGTGCAGAAAAAGCTGGAAACTGCCAAGGTCCGGCTGGCAAAAGAACAGGAAGCTAAGTAGAGGGAATGCAGAAAGTCAGAAGTAAGATCCGGCATCTGCATTCTGCATTGCAGGAGTTTACTTCTGCATTCTGACTTTTCACTTTTTACTTCTGACGTCTTGTTGAGCGCAAAGTGCTGCGCCTTTGGTGCCAACACGCAACTTAGGCAGAAGGTGTCATAATCAGCCCAGTGCGTATGTCTCTGGATTTTGCTTTTCCCATTGATGACCGCTGGTTGCCAAAATCAGTTCTCTGCCTTCGCGAGTACAACCTCAATAAATTCACACGCGATGTAATCGCTGGAATTACGGTCGGGCTTGTCGCCCTGCCGCTGGCAATGGCGTTCGCGATTGCCTCGGGACTGACGCCGCAGGCCGGAATTTACTGCGCCGTAGTCACCGGATTTCTGATTTCGCTGTTGGGCGGATCGAAGACGCAGATTGGCGGGCCAACAGGCGCTTTCGTGGTGGTGGTTGCTGGAATTATAGCGGTGCACGGCGTTGATGGCTTGTTCATGTGCACTATGATGGCGGGCGTGCTGCTGGTCGTACTCGGCGCGACCGGCATGGGATCAGCGGTGAAATTCATTCCGCGCCCGGTGGTGATCGGATTCACCAATGGCATTGCGGTGCTGATTGCCAGCACCCAGATCAAAGACTTTTTCGGACTTCGGGCCGCAAAAATTCCCGGCGACTTCTGGCTACGGATGAAAGTGCTCGCCGCAGCGTTTCCTACCTGGTCATGGCGGGCGACCTTGCTCGCGGTATGCACGGTAGCGGTGATGCTGGCCTGTCGCGCTCTTTCTGCTCGCATCCCGGGGCCGATTATTGCCATGCTGGGCGCGACCCTGGCCGCATATTTTCTCAAGTTACCGGTCGAGACCATCGGCACGCGCTTTGGCGGAATTCCCAGCGGCCTGCCTCATCTGGCGATTCCGCGATGGCATGCGTCCTTAGTCCAAGGTTTATTGGGGCCCGCCTTCACCGTGGCGATGCTGGGCGCGATTGAGTCGTTGATGTCCGCCGTAGTTTCGGATCGCATGAGCAACGACCGGCACAATCCTAATGTCGAGCTAATCGGCCAGGGCGTTGCCAATATCATTTCGCCGATGTTCGGAGGGTTACCTGCCACCGGCGCTATCGCCCGCACCGCTACGAATATTCGAGCGGGAGCGCAATCCCCGATCGCAGGAATGATTCATGCTCTCACCCTACTGTGCGTGCTGATGTTCGCCGCGCCCCTGGCCAGCTACATTCCCATGGCGGCATTGGCGGGGATCCTGATGATCGTGGCATACAACATGGGGGAGTGGCGCGAAATTCCACAGCTGCTCAAGCTTACGAAGACCGACATCAGCGTCTGGCTTGTGACGTTTGGGCTTACGGTTTTTGCCGACCTCACCGTGGCTGTCGAAGCCGGGATGATTTTGGCCGCGCTGCTGTTTATCACTCGCGTCTCTAATACGACCACCGTCTCACAGGTGACGGACGAATACATTGAAGACGGCCGCATGCACATTCTGCAGGACAAAGACATTCCTTACTACGCCACCATCTTCCGCATTCATGGTCCGTTCCTGTTTGGCGCGACTGACAAGGTTTCAACCATTACCGAAAACATGCACGAACTGCCACCGGTGGTGATTATCCGGCTGCGCAATATGACGGCTATTGATGCCACTGGCGTTTATGCCCTGGAAGAAATCGCACGCCAACTGCACGCTTCCGGCCGAACCCTGATTCTCTGCGGTGCAAGAGAGCAGCCGGCAAAGCTGATGCAGCAGGCCGAATTCGAAGAAGTGGTTGGCCGGGAAAACATCTGCGCCAATGTGAACGAAGCCCTGCGGCGGGCAGAAGCGGTGTTTGAGCGGATACAGACCAAGGCCGCGGCCGCGAAGTAACCTTCTGCCGGATTACTAAAGTAGTAAACCTTTTTGTCCTTTTCTTCTCAATACTTTGACTGCATCATTGAGATAAGAAAATCCTAAACCTCCCTCCAATCGAGGATATCGTGAAAAAACTCTACGTCTTTGCAGTGCTGGCCCTAAGCGTGTCGATGCTCGCGGCCCAGAGTCAACCAGGTACTCCCACTTCTGCTGCGGCGTCAGCTCCGGTCGCCAATGCCGTTTCGCATACGACTAAGGCCATGCATTACCGGCCGGGCGCCAATACCAAGCTGCCTTTCCAGACGACGGACCTGATGCCTGGCGCGATCGGTGAAGCCAAGATTGAAGCCAAGAAAACAACAATCAACATCGAAGCCAAGATTCAGGGCGTGGAAGAAGCCACCAAATTTGGGCTGGAATATCTGACCTACGTTTTGTGGGCGGTTTCGCCCGAAGGCCGCGCCGACAACCTGGGCGAGCTGGTGGTCAAGAAGGGCACGGCTGAACTGAAGACCTCGACTGACATGCAGACTTTTGCCTTGATCGTCACCGCCGAGCCGTACTTCGCGGTGACTCAGCCGGGCAACATGGTCATTATGGAAGGCGCAGTTCCTGAAGGTGAAGTGATCGGCGCGAAGTTTGAGCTGGTGGGCAAGGGCACTTATTCCTCGACCAATGAACATATTCAGAACGCAATCTTTGGAATTGACCGCAGCACCCCGATGGAACTGTTCGAAGCGCGAAACGCAGTTCGCATCGCGCATATTGCTGCCGGCGACAAGTATGCGACTTCAATTCTGGCGAAGGCCGACCAGCAGTTAAGTCAGGCGGAGCAGACCTATCGCAGTAAGCAAGGCAAGACTGCGATTGATTCAGCCGCCCGCGAAACCTCGCAGACCGCCGAAGAAGCGCGGATCATGGCGGTGAAACAGAAGGCGGAAGACGAAGCCAATGCCCGCATCGCTGCCGAAAAGAGAGCCGCCGAAGATCGCGAAGCTAAAGCCCGCGCCGATGCTCAAGCCGAGGCCCAGCGCCGCGCTCAAGCCGAAGAAGCCCAGAAGCAGGCGGAAGCCGCAACGGCCGAAGCCCAGCGCATGAAGGCGGAAGCCGAAGCCGCCGCTGCACAAGCGGCGCAGCAGAAAGCCGAAGCCGAGCAGGCCAAAGCCGAAGCAGTGGCGCAACAACAGGCATTGGCAGAGCAGACGGCTGCAGCGCAAAAAGCTGCGGCAGAGTCAGAGCAACTACGGCAAAAGGCCGAACAGCTGCAACAGCAGGCTGAGGCACAGCGCCAGCAGGCGGAAAAGGAAAAGCAGGAGTTGCGCGCAAGACTGCTGGCGCAACTCAACTCGATTCTTTCCACGCGCGACTCAGCGCGAGGCTTGATTGCAAATATGTCAGACGTGCTGTTCAAGAGCGGCAGCTTCGAGCTGTTGCCCGGAGCGCGCGAGCGGCTGGCAAAAGTTTCGGGAATCGTCCTGGCGTATCCCACGTTGCACCTTCAGGTGGAAGGCCACACGGATAGCGTCGGCACTGATGAATATAACCAGAGCCTCTCTGAGCATCGCGCGGAAGCTGTCCGTGATTATCTGGTACAGCAGGGCATCGCTGCCAACTCAGTTGACGCGCGCGGCTTCGGCAAGACTCAACCTATCGCAAGCAACGAAACCGCTGAAGGCCGTCAGCAGAACCGTCGCGTGGAACTGGTGCTGTCTGGTGACGCAATTGGTAACACCACTGCGTCGGCGGGGGGAGCGCAACAATAGGCGGCTTCATTCCGACTATTGCGGTGGTCAAGCCCAGGTAGTGCACGACTGATTTCTTGCGTTCGATGAGGCGGACAAGAGTGTCCGCCCCACATAGATCGCTAATCTCTGACCCCGTCCAAAAACGCCCGCAGCTTCCGCGACCGCGAAGGGTGGCGGAGCTTTCGCAGCGCCTTGGCTTCAATTTGGCGGATGCGTTCGCGGGTGACCGCAAATGATTGGCCCACCTCTTCTAAGGTGTGCTCGCTGCCGTCTTCGAGTCCGAAGCGCATCTTGATGACCTTTTCTTCGCGCGGCGTCAGGGTGCGAAGGACGTGCGAAGTCTGGTCTTTCAGGTTAACGTTTATGACTGCCTCCGCTGGAGACACAACTGCGCGGTCTTCGATGAAATCGCCCAGATGCGAATCTTCTTCTTCGCCAATCGGCGTTTCCAGAGAGATCGGCTCCTGAGCAATCTTCAAAACTTTGCGGACTTTCGCCACCGGAATGTCCATGCGCTTGGCGATTTCTTCCGAGCTCGGCTCGCGTCCCAGTTCCTGCACCAGCTGCCGCGAGGTGCGGATCAGCTTATTGATCGTTTCGATCATGTGCACCGGAATACGAATTGTACGGGCCTGGTCGGCGATGGCGCGGGTGATTGCTTGTCGAATCCACCACGTGGCGTAAGTTGAAAATTTGTAGCCGCGACGGTATTCGAATTTGTCCACCGCTTTCATCAGGCCAATGTTGCCTTCCTGAATCAGGTCGAGGAACTGCAATCCGCGATTGGTGTATTTCTTCGCGATTGAAACCACGAGTCGCAGGTTGGCTTCGATGAGCTCGCGTTTGGCGTGCTCGGCATCCATATCGCCCTGGATGAGTTCACGCTGAGTGCGCTTGAGCTCCTGGAATGCTACGCCAACTTCCTGCTCGATCTTTTCGAGTTCGGCGTTGATGGCGCGGGCCTGGCGCTTGTACTCCTTGCGCTGGTCTTCGCTGCGAGTGGCCTCGGCTTTTTTGTCCAGGTTCTGCGCCTGGCGGTCAAGCGAACGCATGGTGTCAACCGTCTTATTCAGGCGATCGATCAGCCGTTTGCGCTCGACGTTGGTAAAGCCGAGTTTCCGCACAGCTTGCGAAACACCAATGACCGCGCGCGCGAGCTGATTGCGCAGCCGGCGAAAAGGTTTGGGATTTTTCTTCTGCGAAACCTCGGCGAACTTTTCGTGCACCTGCATGGCTTTCTTGTAAGCCTTGGCAAGTTCGTCGATTTTTCCGGTGAAATCGCTCAGACGCGCCTGAACGATCTCGTCGGTGATTTCTTCCTCGTCAAAGGTGACCACTTCTTTAATCGAGCGGACGCCCTTCTTCAGGTCCTCGCCCATGGCGAGCAATTCACGTATCACGATTGGCGAACGCGAAAGCGCCTTCAGCACGCGGTTCTGGCCGCGCTCAATTCGCTTAGCAATTTCAACTTCGCCTTCGCGGGTGAGTAGTGGAACCGTTCCCATCTCGCGCAGGTACATGCGGACAGGATCGTTGGTCTTCTCCATCGCTCCCGGAGTGAGGTCGAGCTCGACATCTTCCCCGGCCTCTTCGGCGTCTTCCCTATCCAGAGCGGTTGAGGGCATTTTGGGGCCCTCAAGTACATCAATTCCTTGCGTACCAATTGTGGTAAGCAGATCTTCCAGGTCATCAGGGCTTTGCACATCCTGCGGGATGAGATCGTTCACCTGATCGTAGGTGAGATATCCCTTCTCTTTACCTGTATCAATCAATTTTTTTATATCGTCGAATTTATCTTCAAGGGCCAAGAAGAATTGTCCTCGTCTTCGTTTTCGTTCCTTAAGTTCTATCGGACGAAAGTGAGATGTCTTTTAGGTAACGGTGGGAGCGTGCTAAGGCGAGCTGGACGCCGGCACAAACTTTGAAATTTTAGCAGAAAGAGACTGCGAAAAGCAGCTAGCCGCGCTTGGGCCATAGTTTTCCCGCTCGCTTTTCGATGCTACGTCCTATCGGTAGTTTCCGACAACTTACCCTCTGATCCGCCGTTAATAATTAGATGGCGAATGGGAACTTTTAGTTTCAGCGGGTTGGAGGCAAAATTGGGTACGCCTCAACTGCCCACTCACTTAAAGAATTCGCCCATATCCGGGGCTGAGTCGGCTGCGCCGGGGAATGATTTGACGCCCAAAGTCGAGAGTAACAGGCGCAATGTGGACTGGTGCTGGTAGAAGGTCGAGCTCCGATATCCGCTCTTAATTTGAGGCCCGGCAATGATGAAAGGGACCTGTCCGCCGCCATGGGCCAAGTCGCTGTTCTCACTCTCGTCGAAAACAACGATGAGCACCGCGCCTGATTGAAAAACGCTGCTCTTAATCAATGGATCGATATTAGAGCTGAGCCACTGGTCAGCGGCTGCCAGGGTCCCGTCGTGGGCATCATCGAGCACATTGGGAATGATGAACGAGAAGTCCGGGAGATTGTTGCTGGAGAGGTCCGCAGCAAATTGCGAAAAGGGCACCACGTTGTTGGCCTGAGCGGTGCCTAGCACGTCGGAAAGATAGACGAAGGGATCGTGATGCTTGAAGTAAGGGTAAGCGTCGCCGCCGGTATAGCCGACGGACGGTAAGCTCTCCGCATAACTCCGCCACGTTTTATTTGCCTTCACCAATTCGCGGACGATATTGTCGTCTGAGACGGTCCCAGTAAAGTCGTTGTTATTGGTTTCAGCGCGGCCGGCAGTCAACATGAAATAGTTTGGCAGCGAAGGATGCGCATCGGCGAAATACTGCGTACCCAGGGCGTACCTGGAAGCGAGGCCGTTCAGATAAGGCATGGCGGAATTGCCAATAACATCAGAGAAGCTATGGTTCTCTTCAAGCACCAGAACCACGCGAGTGGAGGCCGGTGGTGGAATGCCACGATGTCCCGAGCCGCAAGCCACGCCGAAGGCGGCCAGGACTGTCAATAGCAACACCTGTTTCAGTCGCTTCATCCTTAATCTTTGATGCTGGATGCGCGGTGAGGTGTATAGCTGGTCGAGCTTTCAGTACAGGGTTCACCGACGTCAAGTTCCTCGATACTCTTAAAAATAACCAGAAAAGGTTTCAAAACCAACTTGCTCGATCAAGGTGTCCGAATTCAGACGTTGGATCAGAAGGTATGGGTTTTTTGCTGGATGCAACACCGAGAGGACACCGTTTCTCCTTTGAAGACATTGCCGCCGAAGAACAGGGCCTCGCGTTCCGCACAAGAGATGCAAAGCTGGTCACTACTTACGTCCCCTGGGACTGCTGAGATCGGGAACGTCTTCGCCAAGCGCGGTAGCTAAATCAATTTGATGGTCCTGTTCCTGCATGAGAATTTGCCGAATCTGTTCCGCCATCGCGTACTCACCTAACGCCTCGCATTGCCGGACGCGATCGCGGTAATTGCGGACCGTCTCGTTTTCATTATCGAGATCGAATCGCAACATTTCCTTCGCATCTTCCGAGGTCCGCACCGGCTTGGGAGTGACGGTTGGCATTTTGCCGAGATAGTCGATCTGGCGTGACAGAGTAAGAGCGTGATCGAGCTCCTGTTTGGCGTGAAGTTCGAGCTGGTTAGCGATGTCCATATATTGCGCGCCGCTCAGCACCTGCGAATAAACCACGTAGGCGATGATGGCTTGATATTCGCGGGAAAGGTCTTCGTTCAACAATTCGGCCAGACGGTCGCGCGAAATTTCATTTCCATCGGCAGAGGACTTAACTTCGGCCATTTTCATTTCTCCTTGGAATGTAAAGATAAAACTAGGATGCTTCGGACGCACAAGCAGTTTGGTCTTCGTAACGCTAAACGGCTTTAGCAGAAGAAAATTGGGCAATGCCTTTGTGATCTAATCATGGTGATGGAGCAGGCCGGAATGCACCCACGATCCGTAGTCGCGGCGATCATCGTGGTCAGTGGGGCGGCGATTTCGTTCCTGTTGTGGCTTGTTTACATTCACCACGCATCGGCTGATTTCGCCGGACGCTGGACGTTTCTGCCCGCCCTGAATGCCCTGCTGAATGGGCTCTGTGCGGTCACGCTATGCGTAGGTTTTTACCTTATTAAGCACCGCAATATCGCGGCCCACCGCGCCAGCATGATTACAGCTTTTGCGCTCTCCTCCGCGTTTCTCGTCAGCTATGTCACGAACCACGCCTTGCACGGCGACACCATTTTTCCCGGCCACGGCGGGGTGCGAACGCTATATCTTTCGATTTTGGCAAGTCACATAGTTCTGTCGATCGTCGCTCTGCCGATGGTGCTGACCACATTCTTTTTTTCGCTGACCGGACGGTTCGCAATCCACCGCCGGATCGCACGGATAACTTTTCCAATCTGGCTTTATGTTTCGATCACGGGAGTGGTGGTTTTTCTTTTCCTCAGAGCCTACGCCTACTGATATTTATCGGAGGTGCTGTGTGGATGCACTTATTCGTAGCGCAAGCTTTCGACCGGATCGAGCTTCGCCGCCCTTGCTGCCGGCACCGTGCCAAATAAAATTCCCACCAGCGATGAAACCACGATCGCCACGATTGCCGACAATCCTGAAATCGGGACGCGGTACTCGGTTAGAAAGCGAATGGAGTAGGGCAGGGCGAGGCCAAGCACGACACCAACCAGTCCGCCTCCGACAGAAATAACGATCGCCTCGGAGAGGAACTGAAAACGAATTTCGCGGTTGGTTGCGCCTAACGCCTTGCGGATCCCGATTTCGCGGATGCGAGAGCTCACCGTTGCCAGCATAATGTTCATGATTCCGATTCCGCTGACCAGCAAAACGATCGCGGCCACAGCCAGCAGCACCATGGTCAGCGCGTTGGCAGTTTTGTCGGCGACGGTGACCAGTTGCGTAAGATTGGTGACGTTGTAAACCGATTCCGCCCGGTGGCGCGACTGAATCACCTGCTTGATCTGATTGGTGACGGGCTCGATCATAGATGGATCGGACACCGAAAAGTAAATCAGTTTGACGGTCGCATTCTCAGTAAAGTAGCGGGCCACGCTATAGGGAATCAGAAAAGTGCTGGTGGTGACCTCGGATTCGCCAAACGTATTCACCCGCTCGCGAAATGTTCCAATCACGGTGAACGGTAAATGGCTGAGCGGAATAATTTTTCCGACCGCAGCTTCGGGAGAGCCGTAGAGCTGCTTCGCCAAAGTGTCGGTTACCAGGCCAACTTTGTTGTGGGCCTGCTCGTCCTGAGCATCGAAAAACCGGCCGGAGACCACAACCAAATTGCGGACATTACGATATTCAGGGTATACACCCAAAATTTGGAGATCGCGTTCTTTGCCGCTGCCGACCGGAACGCGCTCATTCAGATCAAGCACCGGGGAGGCGCTCGTAATACCCGGCACGCTTGCCTGAGCAGCCTGCATGTCCTCGACAGTTAGCGCATCGGGGGCTGTACTGGTGATGCGCTGCGCTCCGCCTTCGTACTCCGCATAGATCAGATTCGCGCCAATTCCCTGGATCAGATTCAAGACGTATTGCTTGCCGGTCATACCGATGGTTACGACGAGAATCAGCGATGCCGTGCCAATCACCATGCCAAGTCCGGTCAGCAGGAAGCGGACCTTGTTGGCGCAAAAAGTATCGAAGGCGAAGCTCATGATCTCGCTGAACGCGAGCTTCGGGGTCAGCTCCGATACGGTAGTAGTGACGGACATATCGACTTAGATGCTACGCGCTGGGGCGGAGAGTCGCAAAGTGGCAGGTGGCATTCAGCGGCAGCACTTGGCATTTAGCGCTTGGCATTTGGCGCTTGGCATTTGGCGCTTGGCATTCAGCACTTGGCCGCAACTTTTCCATAAACAAGGAATGCTCGGTAGGAATCTCACGCCAGTTGCGGTTAAACCGCCGAGGGCCAATTGCAAAGTGCTAAATGCCAAGTGCTGTGGCTATGCGCTTTTTACTTTCGTCTGCGCGACTAGCGCCTCGTAGATCTTCTGAACCTGCTTTCTTGTATCTTCGACGCTGCCGCTATTGTCGACGACGAAATCGGCGGCCTGAATTTTTGCTTCATCCGGCGCCTGCGCCCTCATTCGGCGGGTGACTTCGCGGCGGGCGGTTTCTTCGTCGACTTCCAGACGCTTTTCCCAGCGCTCGATGCGTTGCTGCGGCCTGCAACTCACCACAATAACCTTGTCAAAGCTCCTGCGCAGTCCGGCTTCGAGCAGCAGCGCGGCCTCGAGCACTGCAATCGCATTAGGCTCGCGCCGACGGATATCTTCCATCCACTGCTGATATCGCTCGATTACTCCCGGATGTATAAGGCTGTTGAGTTCGTAAATGCGGGGGCGCTTCGAATCGAATGCAAGTTCAGCCAGGCGGGCGCGATCCACGGTTTTGTCGGTATTGAGAATTTCCGACCCAAAGCGCCGCACCACTTCGTCGTAAACCTTTTCGCCAGGACGCATGAGGTCATGCGCAATTTCATCCGCATCGATGGTGTGCACACCAAGTTCGGCAAACATCCGTCCGACGGACGATTTGCCGGTAGCGATTCCGCCAGTTAATCCAACCTTTAGCATTGAACGATTATTTCACCACCGAGACACGGAGGCACAGAGAAAAACTGTGAAACGCCTAGCTCGAAACCACTTCGAGAAAGCCGGGTTCTACCCATATTGCCTCTCCAACGCTTCCGGTCACTGATTCAATTACTAGTTCCGCCATTCCAATCTCGTTGAATCCGGCGATCACGAATTCATGACCTACGCATCTCTCGAAAGTGCATTTCGTAGCAAAGTCGAGATCATCGTCAAGTCCGCCGGGAACACCTACAAGTCTGACGTGAGCTCCAATATCCACCAATAAACTCCGTGTCCCTGTGTCTCCGTAGTGAACGGCTTTAAGTTCGCGCCAATTCAGGCACTCGAGTTCCGCGTCGCATCTTCGCGGCTTTCACGGTGTTCGACATGAGCATCGCGATCGTCAGCGGCCCAACGCCGCCCGGCACTGGCGTGATTGCTCCCGCTACTTTCGCGACCTGAGGATGAACGTCGCCGACCAAAACCGATCCTTTGTTGCGAAATGTCTCTTCCCGCTTAGAATTACCTGCGAACAGGCGCTCGAATTCTTGCGCATCGGTAACGCGGTTCATACCAACGTCGATCACCGTCGCACCGGGACGAACAAAATCTTTGGTGATCATTCCGGCCCGGCCAATGGCAGCAACCAGAATATCCGCACGGCGACAAACCCCAGGTAAATCGCGGGTTTTCGAATGACAGACGGTGACCGTGGCATTCGCATTCAGCAGCAGCATCGCCATTGGCTTGCCGACAATATCGCTGCGGCCGACTACGACGGCTTCTTGTCCGGCAATTCTAATTTCGCTTCTCTCCAGCATCTCCATCACACCTGCCGGAGTGCACGGCACCAAACCCGGCCGCTGCGTGGAAAGGAATCCCACGTTCATAGGATGGAAGCCGTCGACGTCTTTTGCCGGGTCGACCGCCAATAAAACTTTTTTGGAATCAACATGCGGCGGTAACGGCAGCTGCACCAGAATGCCGTCAATCTCGTCGCGGCGATTCAGATCTGCGATAAGGTCCAGCAGTTGCTGCGTGGTAGCGCGATCTGAAGGCGTGTGCTGCTCACTGTAAAGTCCCACTTCGCCACTGCTCTTCACCTTGCCGCGAACATAAATCTCTGACGCGGGATTATTCCCGACGAGAACGACCGCCAGTCCTGGCCGCATTCCCGCCGCTGACAAGGCTTTCACTTCCGCGGCGACTTCGCTGCGAATCTCGGCCGCGATTTTACTTCCGTCAAGAATGGCTGCAGGCATGGGCTGGGGTGAAGTGAAATTCTAGCACTGTAGGCAGAACGTCGTTGGTCGTTCGTCGTGGGTCGTTGGCAAAAAAACACCGAGCCTCAACTCTCGTTCTGGAGATTCTTAATTTGAGTTCACGCCCACGGAAGATCAGTTGTTTTTGGCGACTGACTCTTCGGCTTCCACTGTCATAGTGGCGCGACCTTCTCCCTCGATGCAAACCCGGTGCCAGAGCTCGAGATTCAGCAATCGCCAGATGCGATCACAGTGATCGAAATGGCCAGCCTTGTGCTCATCGAATAGGCGCTCGATCGCCGGGCGCTTGAAGAAGTTTCGATTCATGCTGCGCGGTTCCAACAACAGGTTGCGAATTTCCTGCAATTGTGGACCGTTCAGCCATCGACTCCAGGGTGTTGGAAACCCGAGCTTCTTGCGATAGAGAATTTCGTGCGGGAGCAGGTCTTGTACGGTTTTTTTCAGGATTCGCTTGCCGCTCAGCCCCTGCACTTGAAACTTGCGGGGAATGTTGGTCGCGAATTCCACCAGCACATGATCGAGAAAAGGCACGCGACTCTCGATAGAGGCAGCCATGCTCATATTGTCCTGCTTCATGAGCAACTCAACCAGATATGTTTTTATGTCGGCATACAGAAGACGATGCAGCATATCGCCGGAAGAACGCTCCCAATATTCGAGAGAGCTTTCATAAGCCGCGCCGGCCTTAAACTCATCTGCAACTTCATCTGACAATAAAGTGCGTTGCTCGCTTTCGCTGAAAGCGCAGAGAAAATTGTCGAAGTACAACGATGCCCAGGAATTTCCATCGCGAGCCAACGGTGTGTGCGCCAATTTTCGCCTGAGGTTAGCGCTGATCCATGACGAGTGCTGTACCGTGTCGCGGATTTGGCGACGAACCGCGCCAGGAACGAACCCGCGATAATAGCGATCAAGCGAAGCATTTTTCAGAGTGAATGCATAACGCGCATAGCCGCCCAGAGTCTCATCGCTACCTTCACCGGTGAGCACCACCTTAACGCGGTCGCGCGCCAGTCGAGCCACAAAGTAAAGCGGGACGCTCGACGGCCATGCAATAGGTTCGTCTTCATGCCAGATGAGTTGCGGCAGAGCATCGAAGAACTGCTCGCGGCTGACCAGCACTTCGTGATGGATCGACTTAAGGTGCCTGGCGACAGTGCGGGCATAAGGCAACTCGCTATAGGTGTCCTCGGCGTAGCCGACGGAAAATGTTTCAACCGGCGCACACCGCAGCTTGGTCATCAATGCCGCAACGGCGCTGGAATCGACACCGCCGCTCAGAAAAACTCCCAAAGGAACGTCGCTCATCAAATGGCTGTTGACAGCCTGTTCCAGCAGGTCGCGATATTGCTCGACGTAGTAGTTTTCCCCGCGCGCCGAATCCTCGTCCGTGACCGGCAAGTCCCAATAGGGCTCAATCCTCACTCGGCCGTCAAGGCCAACTTCCATCGTGTGGCCGGGCATTAACTTCGTTATGCCCTCGTAAAAACTCTCACTGCCCGAAACATATCCAAAGGCGAGATATTCAGGCAGGACCTGGCGGTTAAACGCAGGCTGAGTTCCTTCTGCAAGAATTACCTTTATCTCTGAACCGAAGGCCAGCGATTGAGGAGTCAACCGATAATAAAGCGGCTTGATGCCCAGGCGGTCGCGCGCTATGAAGAGCCGTTGTTTTTTAGTGTCCCAGATGGCAAATGCGAACATGCCGCGCAGATGCCGCACACAATTGCAGCCATACTCTTCGTAAAGATGAATGATGGTCTCGGTGTCACTATTGGTGCGGTAACGATGGCCGCGCGCCTGCAACTGCTCCCGCAATTCGGCGTGATTGTAAATCTCTCCGTTAAATACGATCCATGCGGTTTCGTCTTCGTTGCTGATCGGCTGATGTCCTGTGGCGAGGTCGACAATGCTCAACCGCCGCATGCCTAAGCCGACGGGGCCAGAAACGTAGAAGCCGTCGTCATCCGGACCACGATGGGACATCACTCTGCACATCTGACGGACGGTATCGATATCCACGCGCGCATCGCGCCCGAATTGAATCACTCCGGCAATGCCACACATAGTTTTTTTATTTACCTCACCACGGGCTCAGCCTACAACTCCTGCATCCCACCTTGCCAGGGTTGTGTCTGAGAAGGTACACAGAAGTTCCTTGTCAGATGACGCGGCCTGGCGTTTGCCGTCACGCTCCCAATACTCAAACCGCTCCACTCGGCGCGATGCAGGAATGAGAGCCTCACCGCGATACTTGATAACCGAGGCGTTACAAGCGGCCATTTGCGAGATGCGCTGGCCATCCGCGCAGTAGTACAAAAACTCGCCATCGCTCTCCCAATCACCGAAATTCCAGACCGTCGCTCCCTGTTTCTGAAAAATTAAAAAGTGCGCACGGCCGTCTTCGGTAAATTCGTAGACGCTAATACCGTTTGCCTCAGCTGACGTCGCTTTTACCCGGACCAATTGTCCCGGAACATCGGCTTTCGCGGTGAGCGGCCGGACCACCAGCGCATGTTCTGCCGGAAGTCGAATTTCTGCCCGGCAATGCAGGATTTTCCCCGGCTCTGCGGTCCCGTAGATTGGTGAGACCTGCCCAGGCTTAACCTGGCAATCCCATTGACCATCCTTCACCGGAATGTATGCGATGCCTTTCGTCAACTTTTCGTCAGCTGGATTGCCAGCAACAAAGCTGCTGTCGAATTGATGAATCACCAAGCTCGGGTCGAAGTGCCAGAATATTTCCAGAATGTGCGCGGCGTTCGCTTCTGCGACGTCGCGCACCATCCAAAAACTGTTAAAAAGGTGGAAGACAAAACGTCGATGCAGGACTGGATCGCTTAGCCGTAAAAAGCCGGTATGGCTGCCGCTGAAGTAGGTGAACGTCTCACCCGCGATCCACGCGTCGGCGCGAACTGCCGGCAGGTTCTTCCATGCAAATGGGCCATCGGGCACTGCCTGATCGAGCTCATCAACCCGCAAAGTGTTATGGGCCGCGGT
>Ga0070735_10002315_pt1 | contig 17378 bp, 17 predicted proteins | sample Coa_R1_FD_66443 | JGI IMG/M metagenome (GOLD analysis project Ga0070735, IMG submission 66443) | Surface soil microbial communities from Centralia Pennsylvania, which are recovering from an underground coalmine fire - Coalmine... | ecosystem: Environmental > Terrestrial > Soil > Unclassified ... | reverse complement strand
GATGGAGTTGATGTCAATGTTGCATCGTCCGGCTCCCTATGTTCCGGGGCGCATCTAGAGGCATGCAAGTGCTGTCGCGGGGTGAGGTGATGGAGTCGTCGAGCGAGGAACAGACCCTTGAATTTGCGACCCGGCTGGGGGGGACTCTGAGTGCCGGTGATACCGTGCTTCTGCGAGGCGAGATAGGCGCGGGCAAGAGCGTGTTCGCACGCGGCGTGAGCCGTGCGCTCGGCGTCAGCGAGTGGCAGGGCAGTCCGACTTTCACGCTCGTGAATGAGTACGAGTCGACACCGCCATTGTTCCACGCGGATCTCTATCGATTGAGCGTCCCCGAGGTCGAAGACCTGGGTCTCGAGGAGTACGCCCAGGCGCCCGGCGTACTGTTGATCGAGTGGGCGGACCGAGCCGCCCAGTACCTCGGCCGCCTGTCGTCACGCCCCCCAATCTGGGTCGATTTGTGGCCCATGAGCGAACGCGCCCGCCGTATCCGCGTCCATGCTGCCACCCGCGAGCCTCCTGCGTTCGATTTCCCATGAGCGGACCGCTGCTTCTGGCCATAGATACGTCGACCGTAGGCGCTGGCGTCGCGTTGGTTGACGGCGAGTTTCCGCTGGCACACCTCGCCTGGTGCACTCCGAACCGCCAATCGTCGCATCTATCCGCAGGGATCTCGACCGTCCTGGAGATGGCGGAACGACCGATGAGCCAGATTTCGGCTGTAATTGTGGCCACAGGGCCGGGCTCGTTCAACGGCATCCGCGTCGGCATCAGCGAGGCGAAGGGATTGGCATTTGGCCTGGGGGTACCGCTGGCCGGCATCAGCACGCTGGACGCCATCGGTCTGCAGGCGGCCTGCGCAGTCGGTCGAGTCGTTGCCCTGGTGGAAGCGGGCCGGGGCGAGGTGTTCAGTGCCGACTACACTGGATGCGGCCGCACATGGCGCCGAGCTAGCGAGTATCGCCGGCTGCCGATTCATGAGACCGCCCGGCAATGCCGTTCCGGCGATACCCTGGCGGGGCCCGCCTCAGGCCTCGTGGCCGTCGCGGCATCCGGTGAGGGAATCAACCTCACCTGCCAGCCTCCCGCTGCCCGGATAGGGCGAACAGGCTATTTGGCAGAATTGGGCAGGCGCTATCTCGAGGCGAACGGCCAGGATCAGCTTGACTCGGTTGAGCCGCTCTATCTCCGCCGCTCAGCCGCAGAGGAGACCCGGGATGCAGCCGGCAGGAGAAGCAAGTGAGAGTGTCGGTCGAGCCCATGGACGTGGAGGACATTCCGCAGGTCCTCGAAGTCGACCGCGAAAGCTATACCCTCCCGTGGCCGGCAAGCGCATATCGCCGTGAAATCATCTACAACCGGAACGCCCGGTACGTCGTGTTGCGCGAGCTCACCGATGACACTCACGACGGCGATGCCGCGGCTCACGAGCAACGCTCCCGCCGCTCCTTCTTCTTCCGCTGGCCGCTGAGGCCGGACGGCGCCGGCGGCCGGCCACAGGGCCGGGTACTGGGCTACGCCGGGATGTGGCTCATGGTCGACGAGGCGCACATTACCACGATTGCCGTGCGGGAGACCTGGCGCGGACACGGACTTGGCGAGCTGCTGCTCGTGAGTCTCATCGAGAACGCAATGGAAATGCGCGCGGTTCGGCTCACACTCGAAGTCCGCGTGTCGAATGATGTCGCCCAGCGGCTCTACCACAAGTACGGGTTCGAGCGCGTCGGCACGCGGCCCCGCTACTACAGCGACAATAATGAGGACGCGTATATTATGTCGACTGGCGATATCCGGACCGCGGCTTACCGTCTCAAGCTGGACGAATTGGTCGGCCCGCTGCGAGAGCGACTGCGGCGGGAAGGAAAGTCCCTGGTCGGAGGGTCCGAGGCAGAGGAGCCCGCCGGCGCTGGAGAGTCGACCGAGTTTTCGTGACATGCTGATCCTTGCCATAGAAACCTCGTGCGACGAAACGAGCTGCGCCGTGGTGCAGGACGGGCGGCTGGTGCGCTCAAACGTCGTGGCATCCCAGATTGATCTCCATGCGCCGTACGGTGGAGTGGTTCCCGAAATCGCCAGCCGGCGCCACGTCGAAATCATCACGCTAGTAGCGCGGCAGGCGCTTGACGTCGCCGGCGCACGGATCCAGGACCTGGACGCCATCGCGGCCACGCGTGGTCCGGGGCTAGCCGGCGCTCTTCTGGTGGGCTTCTCATTCGGCCGCGGCCTCGCTCAAGCCCGGGGGCTGCCGTTCATTCCCGTCAACCACCTCGAAGGACACCTGCATTCGGTATGGCTGACACGAGATGAGCCGATGCCGCCGGAACCGAAGCTGCCGTTAATGGCCCTGATTGTTTCCGGCGGTCACACCGAGCTCGTGCTGATGAACGCGCACGGCGACTACATCCGCGTCGGCCGGACGCTGGACGATGCCGCGGGCGAGGCCTTCGACAAGGTCGCGCGTCTGCTGGGACTCGGTTACCCAGGCGGCCCGGCGATTCAGGCGGCCGCCGCGGCCGCGTCCTCGCCGGTCACGCTGCCCCGCGCGTGGCTACGCGGCACGCACGACTTCAGCTTCAGCGGACTCAAGACTGCGACTCTGCACGTGGTGGCTCGCACCGCGCGGGGTGAGGCAGCCGACGTACGCGGCGCCGGGCCGCCGTCGGCCGATCTGTCGAGAGAGCTGACGGGCACCGAAGTGGCGAATATCGCGGCCGGATTCCAGGAGAGTGTGGTCGACGTGCTGGTAGTCAAGACCATGAGAGCTGCCGAGCAGTACGGCGCTCGATCCATTGCCGTGGTTGGCGGTGTAGCTGCCAACCGGCTGCTCCGCGAGAGGATGGAGGGTGCCTGTGCGCTACCGCTTTACATCTCTCCTCCGGAGTTCTCGACCGACAACGCCGCGATGATCGCGGCCGCCGCGTACTTCGCGAGGGCTGTCCAGCCGGATTGCGATATCAAGCCAAACCTGCCTCTGGCGGCGTCAAGGTTAGTTCGCGCGGGCAGAAGGACCCCAAATCAGGACGCTTCCTCGTAGCGAGCGAGGATGAAGAGCACGTCGGAAAGTCGGTTGAGATACCGAAGGGCGTCAACATTCGTCACGTCGCCGTCGTGGTACAGGCGCGCGACCCTTCGCTCGGCTCGGCGCACGATCGTCCGGGCGAGGTCGAGGGCGGCGCCGGCGACCGATCCTCCCGGGACTATGAACTCCTTACCGATCTCTACCTTGCCCTTCAGTTCCTCCCCAAGCGAGTCGAGACGCTCGACATCCTCACGGCGGATCTTGAAATCGACCTTGCCGTAGTTCTCGGGAGGCGTCGCGAGCTCGGCCATGAGAATGTAGAGATCCCTCTGAAAGGTGTAGATGTGCTGCTTGACGTCGTCGCGGCCGGAGCTGGCCCGAGCCAGACCGAGCGCCGAGGTGGCCTCGTCGACAGTTCCGTAAGCCTCGGGACGCCTATGGTACTTGGGTACCCTTCCGGGACCGAGTAGATCCGTGTAGCCGTCGTCACCGGTGCGCGTCGTGACCTGTGCCATCACCACTCCTCGTCTACCACAGACTAACAGTGGCAACTCGGCTTGACCGTTGACTGTCTCTCGGAACGCTCCGTATACTTGGAGGCACTGCAGGCGCCCGTGGCGGAACAGGTAGACGCGCTAGGTTGAGGGCCTAGTTCCCGTCAAGGGAGTGCTGGTTCGAGTCCAGTCGGGCGCACCACTACCAACCGGAAGAGACCTTTACCCCGGCCGGCGGCCGGGTTTTTGTTTGCGACTCTTGCATGGACGAGGACCCACGCCTTCGATGCTGAGAGCATACCTCTACCTCGCCGCGGCCGGCGTGATGTGGCTCGGCGAAGCATTCCTGTTCGCGTACTACCTGGGTATGGCGCCGTGGCAGACGGCGCTGCTGGGCTGCATGTATGCGTCGCTATTCGCGATCGCCACTCACTTCTTGCTGCGCTCCATGCGCGAGCATGATAGCGGACAAAGCGGCCTCGCGGCATGGCGCGCCGTGTCTCTGGCGCCAATGCTCGTCGTCATCGTTGGGTCGTTCGCGTCGCTTCCGCTCATTCTCCTGGTGCTAGCTCTCGGCAAGCTCGTGTAGCGGGCTTCAACCCTGTCAGCCGGCAGCCGCAGGCTGTCCGGTAGCATGCCCGGTAACGTGCGCCTGGACCCACTCGACGATCTCCAGTGTCGACGCGCCGGGCGTGAAAAGCTCGGCAACGCCCATTTGCTTGAGCGTGCGCACGTCGTCTTCAGGTATGGTGCCTCCGCCGAACACGATGATGTCTCCGGCGTCTTCCTGGTGAAGCAGCTCGAGGATCCTCGGGAAGAGCGTCATGTGAGCGCCGGACAGCAAGCTGAGGCCTATGGCGTCGACGTCCTCGTCTACCGCGGCGCGCACCACCTGTTCCGGTGTCTGGTGAAGGCCGGTGTAGATGACTTCCATGCCGGCATCCCGCAGGGCACGCGCAACCACCTTCACGCCGCGGTCATGTCCGTCGAGCCCGGCCTTCGCCATCAAGATGCGCAGTCTGGCTCCGTTCTCAACCACCTCTGACCAATCCTCCTGACTTACCGAAGGTTTCGAATCCTTCAGTTGCCGGCCACGCGGGGACCGGCCTATTGACGTCGCGAACGGGCCGGACGCGGGGGCACCGGCGACTGGCTTTCAAGAACGCTCCTACACGAATGCCGGCTCGCGGTAGCCGCCGAAAACAGCTTTCATGCAATCCGAGATCTCCTGGACCGTGGCATAGGCTCGAACCGCCTCGAGAATGTACGGCATGACATTCTCATCACGCCGGGTAGCAGCCTCCAGATCTCCAAGCGCCTGGTCCACAGCGCTCGCGTCGCGGGACCCGCGCAGGCGCTTCACTCGCGCGATCTGCTGGCGCTCGACCTCCGGATCGATCTTCAAGATCGGAATGTCGATTGGCGCGTCCGTGACGAACTCGTTCAGGCCGACCATGACCTTTTCCCTCGATTCGATCTGCTGCTGGTAGCGAAACGACGCGTCGGCGATTTCGCGCTGGAAGAAACCCTGGTCGATACCGGCCAGCACGCCCCCTATCTCGTCGATCCTCCGGAAGTAGTGGAGCGCCTCACGTTCCATCCGATCGGTGAGCGCCTCCACGAAATACGAGCCTCCGAGCGGGTCGACCGTGTTCACGACCCCCGTCTCGAACGCGAGGATCTGTTGCGTCCGGAGAGCGATTTCGACTGCCTTCTCGGTCGGGAGCGCCAGGACCTCGTCCATTGAGTTCGTGTGCAGCGACTGCGTGCCACCCAGCACCGCCGCGAGGCCCTCGAGGGCGGTACGGACGATGTTGTTCTCGGGCTGTTGGGCAGTCAGTGAGACACCGGCGGTCTGGGTATGGAATCGCATGAGCCAGGACCTGGGCTCCCTCGCTCCGTACTTTTCTCGCATCAGGCGCGCCCAGATGCGGCGGGACGCTCGAAACTTTGCCACTTCCTCGAAGAAGTCGATGTGCGAGTTCCAGAAGAATGATAGACGTGGAGCGAAGCTGTCAACATCGAGCCCGCGTTCGAGGCAGGCCTCGACATACGTCATTCCATCCGCGATCGTAAACGCGAGCTCCTGAACCGCCGTCGATCCGGCCTCGCGGATGTGGTACCCGCTGATACTGATCGGGTTGTACTTCGGACACGCGGTCGTGGTGAACTCGACCGTATCCACGATCAGCTTGACGCCGGCGCGCGGCGGGTAGATCCATTCCTTCTGGGCGATGTACTCCTTGAGGATGTCATTCTGCAGGGTGCCGGTGAGTTTCTCCGGCGCCACTCCCTGCTTTTCACCCACCGCGACGTACATCGCCAGTAAAATCGCGGCCGGGGCATTGATCGTCATGGACGTACTGACCTGGTCTAGCGGGATGCCGTCGAAGAGAGTCTCCATGTCGGCGAGTGAGTCGATGGCGACCCCGGTGCGGCCCACCTCGCCAAGGGCTCGCGGATCGTCTGAGTCGACGCCCATGAGCGTGGGATTGTCGAAGGCGACCGAGAGTCCCGTCATTCCCTGATCGAGCAGGTAGTGGAACCGGGAATTGGTATCGCGTGCCGTCCCGAACCCCGCGAACTGCCGCATCGTCCAGAGGCGGCCGCGATACATGTTGGCGTAGATTCCCCGCGTGTACGGATACTCCGCCGGGAAACTGATGTCCCGGTTGAAGTCCTGCTCCTCGAGATCGAGAGGCGAATACAGCGGCTGGATCGGCTCGTCGGAGAGCGTTGTAAATGACCAGTCGCGTTCCTGCCCGTACCGCTCGCGCCAGCGTTGCTGTTCCTCGCCTATCGTCCGGTCCTTCAACATGTCGTCATACTACCTTCCGTCCGCCCCATGCCGTTGTGCGCGTTCCGCCCGAGCAGCCGGCTTGCAGCCTCGTACGGATCAACGTTGCGAGCCACGACGTCATCGACAAGCTCTTCGAACTCTGTGGTGTCTGTTCGCGGTTCGAGCACCGCGAGTCGCAACTTGCGCTCGGCGATCTCCACTATCTCCCGTTGCAAGCGCGCCCGTCTCCGCGCGGTGAGGCGACCGCTCCGCTCGAGAAACGCGCGGTGCTGTTGCATGCGGATCCACAGATCCTCTATCCCCTCGTTCTGAGTCGCCACCGTCTGCACGATCGGGGGCACCCACTCCCGCGGCCGCGGCTCCATTCGCAAGAGGTCTCGAATATCGGCGACCGTCTTGCCTGCCTGTGGGTGGTCCGCCTTGTTGACCACGAACACGTCCGCCACCTCCATGATACCGGCTTTGATCGCCTGCACTCCGTCGCCCAGTCCGGGCGGTATGACGACGACGGTCGTATCCGTCGCACCGGCAATGTCGAGCTCCGATTGACCGACTCCAACCGTCTCCACCAGCACGACGTCCTTCCCCATGGCGTCGAGCAATGTCACCGCATTGGAGGTGGCTAGCGAAATTCCGCCCAGGTGGCCTCGCGCGCCCATGCTCCGGATGTACACTCCCTGGTCTGAGGAGTGGCGCGTCATTCGCACCCGGTCACCCAGGATCGCTCCGCCCGAGAACGGGCTGTTGGGGTCGACGGCGATGACTCCGACCGTCAACCCGGCTGCCCGGACCGCGCGGATGAGCTCGTCGACGAGGGTGCTCTTGCCGGCGCCTGGCGGCCCGGTGATGCCCGCCACATACGCGCGTCCGGTGAACGGGAACGCCGCATGAATCACCGGCTCAACCGCGTCGGGATGATTCTCCACGAGTGTGATCAGCCGGCCGGCCGCCCGGCGATTGCCGGCTCGGAGTCCGTTCATCAGCTCTTCGGTGGAGCGATCAGTCACCCCTCAGTAGCTCTCGCGCGATCACGATCCGCTGGATCTGATTGGTGCCCTCGTAGATCTGAGTAGCTTTGGCATCGCGCATGAAGCGCTCGACCGGAAACTCCTTGATGTAGCCGTAGCCGCCGAGGATCTGGACTGCGTCGGTGGTGACCTGCATGGCAGTATCCGTCGCCATGAGCTTCGCCATGGAAGCAAGGTACGTGAAAGGAACCCCACGGTCGCAGGCGTCGGCCGCTTCCCACGTCATGAGTCGAGCAGCATCGACCGCGGTAGCCATGTCCGCAACCATGAATTGGATGCCCTCGAAGCGCGAGATCGGCTGGCCAAATTGCTTTCGCTCTCTCGCGTACGCTACCGCGTAGTCGAGAGCGCCGCGAGCGAGACCGACCGCCTGGGCGCTGATTCCGATGCGGCCACTGTCAAGTGCCTTCATTGCGACCCGGAAGCCTTCGCCCTCCCCGCCGAGCAGAGCGTCGCCCGGAAGTCTGACATCCTCGAGTATCAGCTCCCCCGTTGCCGAGCCGTGGAGGCCCATTTTGTGCATCGGCTCGCCGTAACGAAGTCCCGGTGCGTCGCGCTCGACGATGAACGCGGAGATGCCTCCGGCGCGGGGCGCATCGGTGGAACGCGCCATGACGATATAGACATCGGCCTCCCCAACGTTCGTAATGAACGTCTTTGTGCCGTTGAGAACCCACCCGGACGCGTCTCGCACCGCGGTGCTTCGCAGGCTGGCGGCATCTGATCCGGCGTCGGGCTCGGTCAACGCGAAGGCGCCAAGCATATCACCGCTGGCCAGCTTCGGAAGGTATCTCGACTTCTGATCCTCGGTACCGAAGAAGAGGATGGGTTCGCTTCCGACCGACGTATGAACGTCGAGTATGACGGCGAGCGTGCCCGAAACGGCGGCAATCTCTTCTACCAGTATCGCGAAGCAGATGTGATCGAGTCCGGATCCACCGTATCGCTCGGGGATGGAGATGCCCATGAAGTCGAGCTGTGCCGCCTGTCGTACGAGGTCCGCGGGGAACTCATTCGAGCGATCGATCTCGTCGGCGCGCGGCGCGACGGCGCCCTGGGCGAAATCGCGCACGGCGTCGCGAATCATGGCCTGCTCGTCGCTGAGCTCGAACCTCATCGTGTGTTCATGACCTGGCGAGCCACGACCAGTCGCTGAATCTGCTGGGTTCCCTCGTAAATCTGAGTTATCTTGGCGTCCCGCATGTGGCGCTCAGCCGGGTATTCCTGGATGTAGCCATAGCCACCGAGCAGCTGAACGGCGTCGGTGGCGACTTTCATGGCTGTGTCGCCGGCGAAGAGTTTCGCCATCGACGACTCTCGCGCGCACGGAATGTGTCGGTCGCGCAGAAAAGCCGCCCGCAGCATAAGGACTCGCGCCGCCTCGATCTGGGTGGCCATATCGGCAAGCATGAACTGCACGCCCTGGAAGTGCGAAACCGGCTTGCCGAACTGCTGTCGCTCCTGAACGTACTCGAGTGCATCCTCCAGCGACGCTCGGGCGATCCCGACCGCCTGCGCGGCAATGCCGATTCGGCCGGCATCGAGGGTGTCCATGGTGACTTTGAAGCCGTTGCCCACTCCGCCCAGGACGTTTTCTTCCGGCACCTCAACGTCCTCGAGCACCACGTCGGTCGTGGGAGCGCCCCTTATGCCCAGCTTGTCGTAGTGGGTGGTGAAGGATACGCCCGGCATTGACTTTTCCACGATGAAGTCGGTGATGCCGTTCGGCCCCATGTCCCGGTCGGTGACGGCGGTCACCACGTAGGTGTCCGCTACCTCGCCGTTGGTAATGAAGATCTTTCGCCCGTTCAGGATGTAAGAGCCATTCCGCTTCACGGCGCTCGTCTTGATCGACGCGGCATCTGATCCCGCCTCGGGCTCGGTCATGGCCAGGGCTCCGAGCTTCTCGCCGGTAGCGAGGGGCGCAAGAAAACGGGCCTTCTGGTCGTCAGTACCGAACATCAGAATCGGCTCGCCGCACAACGAGATATTGACGTCCATAATCAGTCCGGTGCTGGCGCACGATCGGCAGAGCTCCTCCACCATGAGGGCAAACGTGAGGTAGCTCTGTCCGGCACCACCGTACTCTTCCGGGAACGGCGCTCCCATGAGGCCGAGCTCGCCCATCTTCGCCACCAGATCGGCAGGATACTCCGCGCGCTCGTCGATTGCGGCCGCGCGGGGACGCACCTCGTTCGCGGCGAAATCCTTGACGAGATCCAGGATTTCCTTCTGGTCGGAATCGAGTGTGAAATTCATACGTCGCTCGTTGCTCGCAGCCGTGGTCGAGACATGCCCCGGCGCCACCTCGTGCGACGCATAGAGGTGTCAGTCCGGCAAGCGAACAATGGTCGCCTCGCCCTGAGCCATGCCGCTGCAGATTCCGGCCGCGCCCAATTGCGCTCCCCGGCGCCGCATCTCGAGAATCAGTGCCCCCAGGATCCGCGCGCCCGACGCGCCGATGGGGTGTCCGATTGCGACCGCGCCCCCGTTCACATTGACGGTATCGGGGTCGACGCCGAGCATCTGCACGCTGCGCACGGCCACGGCAGCAAATGCCTCGTTGATCTCAAAGAGCCCGATCTCGCTCAGCCTCAGTCCCGCCTTCTTCACTGCTCGGCAGATGGCGTCGGCCGGTACCGTATGCAAGTAGCGGTTCTCGTCGTTGGCCTCACCCTGCGCGACAAACACAGCCAGCGGGTCAATACCCAACTCATCCGCGCGCTGCGCCGACATGAGAACAATGGCGGATGCTCCATCGTTCACACCAGGTGCATTCCCGGCTGTCACGCTCCCTCCGGCCTTCAGCGGTTTGAGCGAAGCCAGGGCCTCGATCGTCGTGTCGGGCCGTGGCTGCTCGTCTCGTTCGACGACCACCGGCTCGCCTCGCCTCTGCGGCACCATCACCGATACAATTTCGTCCTGAAGCTTGCCTGCAGCGAGGGCTTCGCCGTACCGCTGCTGGCTGCGCAGCGCCCACCGGTCCTGGTCGCCGCGGCTGATCTCAAACTCCGCAGCAACATCGCTTCCGTACTCATGCATGGGCACGCAGCCGACCGGGCAGTTGAGACCGTCGCGCATCATCGAGTCGACGAGCACGCCGTCGCCCATACGGTAGCCGAAACGCGCCTTCTCGAGCAGGTACGGAGCCTGACTCATGCTTTCCATGCCGCCGGCGACGACGACATCGGCATCGCCTGCCCTGATGCTTTGAGCAGCGAGATTGACCGCCTTGAGGCTCGAGGCGCAAACCTTGTTGATGGTCAGCGCGGACACTTCCTTCGGCAGCCCAGCCTTCAGCGCCGCCTGGCGCGCCGGTATCTGCCCGAGTCCGGCGGTAATGACGGTGCCCATGATGACTTCGTCTACCGCATCCGGGGAGACCCCTGCGCGATCCAGCGCTTCTCGGATGGCGATTGCGCCGAGGTCAACCGCGGAAAGCGTGCTCAGGCCGCCGCCCAGCTTACCGACCGGCGTGCGCGCAAGTCCCACGATGACGACGTCTGGCAAGTGTGTCCTCTTCTCGAGCGTCCTGCCTCATTATCGCCCAATGCCGCCCTCCGATTGAGCCAGGAAGGGTGGGCCTGTCCGGGCAACGAGCTTTGTCGATGGCCCAGGCAGTTCGCCGACGTTCATCAAAGCGCCCGCACCAGCTCGATCATCCCGACAAAGTCTGCCCGCCTTGCATCGGGGGAAGCTGCGTCACCGGGCTGCACTGGACTACGCCCCCAGGAATTTTGCGATGAGACGTCGCTGAATCTCGTTGGTCCCTTCGCCGATCTCCCCGATCTTCACGTCTCGCCAGTAGCGGGCCACGGGGTACTCCTCCATGATGCCGTAGCCACCATGGATTTGGACCGCATGGTTGGCGCACATGGTGGCCGTTTCGCCGGCGAACAGCTTCGCCATTCCGGCCGACATTCGAAAGTCTCGACCCTGATCTTTGAGCCAGGCTGCCTTGTAGGTCATGAGCCGCGCCATCTCGATCCTCGTCGCCATATCCGCCAACATGAACGAAACGGCCTCGAATCTGGCGATGGGCCTTCCGAACTGGACGCGCTCGCCCGCGTACTTCAGGGCTGCGTCGAGGCAGGCCTGGGCCAGACCGACACTCAGCGCCGCGACGGAGATGCGGCCTCCATCCAGGGTGGTGAGGAACTGGTGGAAGCCTTCGCCCCGCGGTCCCAACACGTTTCCCTCCGGCACCGCCGCATCGGCGAAGCTGAGCTCGTGCGTGTCTGATGCGCGCCAGCCCATCTTGTCATAGTCCTTGGCCACGGTGTACCCCGAAGTGCCGGTCGGCACAACCAGGTTGGAAATTTCCTTCTTGCCGTCGGAACGAAAGCCCGTGACCGCCGTGATGGTCACGCCGCCGCTGATGCGCGTGCCCGAGTTGGTGATAAATGCCTTCGTGCCGTTAATGATCCAGTGCCCGTCACGCAGCTCGGCCCGAGTCTGGGTTGCTCCCGCATCCGAACCGGCCTGGGGCTCGGTTAGACCGAAGGCCCACAGCGTCTCCCCGGACGCCAGTCGCGGCACGTACTCGTGCTTCTGTTCTTCGCTGCCAAAGAGGAGAAAGGGCATTGTCCCGAGAGACGTGTGCGCGGCCACTGTGATGGCCACAGAGGCGTCGGCGCGAGCGAGCTCCTCGACAGTCAGCGCGTACGAAACCGTATCTGCGCCGGCGCCGCCATACTCCTCCGGCACGGGCAGGCCGAGGAAGCCGAGCTCGGCCAGCTTCGCCACAATCTCGTACGGAAACTCCTTGCACCGGTCGAAGTGCTCGGCGCGGGGAGCCACCTCGTTTCGGGCGAAGTCTCGCGCGAGATCCCGAATCTCTCGCTGTTCCTGGGTCAGGTCGAAGTCCAGGGTCACGCTCCCTTACGGCGCTTGATCTCGTCTGTCAGCGCGGGCACGATCTTGAAGAGATCGCCCACCACGCCGAGGTCGGCCAGCGCAAAGATAGGCGCGTCGGGGTCGCGGTTAATGGCAACGATGGTGTCGGCAGTCTGCATGCCCACTCGATGCTGGACCGCGCCCGAGATTCCAATAGCCATGTACAGCTGTGGCTTAACTGTCCGTCCGGTCTGGCCTACCTGGTGCGAATATGCGACCCAACCGGCATCGACCGCGGCGCGCGAGGCGCCGACCACGCCGCCCAGGGAATCGGCGAGCTGTTTGAGGATCGTCTCGAACGGTTCGGGGCCGCCCACACCACGCCCTCCCGACACGATGATGGACGCCTCCTCGAGCGGCGTCGGTGCTCCTTCCTCGGCGGTGCTGGCGCCCTTGCGGGCGCGGGCAACGCCCTCGTCACTCCGGTAATCGATGGTGTGAAGCGTGGCGGAACGCGGGGTCTCTTCCGGGGTAAAAGCGTTCGGACGCACCAGGAAGATGGAAAATGGGCTATTGCGCACCTCGACGGTCGTGAGATAGTTTCCGCCGAAGATCGTCTCGACGCCGTCTAGGTGCTGATTGTGCGGAGTGAGCTCCACGACCGAGGAAACGAGCCCGCAGTCGTGGCGAGCCGCGACGCGCGCTGCTATGTCACGGCCATCCAGCGTATCGGGGAAGAGCACCGAGGTGGGTCGAGTCTGCTCCAGAAGGTTAGAGAGCGCGTCGGCGTGGGGTGCCGACAGATAGTCGTCGAACACCGCGTCGTCGCTGGCGTACAGCTCCTCGACGCCGTATTTTCCCAGCTGGCCGGCGGTCGACGTCGCGCCGGCTCCCAGCGCTACGGCGAGCACCTTACCACCGTGCTCGGCGGTCATTCGGGCCGCCTGTGATGCTGCCTCGAGCGCGGTCCGCTTGGGCCGTCCTGCCTCGTGCTCTACGTAGATCAGAATGTCTCCTGCCACGCCTTTACCTTCCCTAGATGTACTTGGCGGCCTGGAGGAAATCCGCTATGCGGACCGCTGCCTCTTCCGGCGTCTCCGGCTTGATCACCTCGCCAGCCTGCTTCTCCGGTCGAGGCGACGCGGCCACCACCGGGGTCTTGGAGCCGCGCATGCCCACCGCATCGGCATCGACGGCGAGCTCGGCGAGACCGAGCTTCATGATCTCCTTCCGCTTGGACGCCATGATGCCTTTGAGCGACGGATATCGCGGCTCGTTGGCGCCCTTGACGATACTGACGACGGCAGGTAACGGAGCAACCACTTCCTGGAACCCGCCGGTGATCTGGCGGCTTATCGTCGCTTTTCCGTCCGAAACCGATAGCTTGGCGGCATAGGTAAGGAGCGGGACGTCGAGAAGCTCGGCCAGACCGCCCGGTACCAACCCGCTCCGCGCATCAGTGCTCTCCATGCCGGTGAGCACCAGGTCATACTCGAGCCGGCCGAGGGCTGCTGCAAGTATCCGGCAGGTTCCAAGCCAGTCAGTGCCCGCCAGCGCCGGATCCGTCACGAGCACACCCCGGTCGGCGCCCATTGCCAGTGCCTTGCGCATGGTCTCCTCAGCCGAAGGTGGACCCATTGTGAGAACGGTTACTTCGCCGCCCTGAGCCTCCTTGAGCCGTAGAGCCTCCTCCAGCGCGTATTCGTCGAAGGGGTTGACGACGCTCTCGAGGTCCGCGCGGTTGAGCAGAAAGTCGGAGGTCAGCTCCTTCTTCGCGGTCGTATCCGGTACCTGCTTGACGCAGACGACGATGTTCACGACGCTTCCTTCCGCTGACGAAAATCTTCCCGACTCGGGGAGGCGGTCCCGTCCGCCGGGAGCGTATAGTCAATCGCGGGGCGGGATGAATGGTAGCGCATACGGGATTCGAACCCGTGATCTCCGCCTTGAGAGGGCGGTGTCCTAGGCCGCTAGACGAATGCGCCGCGCCAGTGAGAGTCCCGCCGGGCCCACGCCACGAGGATTCTACCAAAACGCCCGGCTGGCCCCGCGAGAGTGGTAACCGCCGTCAGTACACGATGTGTGAGGCGACGGAGACGCCGTAGTCCGCCAGGCGTCGCCGTCCGTTCAAGACTTCCAGCTCTACCAGGACGGCCACGGCGACAGGGACTCCACCAAGCTCGCGCACCATGTCGAGCGACGCCGCAACAGTGCCGCCGGTAGCAAGCAGGTCGTCGACCAGCAGCACTCGCTGGCCGGGCTGCACGGCGTCTGCATGGATCTCGAGCGTGTTCGTGCCGTATTCGAGATCATACTCGCGGGTCAGTTTGGCCGACGGCAGCTTGCCCAGCTTTCGTATCGGCGCGAAACCCGCATGCAGCAGGTAGGCCAGCGGCGCGCCAAAGATGAACCCGCGGGATTCCATGGCAGCGACCACATCGATCGACTTCCCTCGGAAATCTTCGGCCATGACATCGATCGCGTCCCGGAACGCGTCCGGATCCTGCAGGAGGGTCGTGATGTCGTAGAACAGGATTCCCTCTCGCGGAAAGCCCGGCACCTCTCGTATCTTCGAGCGAAGGTCGATGGCCACGCGTCCCTCCCGCCGATTTGGGCAGCACATTATAGTTGCGAGTGTGAGCGACAGCATCAGCTCCGAGGCGGAACACGATTTTGAGATCGACGAGCGCTGGGTGGTCGAGATCTGGGAGCGTCAGGCGTTCGACCGCACCGCACTTTCGGCTCTCGGCCTCGCGGTCGTCTCGCGCGGCACGCCGTCCGACGCGGGGGGCCCGGATTACCAGGATGCACTCCTGCTGCAAAAGGACCGAGAGCTGCTCCACGGTGACGTCGAGGTGCATGTCAGGTCCTCGGACTGGACGAGACATGGCCACGATCGGGATCCGCACTACAACCGGGTGATACTCCACGTGGTCTGGATCGCGGACGCGGCCCCGACCCTGCGGCAGGACGGTCGCCCGGTTCCCACACTGTCGCTGTCAGATTGTTCGACCATGCGTCCACTGCGCGGGAACGGTTCTGTGCCCGCGCTGCTTCCGCATCCGTGCGCGACGGCGTTCTCCCGGCTTGAGGGTGCGGAGCTGACAGAGCGTGTCGCACAGCTTGGTCTCCGGCGATTTCTCGGCCGGGCCGATCGCTTCGCAGCGGAGCTCGAGACGCTCGCCCCGGATCAAGTCATCTATCAGGGGATTCTGGAGTCGCTTGGCTACGCGTCGAACCGCGATACCTTCCGCGAGCTGGGCGAGGCGCTCCCCTATGCCTGGCTCTCCGCCGTGCCCTCGGACGATATTGCCGCGGTGCTCCTCGACGCCGCCGGCCTCGGTCCTCCGGCCGGTTGGGAGCTGCCCGCGCGCTTGCCTCCCGGACGTTGGCGGTTAGCGCGCCTCAGACCAGGCAACCGTCCGGAACGAAGGCTTCGCGGCCTCGCCATCGTGCTCCGCCGTGCCGAGTGCCGCCTCGCCGACTACCTGTCAACCCAAACCCTGGCTGCCACGACGTCGGCACAGCTTCGCTCGCTCGTCCGCGCCGGCGAAGACGGTTCGGCATACATAGGTTCGGGACGAGCCGACGAGATAGTGGTGAGTGTAATTCTGCCGTTCGTCGCGGCCTTTTCCGCGGAAGTGGAGCGCGTCGCGCGCGTGTTCGCGTCGTACCCGGCTCCCCCTATCAATCGCTGGACGCGCGTAATGTGCGGGTTGGCGCGAGACTCGGGGCATGAGCTGCGTGTGCGCAAGGCATGCATGCACCAGGGACTGCACGAGCTCTACCACCGCCACTGTCGCTACGAACGGCATGACGGTTGTCCGGTGTGTGGACGATCCGCGGCCGGGTGATGGACCGAGTATTCGGCCCTTCAGACAGGTGTCCGCAGTCTCCCCAGCCGGTCGCCTGGGCCGGTCAGCCGAGGCGCTCCAGCGGAGACATATCGTACCAATTGCGTCCCGCCTTCATCTCGACCTCGATTGGAACGCTCAACTCGACCGCATGCTCCATGGTTTCGCCGACCAGAGCCGCCACGGCCGGGAGATCGCCCGCGGGGACGTCGAACACGAGCTCGTCGTGTACCTGCAGCACCATCCGCGCGTCGGTGAACTGCTCGCGCAGCTGCGCGTCGAGCTTTATCATCGCCACTTTGATGATGTCGGCGGCGGTTCCCTGGATCGGCATATTGATCGCGGCGCGCTCCGCGGCGGCCCGGACCCCCGGGTGATCCGAGTGAATGTCGGGGATGTAGCGTCGGCGATTGAGCAGCGTGGAGACGTAGCCGTAGAAGGCAGCTTCGCGGCGCAGGCGATCCATGAAGCTCTTGACCCCGGCATAGGTGCGGTTGTAGTTCTCGATGAACTCTGCGGCTTCTGTCCGGGTGATCCCGGTCTCGTGGGCAAGGCGTTGCTCGCCGATTCCATAGATGATCCCGAAATTGACCACCTTGGCAATACGACGCTGGTCGGCGCTCACCTCATCGGGTGGGACGTTGAACACCGCGGACGCAGTCGCGCGGTGGATGTCTTCGCCCGACTGGAATGCCTCCACCAAACGCTCATCGCTAGACATTGCCGCGAGAATCCGCAGCTCGATCTGTGAGTAGTCCGCGGCGAGGAGCATGTTGCGCTCGCGCATCGGGACGAACGCCTCGCGGATGCGCCGGCCTATCTCTCCTCGCACCGGGATGTTTTGAAGATTGGGATTCGAGGAGCTGAGCCGGCCGGTCGCCGCGACCGTCTGGTTGAAGTCGGTGTGAATCCTGCCTGTCTCCGGATTGATCAGCGACGGCAGTGCGTCGATGTAGGTGTTTTTGAGCTTGAGGAGCTGCCGGTACTCGAGTATTTCCTCGATGATGGGATGCCGTCCGCGGAGATTTTCGAGCACCTCGTTGTCGGTCGAGTAACCGGTCTTGGTGCGGCGCCCCGACGGCAGTCGAAGCTCGCCGAAGAGAACCTGGCCGAGCTGCTGCGTCGAGTTGATGTTGAAGCGGTGACCGGCACGATCGTATATCGATCCCTCGAGACGCCCGAGAGTCTCGGTCATCTCCCGCGACATGCGGGTCAGCACGTCGGTGTCGATCCTGACACCGGCTCGTTCCATGTCAGCCAGCACGGGGACGAGCGGCATCTCAACCTGCTCGAAGAGCGGCCGAAGCTCTCGGTCGTCGAGCTCGTGTCCCAGTAACTCCATCAGCTGAT
>Ga0070735_10002314_pt1 | contig 17379 bp, 16 predicted proteins | sample Coa_R1_FD_66443 | JGI IMG/M metagenome (GOLD analysis project Ga0070735, IMG submission 66443) | Surface soil microbial communities from Centralia Pennsylvania, which are recovering from an underground coalmine fire - Coalmine... | ecosystem: Environmental > Terrestrial > Soil > Unclassified ... | reverse complement strand
GCCACAAAAGCGAGAAAAAGACCAGGATCGATCACGACGTCGCTCCAACTCAAAAAAAGCCAATGCCATTCTGTCCTAGCGACTCCTTGCTTCGCAAGCCCGTGCGGGACTGCCGCCCGACCCGGATCAATTCCGCCCAGCGGCCGGGCGTGACGCCAAAAGCGCTTTTGAATTGCCGGCTCAAATGGCTTTGATCGGCGAAGCCGGTCGCAAACGCAATTTCGGCGAGCGCTTCGCCCTGCCCGATCATGCCGCGCGCTTGCTGCAACCGCCGCATTAGCAGGAAACGATGGGGGCTCGTGGCGAAAGCAGCGCGAAAGTGACGCGACAACGCATAGCGATCGAGGCCTGAGACTTTTTCCAGCTCTTCCGATCGGACCAACCGCGTCGCATTGGCTTCCAGGTATTCGCGGGCCAGATCCGCAGAGCGCCGCGCCGGCGCCGCTAGAGATTTGAGGGGTCTGCGCGCGTGACGCGCCAGGCTTTCGGCGATGCGCGCCACCAGATCATCGACCAGGAGTTCGTCAAGATCCTCGTCGAGCGCGCCCAGCGCCGCGAAGAGAACTTTGCGGAATGCAACGTCGGCGACGATCGGTTCGGCGACGAATGGCAACGGCGAACGCTCTCTGTCGAGACAACGACCGAGCAAGGACGGCTCGAGATAGAGCATCCGATAACGCAAACCGTCCTTGGTCCCTGCGCCGCCGTCGTGGACCTCATCGGGATGCAGGATCATGATCTCGCCGGGGCGGCTGACTCTCTTCTCGCCGCGATAGCGAAAGGTCTGCACGCCATGCAACGTCACCCCGATGGCGTAAGTGTCGTGACGGTGCGGCTCGAAGGCCTCGCCGTAGAAATGCGCTTCGATCCGTTCGATGCCGGGAAAACCCGGCGCCGACACAATTTGCTCGCCGCTGTTTTCGCACGAACGTTCAAGACCCTCGAATATCCGCGCCATTAGATCGCGTCCCAGCGTTTTCGCGCGCTGACGGCAAGCGAGAGAAGAGTCATGTTCGATACGAAAATCGCCATCGTCCTACGGGACGATTTGGCCCCATGGCAGGCCCTCAACGTGACCGCCTTTCTGACCAGCGGAATCGTCGCGCAGTTTCCCGATATCATCGGCGAAGCTTACCGCGATCGCGCCGGCAATATCTATAATCCTCTCTCGATCCAGCCGGTCATTGTCCTTGCGGCGGATCAAGAGACGATTAACGCCATCCACAAGCGCGCCCTCGCGCAAGGCGTCAAGACTTCGGCCTATATCGAAGAGATGTTCGCGACCGGTCATGACGCCGCCAATCGCGCCGTTTTCGCCGAGTTTGCGCCTGAAGACGCCAAGGTCGTCGGGCTTGCTTTGCGCGCCGAAAAGAAGACCGTCGACAAGATCGCCAAGGGCGCGCGCAAGCACCCCTAAAGGATGGAGGCGACTTTCAGCTTAGCCCATTCGAGGATGCAGAAGCGCTGACCAACCAGCACGCCGCGTGAAAGGCGACGTGTTCTCCTTGAACATAAGGCTCGAAAGCGGCGCGGACCGTCTCGATCACGCGAGCGCGCATCGCATCGTCCGTGTCAGGAAGAACTTGTCCGAGAGGGCCGAGCCGGGTGACGTAATGAAGCAGCTCCTTCTCAGGGAGAGTGCAGATGACATCGATCGGTTGGATGTTGGCCTCAACCCAACCGCTCTCCGCCAAAATGTGCGCGACTCGGGCTTGATCAGCAAAGGCGAACTGTCCAGGCCCGTCGGGTTGACGAGGCGGGAGGTTGGGCAAGAGCGGCGCCGCTGCGCGTTCCGCCGTGGTCATGAACGGATTTTCCGCGGCGCTTCGCCACGCTATAAACCGCAGCTTGGCGCTTTTCTTCGCGGCGCGCCGCAGATTTGTGAAAGCCTGCGTAAAGTCGTCGAAAAACATAACGCCAAACCGCGAGATGATGATGTCAAAGTTGACCGGCTCGAACGCATGAGTTTGCGCGTCACCGCAGATGAAGCGTGCGGACACGTTCTCTCGTTCGGCGCGAGCATGAGCGGCGGCAATCATCGGCGCCGAAATATCAACGCCGACGCATGCGCCGCCCTCGGAAAGTCGACGCGCAATGGCGAGGGTTGTGCCGCCCGTGCCGCAGCCAACATCGAGCGCGTGATCACCCGGCCTGACGAAGGTTGATTCAAGGAGCCGCTCTTCCAATGGCTTTAGCATTTGATCGAGCAGCGTCTGCGCCTCGACCCATGCTTGCCCGGCGCGGCCGTTCCACCGCGCGGCCTGATCATTGTCGATCGCATGCGCGACATTCGTCTTCATTGACATGCTCCGAAAACAGCAAGCCCGCTACGATGCGAGTTCAAGGTGACTTGAAGTCAAGGGGAAAATCCGACGTGAAAAGCCGATCCGATGTGAAAAGCCGTCCGCGAAAAAACGCTTGAAGCGCTTCCGGCATCGGCAAACCGCCGATTTCCCTTTGCAGAAAATTGCTTTACGAGGCGGCGTTCCCGAGCTCGAGGTCAACAATGGACGCCGCCGCTAAGCCTTTTGACGATATTCGCAATCTGCTGCGCTCGCTGCCGGGTCCCGACGAGCAGGCGCGCAAGGCCGTTCGCGCCCGCGAAGGCCAGTTAACCAAGCCGGCAGGCTCGCTCGGCCGGCTCGAAGAGATCGCCGAATTCATCGCCGTCTGGCAGGGCTCGGCTCGACCGCATGTCGATCATCCGCTTGTCGCGGTTTTCGCCGGCAATCACGGCGTCGTCGCCAAGGGCGTCTCACCCTTTCCACAATCGGTGACGACCGCGATGGTCGCGAATTTCGCCGGCGGCGGCGCGGCGATCAACCAAATCTGCAAGACGTTCGATCTAGGGCTGAAAGTCTATGAGCTCGCGCTCGAAGTCCCGACCGGCGACATCACCGAAGGACCGGCGCTCAGCGAGCGCGATTGCGCTGCGACAATGGCTTTCGGCATGGAAGCTTTGTCGTCAGGCGCCGATCTCCTCTGCCTCGGCGAGATGGGCATCGGCAACACGACGATCGCCGCGGCGATCTACCATGCGCTTTGGGGCGGGCGGGCGGAAGATTGGGTCGGCCGCGGCACCGGCGTCGACGACGACGGATTGAAGCGAAAGGCCAAGGCTGTCGCGGATGCGGTTGCTCTGCATGGCGAACATCTTCATGACCCTCTCGAAGTCTTACGCCGTCTCGGCGGCCGCGAGGTCGCCGCCATGGCTGGCGCGATAATCGCCGCGCGGCTTCGGCGCACGCCGGTCGTTCTGGACGGCTACGTCGTCTGCGCCGCGGCGGCGGTGTTGCACGCGCTCGATCCCGCTGCGCTCGATCATTGCGTTGCTGGCCATGTCTCAGCCGAAGGCGCGCATCGTGAAGTCCTCAAACGCCTTGGCAAACCGCCGATCCTCGATCTCGGTATGCGCCTTGGCGAAGGCTCAGGCGCAGCGCTTGCCGTTGGCGTCATCAAAACCGCGCTCGCTTGCCACACGGGAATGGCGACATTCGCTGAAGCGGGTGTGGCGGGAAAAGAGGGCTAAGCGCTTCAAGGCGCCGGCGTCAGTGAAAGCGTGTCGATGGTTTTCTTCGATAAAGTGTATCCCATCGCGCTCATCGACATCGATTGTTCTTCGCGCAACATTCGCGTCATGCCGCCTTCGACGGTAATTTCGTCGTGCTCGTCGATTGAGAATTTCATTTCTTTGATCATAGCGGCGACTTTGGGCGGCATCGGCTTGTCGCCGTCGAGGCCGAGTTTCTGCATCATGGAGAGCGCGAAATCTTTCATGCCTTCCGGGTCGGTCTGACTGTCGCGAACGTAGGTGACGGCTCCGGTCTTTGCGTCGACCTTCGCGATCTTGAATGTCGCTGTCATTTTGATGGACGGGCCGCCGAGCGGATTTGGAGACACGCTTGATTCCTGACGCGTCTCGCCAAACTTCAAACCCGTGTTTTGCCCGACCGCTAGCCGCGAGACTTCTTGCAGATAGATTTTGGCGGCGTCGGCGCCCTCGACATTCAGCATGCCATCGAAGGCCGGCCGCAGGACCGCGGCGAATTTCGGAGCGCCTTCAAAATTCTTGAACGTGCGATCGACAAAAGCACGCATTGTCGTCTTCGCCTCGTCGATATTGTCGACTTTGACTGGCTTTCCGGAGGCGTCAATCTCAGCGTCAACCACGAGATCCTTGAGAATAGAGAGAACCGGCTTCATCAGCGGCACGGAAGGCGCGTTGCCCTCGATCGCGATATCACGCATCACATAAAGGACGTGGAATCCCGCAGCGGTCTTCCCTTCGATCGTCAATTCGCCACGGCTTTTGACCTGATTTGTGCGTACGCCATCGGGGCGGTTGTCCGTCTCGTCCGACTGCGACTCGACGATCCACCGGCTTCCGATCGGCGGATTGTAAGGAAGCTCCGTCCATTCCTCCGCCACCGCTGGAGCGACAAGTGACAGCGCGAAGAAGCCCGCGACCAAGACCGATTTCAGGGAAATTCCATGCTCCGCCCCTTTGCGCATCGAATCCTCCGCTGGGCCACACGCCCCCGAATCCTTTACGGGACGGTGTCGGGAGAGGCGTGCAGAAAATCCCCTTGACGCAACGTCCAGCGGATCGCACATATTATTTAAGTGGAGGTAGGCGTGAATATGCGCTCTCGAAGGCGTCGTCAAGCGTGGTAATTGGACGGGTCCATGGAGGAGCTTTGTCGGACTTTGCCAGCGCCAAAGGTAAAACTGTTCGCGTGCTTGATAGTGCTGTTTTATCGAAAGGCGACCGCCCGCTCGGGCAAAACGCTCGGCGATATGAGGGCTTCTCCGTCGGTGTCCCCAAAACGGAAATGACCGCCGCCGGCGAAGGTCCAAATCACAACCCGCTCTATGACACTTTCGTCGACGTGCCAGAAGCGGATCGGCTGCAGTGCCTTATTGCTTACGGTCTCTACAAAAGAGCTAAGCAGGAATGGGCATCTGACCATTTTGCGCGCGAGAATCGGTCGCCGAATGACGGCGAGCTAACGGCCTATATTAGAACGTGGACACCCTCTCAGGTCGAGGGGAAGAGAGTGGAAGCGGCAAATGCGCTTGCCGAATATGCGAGCGAAGTCGTCGAATCGGCACGACCTCAAATTCTTAAAGAGGCCCTTCAAGGAAGCGTGGGGCGGGCCCTTTGGCTCGGGATACTAACGAATTTCGTCTACACTTTGATTCTCATCGGCCTCGTTATTCTTCTGAAATGGGCAGGCGTTGATTTATTGGCCCTTTGGGAAAAGGCATCGCCGCCGGTGACGCCGTAGGGCCAATCGACCACCTCGGGCTGGCGGCCTCTCCTCAAACCAACGCAGCGCCTGCACGGTTGCACTGCTGCCCGACGAGACGGTGATGCGGATCAAACGAGGACTCGGTCCGGGCGCAGGAAAAAGATTCATAGAATCTCGCAACTATCGTCTTCGTCGTCTGCTCCTCACCGTTTCAGCCGGTAACCGGTCCTGAAAATCGCGACGACGCCGACGAGACACAAAATCAGAAAGACGGCGGTCATGCCCAGGCTGACGCCGACTCCGACATCGGCCGTATTGAAAAAACTCCAGCGAAACCCGCTGACGAGATAAACCACCGGATTGAACAGAGCGACCTTGCGCCAGAAGGGCGGCAACATGGCGATGGAATAAAAGCTGCCGCCTAGGAACGTCAGCGGCGTGATGATCAGAAGCGGCACGAGTTGCAGCTTTTCGAAATTATCGGCCCAAATGCCGATGATGAATCCGAACAAACTGAAAGTCGCTGCAGTGAGTACGAGAAACAGCAGCATCCAAAGCGGATGATCGATCCGCAGCGGCACGAACAGACTCGCGGTCGCAAGAATGATCAAACCGAGAATGATCGACTTCGTCGCCGCCGCGCCGACATAGCCCAGCACGATTTCGAGCGGCGAAATTGGCGCTGAGAGAATTTCATAGATCGTGCCGACGAAGCGCGGGAAATAAATGCCGAACGACGCGTTGGAAATGCTCTGCGTCAATAAAGACAGCATCATCAGACCCGGCACGATGAAGGCGCCATAAGCGACGCCATCGATATCGGTCATGCGCGCGCCGATCGCCGCGCCGAAGACAACGAAATAGAGCGACGTGGACAAGACCGGCGCAACGATGCTTTGCAGCAAAGTGCGGCGCGTCCGCGTCATTTCACCGCGGTAGATCGCGAGGACCGCGCGCGGGTTCATGCGCCCGCCCTCACGATATCGACGAATATCTCCTCGAGCGAACTCACCTTGGTCTGAACGTCCTTATAGGCGAGACCCGTCGCATCGAGCGCTTGGAACAATGGCTTGACGCCACTCGACTCGCTCTGAGCGTCATACGTGTAGGTCAATTCGCGTTTGTCTGGGGAAAGCTGCAGGGCATAGCCGGCGAGACCGTCAGGAATAGCATCGACCGGCTCTCGCAGAGACAAGATAAGCTGTTTCTTACCGAGCTTGCGCATCAACACGTCCTTTTCCTCGACGAGGATAAGCGCGCCTTTGTTGATGACCCCGATTCTGTCGGCCAACTCCTCGGCTTCTTCGATGTAATGGGTCGTCAGAATGATTGTCACGCCGGCGTCGCGCAAAGTCCGAACGATCCGCCACATGTCGCGTCGCAGCTCGACATCGACGCCAGCGGTCGGCTCGTCCAGAAAGAGAATCGAAGGCTCGTGGGCGAGCGCCTTGGCGATCATCACACGCCTTTTCATGCCGCCGCTGAGTGTTCTGCTCGGGCTATCGCGACGATCCCAAAGCGATAAATCGCGCAGTACTTTTTCCAGATAAGCGGGATTGGCAGGCCGACCGAACAAACCGCGACTAAAACGCGCGGTGTTCCAGACCGACTCAAACATATCAATGGTGAGTTCCTGCGGGACCAACCCGATATTTGACCGCGCCGCGCGATAGTCCCGGACGACATCATGGCCATCCGCGGTGACGACGCCGCTGCTTGCGTTCACGATCCCGCAGACGATGCTGATCAGAGTCGTCTTGCCGGCGCCGTTTGGTCCAAGCAGCGCAAAAATCTCGCCGCGACGAATGTCCAAATTGATGTTGTCGAGCGCACGGAAATCGCCGTAGCTCTTGGAGAGATTTGAGATGGAGACGATGGGTCGCCTGGCGGCGTTCAGTGAGGCGTTTTCGGGGAGCAAGCGGACCGGCCGGTTAAGACGAAAGAAACGAAGGGATCGGGCGACGCGCCAATCTAGCTCACCCGATGCGCAAGACCTATGACCTCAAGAGCGCAGGAGGTCGGCGCGAACTCCACCTCCCGATATAGGCTCCGGTTAGCGATCCGCAAGCCCATCGCATGCGTTGAGGGACGCAGAAAAAACATCAACGACAACCAATACCGGCCGCGAGCCACGGCCGGTATGAGAATGATCTCATTCCGTTAAGAAAAGTTCGTCCAGCCGAACTGCGAGGGCGCTAGCGATACCAACAATAACCGTGCCGGCAGACGCGGCGATGCGGATATATGAAGCCGGGACCGAAGCAGAAGCGGTACCAATGATACCCCGTCTCACCCATGCGGTAACACCCGGCGCTCGCTTCGCCAGACGTCAAAGTCAGACCCGCGAGAATGATAGCAGCGGCGGTCAAAGTAATCTTACGCATAAACCCTCTCCGTTTTAATCGCCGCATCCGAACCCCTCTTCGCGAAAGGCCTCTCCCAGCCCGCGCGGCGTCGCGCCACATAGGCGAGCAATTGAACGCAGCAGGAGCGTATAAGTTCCATGATTCTTTTCAAACGTCACGCCGCCTTCGCTACCGGGCTGGCCTTTGCGACGCGCAGGGCGTAGTACACGGCGCCTCCAATAGCGACGCCGAAGAACCAGCCGTAGACGCCCCACCACGTCGGAAGCAGCGAGGTGAAATTCGGCAGAACGCTCGAGAAGAGCGCGCCGACCGCCGCCGCGATGATCGCGCTTGCGTTCCAACCGCTCTGATAGCGATATTCACCATTTTCTTGATAAAGCGCTGGCACGTTCACGACGCCTTTGGCGATCAGATAATAGTCGACCATCATCACCCCGAAGATCGGCCCCATTGTCGCGCCGATGCCGCCGACGAAGGCGGCGGCGCTGCCTTCCCAAGGCGCGAAGGGATAGAGGACAAGCGCGATCAACGCCGCGATATAGCCGCCCTTTTTGAAGTCGATATAGCGCGGGAACACATTCGAGAAATCGAAAGCCGGCGAGACAAAATTGGCGACGACATTGATGCCGAGCGTTGCGACCGCAAAAGTGAGCGCCGCCAGCAGCGCCAGGAACCAGCTATCGAACTTCGCCGATATTTGGTCGGGATGCAGCAGCACTTCATTATAGACCTGGAAGGCTGCAATCGTCGTCACGCCAGCGACCAGGGAGAATAGGATCAGATTGACCGGCAGTCCCCAGATATTGCCTTTGCGAACAGCCGCCGGGTCCGGCGCATAGCGGGAGAAGTCGCAAAAGTTGAGGTAGAGAGCGGCGAAATAAGTGATCCATGTCGCCGCGACCGCAAAGAGCGACGCGACGGAGCCAGGCTGGCCGGGAACGCCGGCGTCCTTGGTCTTTTCCAGCAGCACATCTTGCGGAATCGCGGCGGTCAACGAGATGCCGCCGGCCTTGACGCATAGGCCGATCGCCAGGATCAGCATCATTACCCAGACGGCGGGACCGGCCCAGTCCTGGAAGCGGCGCACCGTCTCCATGCCGCGCTGAATGATCAAAAGCTGCAACGCCCAGACGACGACGAAGCAGATCACTTCAAGGCCTGAATGGCCGAAGACATGCGTCGACTCGTGGAAGGACTTGAATCCATCCATGCGAGTCAGCAAGGCGACGATCGCGCCCGACGCCGCCGAAGTCTGGGCGCCGTACCAAAAACAGGCCACGATCGCGCGGACCAGCGCCGGGATGTTGGCCCCCCAGATGCCGAAAGAGGCGCGGGCGAGCACCGGATAAGGCACGCCCGTTCTGACCCCGGCGTTGCCGACAAGGCTCATAAGGAAATAGATGACCAGCGAGCCGATCCCGATGGCCAAGACAAAGTTGACAAAGCTGCCGCACAGAAGAAACAGGCTGGCGGCTAGATAATACCCCCAGAGACTGTGAACATCCGAAGTCCACACATTGAATATGCTGAATGGTCCCCAATTGCGGACCTTTGCAGGCGCCAGATCCTCATTGTAGAGCGATGGCGAAGCATTGGTGATTTCCATAATGGCCTCCCCGGTTTCTTCTTTTTGTCGCTTTGTGCCGACTGCACAAAGTTTAAGCACCTTTCGGAAGGCATCGCCAGAGCGCCAGCGCGTTGAGACGGTCCCTCGCCTCGTTTTTCCCCAAGGGCGGCGCTGAATGGTGTATCGCCGCGTCGCTTTCAAACTCTTCCCGAGGACAACATGACGGCGAACTCGGCTTTCGACCCAATGACGTTGGCGGAGAGCAACGCCACCGGCTATCCGGAGCCCTTTCGGCCGCTCAATCAGCAAAGATGGAATCGCCGCCTCGGCGATCACGCCGGCCTGACAAATTTCGGCGTCAACCTGACCAGGGTCGTTCCGGGCGGTCAGTCCTCCAGCCGCCACGCCCATTCGCGACAAGACGAATTCGTCTATGTCGTGCAAGGCGAGGTCGAACTGGAGACCGACGCTGGCGTCGAGACGCTGCGCGCCGGCCTCTGCGTCGGCTTTCCGGCAGGCGCCGGCAACGCCCATCGTTTCGTCAACCGGTCAAACGAGGACGCGCTCTTGCTTGTCGTCGGCGATCGTACGCGAGACGATGAAGTGAGCTATCCCGATCTCGACTTGCACGCGCGCATGGACGCCCACGGCAAATACATATTCGTGCGCAAGGACGGAACGCCGTATTAACAGCTCAGCCGGTTACTAAGCCGCTCGAGCGGCCGCGCGGCGCGGCTTGGCCGAGGGCGGCGGAGGCGGCGGCGCGTCTGGATCGAGTTGCGGCAGCGCGTTCATCACACGCTCGGGCGGGAAGATGACGATCGCTTCCGTACCCTCGCGCACTTTGGATCGAAGCTGAAATTCGCCGCCATGCAATTCGACAAGCCCTTTGACGATGGGAAGACCGAGGCCCGATCCCTCCTCCGCGTTCTTCTGCGCGAGACTGCCGCGTCCGAAAGACGATAGAACGATCGGTATTTCTTCTTCGGGTATGCCGGGGCCTGTATCGCGTATCGAAAGATATTGTCCGCCCGCGCTCGTCCAACCGACCTTAATCGAGATGACGCCGCCCTGCGGCGTGAATTTGATGGCGTTGCTCAAGAGATTGAGTGTGACCTGACGCACGGCGCGTTCGTCCGCCCAGATGCGCGGCAGAGTCGGATCGAGCGCTTCATTGATCGCGATGTCACGATTCTTGGCGCGAAGGCCAAGCAGGTGCCGGCAATCGTCGACGACATTAGCGAGCGATACCGATTCCTCCTTCAGCTCGTACCGTCCAGCTTCGACGCGGGAAAGATCGAGAATCTCGTTGATCAGAATTAGCAAATGCTGGCCGCTCGAATGAATGTCGAGCGCATATTCTTTGTAACAGGGCACGGAATGCGCGCCGAAAAGCTCTGCTTTCATCACTTCGGAGAATCCGAGGATAGCGTTCAGCGGAGTGCGCAACTCATGGCTCATCGTCGCTAGAAAACGCGATTTGGCGAGGTTGGCTTCCTCGGCGCGACGCCGCGCCTCGTCGGAATTGAGCTTGGCTTGTTCGAGTTCGGCAATCAGCGCGTCCTTTTCGGCGCGAAAGGTCAGGCTGTCGATCGATGTCGCGTGCAGACGGTTCGCCAGAATGACGAAATAGAGAAGGCCGCCGACGCAAAGAAAACCCAGCGTCAGCGTATCGAGCCGCGTCGAGGGTCCAAGCACGAAAAGGATCGCCAGGGTGACCGGCAGCAAGCCGCCGCCAACCGCAAAGGGAATGCTCGAGGCGATCATCGCCGTCATCGCGGCAACGAGCAGCAGCACCATCAGGACGTAGGTGCGCGCGCTTGGATCATGCGATTGCAGAAGCAAAACTATGATCAACGCCCAAGCGAGACCGTTCAGCGACTCGGCCATGATGAACTTGCGGCGCCATTGGCCTAGCTCGGTGTCGTCGCGCGGCTGTTCGAGGAAGACGACCGAGAATCCGTAAAGAACGGCGGTCGCCATGAGGGCGAGCGAGGTCCAGACAAGCGACATCTGAAACGGGACCCAAAGGGTCACCGTCGCGCCGACCGCGAAGATCAAAATGCATAGCGCCGGCGTCGCGCTCTTGTGGCTATGCGCGAACATCCGGATCAATTCCGGCGCGTAAGTGCCGGGGTCGAGCCTCGATGTCGTCAGCCTCTCGCGGGCATGGCGCATCTTAACCGTCATTTTCCGACGGCGCGCGGCAATGGCGGCGTCGCCGGAGGCGCGGCTCCTGACCCTCTCCACAGCAACATCACTCATACCGCAATACTTACGCCCGCGCCGACCCGGGGGGGATGATGCGTGTTAATCCTTAACGAGGACCTGACGATTTCGGCGGGATTTGATCTTTCGCCGTAATATTTCCGCGTCTCTCGGCTAAGCCTCAGCGCTAGGTCGCTTCCGTAACGGCGCGCCTTGAACCTTCAGCCGAATTTGACGGTCCGTAGGGCGCGCGATCTGTCCTTGTCGCGGGCGCAGACCCTTTCACCATAAATTTAAGAAATGGATGCGATCGATAAGAGGCGCCCTCGCCACCCGACCGTATGCGAAAATTAAGAACTCGTTTACTTGACGATAGCGCAGGAATGATCGAGCAAGTCCTCGCCATGAGCGAAGACGCCGGCATTTGGATCGGCGCGGTCGGCGAGAAGGATGAACCCCGGCCCGGTTTCAAAAGTCGCGCCGATCGCGACAAGCGTTTCATCCGCCATAGCGCCTGACGCACTGGGATCCCCATCGGCCAGCAAGCGGAACGGCGCAACATCGGCAAGATCGGCAGAATCGACACGCCGCGCGTCATAGCGCCTTCCCTTGAGATCGAAGGCTAGCGCGCGCCAATCGGTTGAGATTTCGCCGAGATGAGCCCCCAGCGTCGCCCGTATGTCCGGCGATAGACAATCGATATGGATGTGAAGCTGATCCTGGCTTCGCGCACGCGATGAATTGATGGCGAGGCCGACCGCCTCGCGCGGGAGCGGTTTGCCAAGCCGCGTCTCCATCGCGCCCCGCGCGGCCCAAGCCGCGCGCCAATAATTCGGCGCGGAGGGGTCGAGAATTTCGGAGGCCTCAATGCCCGTAATCCGGCGCGTTGGAATCGCCAGAAACTGGGCGACCCCGACAATATCCTTCAAGATCGCAACGCCATTGTCTTCGCCGGACGAAATATCCACCGACTCGCAAGGCGCTGGCGATCCATTGGTCTTTTCATCGGGAACGCATTTTTCGTGAACGATGCGCCAAAGGGCCAAACGATCAGCGGCGCGAGTCACTACGATTGTCGCAACGGCGACGCCTGCAAACAGCAGCGCCGCGAGCGCGAGACGTCGCCGGAATACGGGCCGCGCCATGGCTGATCAGATATGGATCGAACGCTTGGCGACGCCGAGCGCCGCCTCTCTGACGGCCTCGGACATTGTCGGATGGGCGTGGCAGGTACGGGCGAGATCCTCCGCGGAGCCGCCGAACTCCATGAGCACCGCCGCTTCATGAATCATCTCGCCGGCGCCAAAGCCCATGATATGGACGCCAAGTACTCTATCCGTCGCAGCGTCAGCAAGGAATTTGACGAAGCCGTCAGTCTTGCGCATCGAGCGCGCCCGACCATTCGCCGAGAAGGGAAACTTACCGACATTGTAGGCGACGCCGGCGCTCTTAAGGTCTTCTTCGGTCTTGCCCACCGAAGCGACCTCAGGAGAAGTGTAGACGACGGCAGGAATGACGTCGTAATTCACGTGGCCGTGCTGGCCGGCGAGAATTTCCGCGACGGCGACGCCTTCATCTTCGCCTTTGTGCGCGAGCATTGGCCCACGGACGACGTCGCCGATCGCGTAAATCCCTTCGACATTGGTACGAAAATGTTCGTCGATGACCACCTGACCGCGCTCGGTCTTGACGCCGACGGCGTCCAACCCAAGTCCCTCGGTGAAAGGACGACGGCCGATGGCGACAAGGGCGACGTCTGCCTCCACGGTGATCGCATCGCCGCCCTTGGCAGGCTCGATCGTCGCGACGACGCCTTTAGCGATCTTGTCGATCTTGGAGACTTTATGCCCGAGATGGAATTTGAAATTCTGCTTCTCGAGCAGGCGCTGGAATTGTTTGGCGACCTCCCCGTCCATCCCCGGCAAGATACGGTCGAGAAATTCGACCACGGTCACCTGAGCGCCGAGACGCGCCCAAACCGAGCCAAGCTCGAGGCCAATAACGCCGGCGCCGACGACGAGCAACTTGGATGGTGGCTTATCGAGCGAGAGCGCGCCGGTCGAGGAGATGATTTGCTTCTCGTCGATCTCGACGCCAGGCAGACGCGCGACATCGGAACCGGTGGCGATGACGATCGCCTTGGTCTCGAGAGGCGTCGTCTTGCCATCTTCGCCAGCGACGTCGACCTTGCCCGGCGCGACGATGCGCGCTGAACCGACGGCGAAATCAATCTTGTTCTTCTTGAAGAGAAAGGCGAGGCCTTTGACATTGGAATCGACCGTATCGTCCTTGTGCTTCATCATTGCCGCAAGGTCGAGCTTCGGCTTGTCGACGACAACGCCGAGCGCAGCAAAGCCATGGCCCGCCTCTTCGAACATTTCACTCGCATAGAGCAAAGCCTTCGAGGGAATGCAGCCGATATTGACGCAGGTGCCGCCGGCGTTCTTGCGCTTGTCGACGATCGCGACCTTCATGCCGAGTTGCGCGGCGCGAATAGCGCAGACATAGCCAGCCGGGCCGGCGCCGATGACGATGAGATCATAGGACATTTCAGGCCTTTCCGAGGGCGCGTAGCCCAGTCGCGTTAGTTCTTTATTGCGGCGGTAACCGACCAAGTCGTAACAAAATCAGAATTCGTCACGACCTCGCCGGTGGAATAAGGGGAGTAGTCGCCAGGACCGGCGCGAGTGAAAACCCTGTCACGAGGAGGCAGACAAATCGTTTCGCCGGCATGAGCGCCTTCGCAACGAACCTTAACGCCTTCTTTTGGATCAACGGAAATAATGACGCCGTGATACTGTTCATGCGAACGTACCGTAGCGTCGCTAGATTCGAGATATGTCACCCCCGCCAAAATCTTTTTGCCGATAGCGTCGTCAGCGATCGCCTGGGTCCATGCCGGCTCGAACGCCTCAAGATCTTCCTCGCCAGGCCGCGCCGCCATCTGAGCCAACGCTACTTACAAGTCGAGAACTAATCGCGCGGGGTCCTCCAACGCTTCCTTGACGCGCACGAGAAACGTCACCGCTTCCTTACCGTCAACGACGCGATGGTCATAGGACAGCGCCAGATACATCATCGGCCGTATTTCGATCTTCCCGGCGACAACCATTGGCCGCTCTTGGATCTTATGCATGCCGAGGATGCCCGACTGCGGCGCGTTCAAGATAGGCGTCGACATCAGCGAGCCATAGATGCCGCCATTGGAGATCGTGAACGTGCCGCCTTGCATCTCTTCGATTTTGAGATGGCCGTCGCGCGCGCGCTTGCCGAAATCGCCGATCGCCTTTTCGATCCCGGCGACGCTCAAGTGATCGGCTTCGCGCACGACCGGCACGACAAGTCCCTTGTCGGTGCCGACCGCGACGCCAATGTGGTAGTAGTTCTTATAAACGAGGTCGGCGCCGTCGATCTCGGCGTTGACGGCGGGCACATCCTTCAGCGCTTGTACGCAAGCCTTCACGAAAAGCCCCATGAAGCCGAGCTTGACGCCGTGCTTCTTCTCGAAAGCGTCTTTGAATTTCGCACGCAACGCCATCACTTCGGTCATGTCGACCTCGTTGAAGGTCGTGAGCATGGCGGCGTTGTTCTGCGCGTCTTTCAGACGACGCGCGATGGTCTGACGCAATTTGGTCAGGCGCACGCGTTCTTCGCGCGCGGCGTCGTCAGGAATCGAAGGCGCGCGAAATGTGACAGGCGTCGGCGCGGCGGCCTGCGGCGCCGGAGGCGGAACGCTTTCAACAGCCGGCGGCGCAGCTTGCGCCGAGGCGGCGGCGAGCACGTCGCCTTTCAGCACCTGGCCGCGCTTGCCGGTGCCGCCGACGCCATTGACGTCGACGCGGCTGTCTTGCGCGATTTTCGCCGCGGCGGGCGACGGCGGCATCGTGGTCGCGGGGCGCGGGGCGGCGGGCGCAGGTGCGGCCGGCGTCGACGCGGCGGCAGACGCTTCACTCTTCTTTGCGGCGGGGGCCGGAGCAGCCGCAGCGCCCGCGCTTAAAGAGCCCAGCAGCGCGCCGACCGCGACGGTCTCGCCGGTCTTGACCGCGATTTCCGACAGCACGCCAGCCGATGGCGCATTGACCTCCAGCGTCACCTTATCCGTCTCGAGTTCGACCAAAGGCTCGTCGGCCTTCACCGCTTCGCCCGCCTGTTTGAACCATTTGCCGACGGTCGCTTCGGTGATCGACTCGCCGAGCGTCGGAACGCGAATGTCAGTCATATCGTCACGCGCGCCAGCGGGCGCGGCTCCTATGGCTTGAGGTCAACAGTAGACGCCACCGCTAGGCGGCGAAGCACTCGTCGAGGAAAGCTTTCAGTTGCGCGAGATGTTTCGACATCAAACCCGTGGCGGTCGCCGCGGAGGCGGGCCGGCCAGCGTAGCGCGGCCGCTTCGACTTGCCGCCGACCTGTGTCAGCACCCATTCGAGATAGGGTTCGACAAAGGTCCAAGCGCCCATATTCTTCGGCTCTTCCTGGCACCAGACGACCTCCGCTTTCTTGAAGCGGGAGAGCTCGCGGACCAGCGCCTTGAGAGGGAAAGGATAGAGTTGCTCGACGCGTAGGAGATAGACGTCGTCGACGCCGCGTTTCTCGCGATCCTCATAGAGATCATAGTACACTTTGCCTGAGGACAGAATAACACGGCGGATCTTGTCGTCCTTGACCAGCTTGATTTTCTCGCCTTTGCGCGATTCCGCATCGTCCCACAACAGACGATGGAACGACGCGCCTTCGCCAATTTCGGCGAGTTGCGAGACAGCGCGCTTGTGGCGCAGCAGCGACTTCGGCGTCATTAGGATCAGCGGCTTGCGGATTTCGCGCTTCAACTGACGCCGCAGGATATGGAAGTAGTTTGCCGGCGTCGTGCAATTGGCGACTTGCATATTGTCTTCGGCGCAAAGTTGCAGATAGCGTTCGAGACGCGCTGAAGAATGCTCCGGCCCCTGCCCTTCATAGCCATGCGGCAATAAGCAGATGAGCGCCGACATGCGCAGCCATTTTCGTTCGCCCGACGAGATGAATTGGTCGAAGACGACTTGCGCGCCATTGGCGAAGTCGCCGAATTGCGCTTCCCATAAGGTCAGCGCGTTCGGCTCGGCGAGCGAATAGCCATATTCGAACCCGAGCACCGCTTCTTCGGACAGCATCGAATTGATGACTTCATAGCGCGCTTGTCCGTCCCGAATATGGTTCAACGGGATGTAGCGCGCCTCCGTCTGTTGATCGACCAGCACGGAATGCCGCTGCGAGAAGGTGCCGCGCTCGCTGTCCTGACCGGAGAGACGGACGGGATAACCTTCGTCGAGAAGCGTCGCGAAAGCCATCGCTTCCGCCGTCGCCCAATCGACGCCCTCGCCGGTCTCAACCGCGTTACGACGGTTGTCAAGGAAGCGCTGGATCGTCTTATGGACGTTGAAACCCTGCGGCACGGATGTAATGCGGTTCGCCAATTGCTTGAGCTTGGCGACATCGACGCCGGTCACGCCGCGGCGATCGTCGTCGATCGAATCCTGACCGGATTTGAGCCCTGACCAGCGGCCGTCGAGCCAATCGGCCTTGTTCGACTTGTAGCTCTGCCCAGCTTCAAATTCCGCCTCGAGACGATGACGCCAATCGCCGCGCATCTTGTCGACCTCGCCCTCGGTAACGAGGCCTTCGGCGATCAGTTTCTTGGCGTAGATTTCGAGCGTCGTCGGATGCGACCGGATGATCCGGTACATCAGCGGCTGGGTGAAGCCAGGCTCGTCGCCTTCGTTATGGCCGTATCGGCGATAGCAGAACATATCTATGACGACCGGCTTATGGAATTTCTGCCGGAACTCCACCGCAATTTTCGCGCAATAGACGACAGCCTCGGGGTCGTCGCCATTGACGTGGAAGATAGGCGCCTCGACGAGCTTGGCGACGTCGGACGGGTACGGCGAAGAGCGCGAATAGCGCGGATAGGTCGTGAAGCCGATCTGATTGTTGACGATGAAATGCACCG
>Ga0070735_10002311_pt1 | contig 17391 bp, 15 predicted proteins | sample Coa_R1_FD_66443 | JGI IMG/M metagenome (GOLD analysis project Ga0070735, IMG submission 66443) | Surface soil microbial communities from Centralia Pennsylvania, which are recovering from an underground coalmine fire - Coalmine... | ecosystem: Environmental > Terrestrial > Soil > Unclassified ... | reverse complement strand
CCCTTTCGTCAATGTGCTCGTGCGCAGGGGGCCGTGGTAGAACCGCATGCGGTCATGGCTGACTACCTGCCGATCGTGTTGTTGCTGGTCCTCGGCGTGCTCTTCGCCGCCCTGTCCCTCGTGGCCTCGCGCCTGCTGGGCCCGCGCAAGAAGCCGTCGGACGCCAAGCTCGCGCCCTACGAGTGCGGGATCATCCCCGACCGCGACCCCCCGCAGCGGTTCCCCGTCCGGTTCTACCTCGTGGCGATGATCTTCATCATCTTCGACATCGAGATCGTCTTCCTCTATCCGTGGGCGGTGATCTACCGGCACGATCTCGGAACGTTCGGCTTGGTCGAGGTGCTCGTGTTCGCCGCGGCGGTCTTCGTGTCGTTCCTGTACCTCGTGAGCAACGGCGCCCTCAACTGGGGCCCGGCCAAGCGGCTGCGCACCGCGCTGGCGGAACGGACCACCGAGTCGACCATCGCCCGCGTGGGATCCGGCGGCGGCCCCGACACACCGAAGGCGGCTTAGGGGGAGGCGGCCATGGGGCTCGAAGACCTCCACCACAACTTCCTGACCGGCCGGCTCGAGGACCTCGTGAAGTGGGCCCGGCGCAACAGCGTGTGGCCCGTCACCTTCGGACTGGCTTGCTGTGCCATCGAGATGATGGCGGTCGGCGCTGCGGACTTCGACATCAGCCGGTTCGGGATGGAAGTCTTCAGGGCTTCGCCGCGCCAGGCCGACCTCATGATCGTCGCCGGTCGCGTGTCGCAGAAGATGGCGCCCGTGCTGCGCCAGGTCTACGACCAGATGATGGAGCCCAAATGGGTCATCTCCATGGGAGTGTGCGCGTCGACGGGCGGCATGTTCAACAACTACGCCATCGTCCAGGGTGTCGACCAGGTCGTGCCCGTCGACGTGTACGCACCGGGCTGCCCACCGAGCCCCGAGATGCTGTTGCACGCCATCCTCACGTTGCACGAGAAGATCCGCACCGGCGAGATCACCCGCCGCCAGGGGACGGCGCCGCAGCGCCCCGAGGAGCTCGCCGGCTGGGTACCGGAGCGGCCCGACGCGGTGCGCGTGGGGACCCCGCGTTGAGCACCGACGTCTCGCCCGACAGCCCGCACGACGACCCCACACCAGACGGGCCGGTCGACGCCGCCGTCGCGGGCGTGGTCGGCGCGCACGTACCGGTATGGCGCTCGATCGACGGGCACGAGGTGGTGTTCGTCGATCGCGGCGACTACCACCGCACCGCCGAGGCCTTGAAGGCTTCCGGCTTCGAGATGCTCGCCGACCTCACCGCGGTGGACTACCTGCGGCACCCCGCCCGGGCCGTCGCCGACGGCGTCGAGGCCGAGCGCTTCGAGCTCGTGGTCATGCTGCTGTCGATGGCCCAGCGCCGGCGGGTCCGCCTGCGCGTGCAAGTCCCCGAAAGCGATCCGGTGGTGGCGTCGTTGTGGGACCTGTACCGCGGGGCCGAGGCGCCCGAGCGCGAGGCGTTCGACATGTTCGGCATCGTCTTCGAGGGTCATCCCGACCTGACGCGCATCCTCATGCCCGAGGACTGGGAGGGCCATCCCCTCCGCAAGGACTTCGGGGTGGGGCGCGTGCCCGTCCAATTCAAAGCCGCGCCTGGGCCACGATGACCGACGGCAAGCGCACCGCCACCGAGCCGGCCCAGCCGGCTCATCCGCTCTCGTTCGAGACGTCCGAGGGCCCCCAGGAACTGAGCCCCCGCACCGACACGCCTCCGGACGAGCTCGGTCGGGAAGTGGGGGCGGTCCTGCGGCTGCCGGAGAGCGGCGCCGAGGGCGGCCCACGCGACGGTGACCTCGACGTCGAGCGCCCCGACGACGAGACGATGATCATCAACATGGGGCCGCAGCACCCCTCCACACACGGGGTGCTCCGACTCATGATGGAGCTCGACGGGGAAACGGTGCTCAGGACCAAGCCGATCGTCGGCTACCTCCACACGGGCATGGAGAAGACCGGCGAGGAGCTCACCTTCCAGCAGGGTGCCACCAACGTCACGCGGATGGACTACCTGTCCCCGCTGCACAACGAGCTCTGCTTCTCCCTGGCCACCGAGAAGTTGCTCGGGATCGAGCTCCCACCGCGGGCGGTGTGGATCCGGATGCTCCTGTCCGAGCTGCAGCGCGTCTCCTCGCACCTGATGTGGCTCGCCACCAACGGCATGGACGTCGGCTCCACGACCATGATGATCTTCGGGTTCCGCGAACGCGAGATGATCCTCGCCTTCTTCGAGAAGACCACCGGGCTGCGGATGAACCACAACTTCATCCGGCCCGGTGGTACGGCGGCGGACCTGCCCGACGGCTGGGAGGACGACGTCGAGGTCATCCTCGAGAACGTGAGCGCCCGGCTGGGCAACTATGACGAGCTGCTCACCGGACAGCCGATCTTCCGCGAGCGGATGGAGGGGGTCGGCACCTTGAGCGCGGACGAAGCGCTCGCCTTGTCGGCCACGGGCCCGATCCTGCGATCGACCGGGGTGCCCTGGGATCTCCGCCGGACGATGCCGTACCTGGCGTACGACCAGGTCGAGTTCGACGTGATCATCGGCACCTACGGCGACAACTTCGACCGCTACGCCATCCGCCTGAACGAGATCCGGGAGTCGGTCCGGATCATCCGGCAGGTCCTCGACAAGATGCCGACCGGGGATTACCGGGTCCAGGACAAGAAGGTCACCCCGCCCCCGCGGGCCCGCATCGACGAGTCGATGGAAGCGCTCATCCACCACTTCAAGTTGTTCACCGAGGGCTACAAGGTCCCCGAGGGCGAGGTGTACGTCGCCATCGAGTCGGCGCGCGGCGAGTTGGGTTGCTACATCGTCTCCGACGGCAGCGCCAAGCCCTACCGCATCCACATCCGGGCGCCGTCCTTCGTCAACCTGCAGTGCCTTCCCGTCATGATGCACGGCGGCCTGGTGGCCGACGCCGTGGCCACCATCTCGTCGGTCGACCCCGTCATGGGGGAGGTGGACCGGTGACGCCCGCAGGTGCCGGGCACCTCACGCCGGAGGTCGTCGCCGAGGCCCGCGAGATCCTGGATCTCTATCCCCACCGGCGTTCCGCGTTGATCCCCATCTGCCACCTCGCCCAGCGCCAGGACGGGTGGCTGCGGCCCGAGGCCGTCACCGAGATCGCCGAGTTGGTCGGCATCACGCCCGCCGAGGTCATCGGCACGGCGTCGTTCTACGAGATGCTGCGGACGACGCCCGTGGGCACGTACGTGATCTCGGTGTGCACGAACATCGCGTGCATGCTGCGCGGCGCGTACGAGCTCCTCGAACACGCCGAGCAGTCCCTCGGCGTCCGGGCGGGCGCCACCACCGAAGATGGCGAGTTCACCTTGGAGGAGGCGGAGTGCATCGCCGACTGCGGGCGGGCACCGTGCCTGCAGGTGAACCACCGCTTCGTCGGGGACGTCACCGCCGAATCCTTCGATCAGCTCGTCGACGACCTGCGCCACGACCGCCGCCACGACGACATCCCCTCCCACGGCACGCTGGTGCGCGTGCGGCGCCAGGGGGGCCTGCGCGTCGACGAGGCCACGGTGCGCGCCGAGCGCGACGCCGCCGCTGCGGCCATGGCCGAGCGGGCCGCGGCGGCGTCGGGGGGCCAGCACGGCGCGGGCACGACGACCTCGGGGAGTGCTTCGTGACGGTCACCGACGCTCCGCGCATCATCACGGCCCGCTTGGAGCACGACGACTCCCACACCCTCGAGCGTTACCTGGCGACCGGTGGCTACGAGGGCCTGCGCAAGGCGTTGTCGATGACACCCGAGGACGTGGCCCGCGAGGTGGACGCGGTGAGCCTCCTCGGACGCGGTGGGGCCGGCTTCCCGGCCGGCCGGAAGTGGTCGATGCTCCGCAAGGCCCCCACCGCGTACCTGGTGGTGAACGGCGACGAGAGCGAGCCCGCCACGTTCAAGGACCACCTCCTCATCGAACGCGACCCGCACCAGCTGATCGAGGGCGTGGTGATCGCGGCGTACGCCATCCAAGCGGCCAGGGTGTTCCTGTACGTGCGGGGCGAGTTCGCGCTGGGCCTCGAGCGGGTGACGAGCGCGTTGAACGACGCGTACGAGCACGGCGCGGTGGGCAACGACATCTTCGGCTCGGGCTTCTCCGTCGACGTGGTGGTGCACCCCGGTGCCGGCGCATACATCTGCGGCGAGGAGACCGCCCTCCTGGAGAGCCTCGAAGGCAAGCGCGGGTTCCCCCGGATCAAGCCCCCGTACTTCCCGGCGGCCGTCGGGCTCTACGGGGAGCCCACGGTCGTCAACAACGTGGAGACGCTGTCGAACCTGCCGTGGGTCATGGTGCACGGATCGGAGGCGTTCACGGCCCTCGGCGCGGGACGATCCACCGGCACCCGCCTGTTCGCGCTGGCCGGCCACGTGCGCAACCCGGGGGTGTACGAGGTCGAGATGGTGAAGACCACATTCCGCGACCTCATCTATGCGCCCGAGCTCGGCGGCGGGATCCCCGAGGACCGCGAGCTGAAGGCGATCATCCCGGGCGGCGTCTCCGCGCCGTGGTTCGGGCCCCAGCACCTCGACATGCCGCTCGGCCAGGACGAAGTGGGCGACGCGGGTTCGATGCTCGGCTCCGGCTCGGTCGTGGTGATGGACGACTCGACGTGCGTGGTGCGCGCCGCGTGGCGTATCACGCGCTTTTTCTGGCGGGAGTCGTGCGGGCAGTGCACCCCGTGCCGGGAAGGCAGTGGCTGGCTCGAGAAGGTCCTGCGTCGCATCGAGGACGGCGTGGGGCGCGCGTCCGACATCGACCTCCTGATGGACGTGTGCGACAACCTGGCACCGGGGGTGTCGTGGCCTCCCCAGCAGACGACGATCTGCGTGCTGGGGCCCTCGATCCCGTCCTCGATCGCCTCGGGCATCCGCATGTTCCGCGACGAGTTCCTGGTACACGTGAAAGACGGCGGCTGTCCCTATGCCTGACCGCCTCCCTGACCCGGTCGTGACGTCGCACCACGCCATTTCGCACCCCGCCGACCCGGGCGCGACCGTGACGTTCACCTTGGACGGCCGCGAGGCGACGGCGCGCGCCGGCGAGTTCCTCATCGCCGCCGCCGAGCGCGCCGGCACCTTCATCCCGCGCTTCTGCTACCACCCGCGCATGAAGCCGGTGGGTATGTGCCGGATGTGCCTGGTGGAGGTGTCGGGCCCGCGCGGCGCCACCTTGCAACCCGCGTGCTACGTCACGGTGTCCGACGGCCTGGATGTGGTCACCACCTCGCCCAAGGTGAAGAAGGCCCAGGACGCGGTGCTCGAGTTCCTCCTCGTCAACCACCCGCTCGACTGCCCGGTCTGCGACAAGGGCGGCGAGTGCCCGCTGCAGGACCAGACCCTCGCCTACGGCCCGGGCGAGAGCCGTTTCGTCGAGGAGAAGCGCCACTGGGCCAAGCCCATCGCGATCTCCGAGCTCGTGCTGCTCGACCGTGAGCGCTGCATCCAGTGCGGACGGTGCGTGCGCTTCGCCCTGGAAGTCGCCGGCGAGGCGCAGATCGACTTCCTGGGGCGCGGTGACGTCGTCGAGGTGAACATCTTCGAGGATCACCCCTTCACGTCGTACTTCAGCGGGAACACCGTGCAGATCTGCCCGGTCGGCGCGCTCACCGCCACGCCGTACCGGTTCACGGCGCGGCCTTGGGATCTCGACCAGGTGGAGTCCACCTGCACCGTGTGCGCGTTCGGGTGCCGCGCCGCGGTGCAGTCGTCGGCCGACCGCGTCACCCGGCTCCTCGGGATCGACAGCGATCCCGTCAACCAGAGCTGGCTGTGCGACAAGGGACGTTTCGGTTACGAGGCGGTCAACGCCGATGAACGCCTGACCGAGCCCCTCGTGCGCACGGAGGGCGCCGCAGGTCACGGTGAGGACGAGCTCGTGCCGGCCTCGTGGGCGGAGGCGCTCGGACGGGCGGCCGAGGCGATCACCCGGGTGCGCGCCGAGCGCGGCCCGACGTCGATCGGGGTGCTCGGCGGGGCCCGCCTCACCAACGAGGACGCCTACGCGTGGGCCAAGCTCGCCAAAGCGGTCATCGGGACCGACTCCGTCGACGCCCAGCTCGACGACGGTCTCCCCGCCGAGCTGGTGCTCGGTCTGCCCCGCGCCACGATCGACGACGCCTGCACCGCGCGTTGCGTGCTCGTCGTTTCCGGCGATGTCCGCGAAGAGCTCCCGGTGCTCTTCCTCCGTCTGCGGTCCGCCGCGGTCGACGCCGGCGTGCCCGTGGTCGAGCTGGTTCAGAGCCCATCTGCTCTCGGCGCATTCGCCACCACCGTGCCGTACCGGCCGGGCGAGGCCGCCGCCGTGCTGCGCGCCCTCCTGGAGGGCGGCTCGCGTCCCGACGACGTGCCTGCCGAGACGTGGGAGCGGGCGCTCGGTGCGCTCGGCGCCGCCGGTGCCGACGGTGACGGTCTCGTGGTCGTGCTCGGACGCCCGTCGGCCGCCGAACACGGCGGGCTCGTCGCCGAGGCCGCCGCCACCACCCTGCAGAGGCGTCCGAGAGCACGGTTCCTGCCGGCGTTGCGGCGGGGCAACGTCATGGGCGCCCTGGACATGGGCCTTGCGCCGGGGGTCCTTCCCGGTCGCGTGGGCCTCGAAGAGGGACGCGCCTGGTTCACCGCCGCGTGGGGATCGGTGCCCGAGGAGCGCGGCCGCGACGCGCGCGCCGTGATCGAGGGGCTCGCTGACGGGACGATCGACGCCGTCGTGCTCGTGGGCGCCGACCCGGTGAGCGACTTCCCCGACCGGCGTCTCGCCGAGGAGGCCCTGGGGCGCGCTTCGGTCGTGATCGCCGTGGACGCGTTCCTGTCACCCTCCGCCTGCCTGGCCGACGTGGTGCTCCCGGCGTGCATGGCTTACGAACGGGCGGGCACCACCACCAACATCGAAGGCCGCGTCACGCGCGTGGGCGCCAAGGTGGTGCCCCCCGGCCAGGCGTGGCCCGACTGGATGGTGGCATCGGAGCTCGCGGCCCGTCTGGGCGGTGACCTCGGGGTGACGAGCGCCGCCGAGCTGTGGAACGAGATCGAGCGGGTGGCACCCTCGCACGCGGGGGTCACCCACGACGCGCTCGACGCGCCCGGGGCGCGCGACGGCGTGGTCGTTCCGCTCCCCGCGACGCCGGTGCGCCTGACGTCGCGCCGCTCGCTCGTGCCCTTCGACCCCATGGGGACCCCGGGCATCGAGTCCGTCGAGGTCCAAGGGGCACCCCCGCGTGCCGGCGCGGTCGAGCCCCTCGGCGGGGAGACGGTGGCCCCGGGCGGCAACGGATCGGCCGCCGTTCAGGACCGTGCGCAGGATGGTTCCGAGCGGCCGGCACCCATGCAGTGGTCGCCCGGTGGCGAGGCGACGCAGGTGCCCGCCGTCGACAGCTCCTCGCTACGTCTCGTTGCTCCCCGCCGGCTGTACGACGCTGGCGTCCTGGTGGAGCACTGCCCCTCGCTGCGCAGCCTGGCGCCATCCCCGGTGGCCCGGGTGAACCCCCACGACCTGGAGCCCCTGGGGCTGGGCGACGATCGGCGTGTCCGGGTGCGCTCGGACCGGGGTGCCCTCGAGCTCGACGTGGTGGCCGACGACGACGTCGCCACCGGGGTGGTGGTGCTGGCGTTCGACGGGGCCGCCGAACTCATCGACGTCACGTCCCCGGTCACGCTCGTGCGGCTGGAGAAGCCGTGACCCACCTGCTCGCCCTGGGCGACCCGCTCTACGCGCACGGCGTGCACTGGGTCGAGGTCCTCATCGCCGTCATCAAGGTGGTCGTCGCCTTTGCGGCGCTGGTCGTCTCGGTGATGCTGATGATCTGGTTCGAGCGCAAGGTCATCTCCGACATGCAGGCGCGCATCGGCCCCAACCGCGCCGGCCCCTGGGGCCTGCTGCAGACACTGGCGGACGGGATCAAGCTCTTCTTCAAGGAAGACCTGCTGCCCGAGCGGTCGGACCGCTTCGTGTTCAAGCTGGCGCCGTACCTGTCGATCCTGCCCGCGTTCTTGTCCTTTGCGATCGTCCCGGTGGGCGGTTTCGTGACGGTCTTCGGGCACACCTTCGAGCTGCAGGTGGCCGATCCTCCGATCGGGATCCTGTTCCTCTTGGCCATGTCGTCGGTGTCGGTGTACGGCGTGATGCTCGCGGGATGGTCCTCGGGGTCGAAGTACCCGTTGCTGGGGTCGGTGCGGGCGTCCGCTCAGATGATCTCCTACGAGGCCGCCTACGGGCTGTCGGTCGTGATGGTGGTGCTGCTGGCGGGCTCGCTGTCGACGCGGGCGATCGTCAGCGCGCAGTCCCACACCTTCTTCGGGAGCTGGTTCATCATCCGCACGGGGATCCTGCCGTTCTTCCTCTTCATGGTGGCCATCACCGCCGAGCTGAACCGTCCCCCCTTCGACCTCGTGGAAGCGGAGCAGGAGCTCGTCGGTGGCTTCAACACCGAGTACTCCTCGATCCGCTTCGCCCTCTTCTACCTGGCGGAGTTCATGAACACCATCACCATGTCGGCGGTGGTGGTGACGCTGTTCCTCGGCGGCCCCGACGGTCCCACCGCGCACGTGTTCATCCTGTCGTGGCTCATCCCCGTGCTGTGGTTCCTCGGCAAGACGCTCGTCTTCCTGTTCATCTACGTGTGGTTGCGCGCCGCCTTGCCGCGGCTGCGCTACGACCAGCTCATGGACCTCGGATGGAAGGTGCTCATCCCCCTGTCGCTCGGCTGGGTGCTCATCATCGCCGCGGTCACGCTCGGCCGGTGGTGGGGGATCGGCGTGATCGTCGGCCTGCTCGTCGGCTTCGGGCTCCTCCTGCGGTCGCTGTACGTCGGGTCGGCCCGCGACGAATCGGCCGGAGCGATCGACGCGCCCGGGGGGTTCGCGTCCTGATGGGCTTCTTCGACGAGTTGCGCGACGACCTGAGCTTCCTGGGCGGGTTCAAGGTCACCCTCGAGCAGATGGCCCGCACCCGGGTCACCTGGGAGTACCCGCGCGTGAAGAAGCCGAAGCCCATCCGCCTGCACGGGCGCCACGTCCTCAACCGCTACGAGGACGGCATGGAGAAGTGCATCGGGTGCGAGCTGTGCGCGGGGGTCTGCCCGGCCGACTGCATCTACGTGCGCGGCGCCGACAACCCTCCGGACGCCCCGGTCTCGCCCGGCGAGCGGTGGGGCTTCGTGTACGAGATCAACTACCTGCGGTGCATCCACTGCGACATGTGCGTGGAGGCCTGCCCCACCGAGGCGATCACCGAAACCAAGTTGTTCGAATTTTCGTTCACCAACCGGGCGGACGCCATCTACACGCGCGACGAGCTGCTGGTGGGCGACGACGGCCGCCCTCGTCAGCTCCCCTGGGAGGACTGGCGCCCGGGCGACGACCTCCACACCTCGGCGTGGATGCGGGCCACGGCACCGGCAGGGGTGGCCGCCTACGAAGGACGGGTCCAGTGGTCGGGCGAGCTCGGCTACGGGACACGTCCGGCCGAAGGTGGCCAGAGCGGACACCGAGACGACCAGGCGACCGGCAACCGCGAGCTGCGCCAGACGTTCTTCGCCCACCTCGACGACGCCGAGCGCGAACCGGACCAGCAGGGACTCCCGGGCGCGCTCAACCGGATGCGCCAGAAGATGGACGCCCGGCGTGCCGCCCTGCGCGAGAGCTTGGCGCGACGGCGCCCAGCTCGTCGTGCGTCGGCGCCGGGGGACGAGTCGTGACCCCGCTGACCGGCTTCGCCGGGCACGGGGCGGGCATGCTCGGAGTGGCGTCCACGGTGGACGCCCTCACGTTCGCGGTGGCGGCTTTCATCGTCCTGGCGGGCGGTATCGGCGTGGTCGTCTCACGCAACCCCGTCCACGCCGCGCTCATGCTCGTGATGACGCTGTTCGGCGTGGCCGTGCTGTTCGTCGAGCAACAGGCCAACTTCCTGGCCGCGGTCCAGGTGATCGTGTACGCGGGTGCCATCGTGGTGCTCTTCCTCTTCGTGATCATGTTCCTCGGCGTGGACCGCCAGGAGAACCTCGCCCAGGAGCCGCTGCGCATCCAGCGCCCGCTCGCCATCGGGCTCGTCGTGCTCGCCCTCGCCGGGCTCCTGGTGCTCGGCATCGGCGCCCACTGGTCGGTGGGTGCGCATTCGGTGGCCGGTGCCGCCCGCGGCCAGTCGGGTGGGGACGTGGCTGCGCTCGGGCGGTCGGTGTTCACCACCTACCTGTTCGCTTTCGAAGCCACCTCCGCGCTGCTCGTGATCGCCGTGGTGGGGGCTGTCTTCCTGGCGCGCCGCCCTCGGGGGCAGGCCGAACGGGACGACCCCCAGCCCGCTCCGCCGGCGCCGCCCGGCGAGCAGACCCGTGACGGCCAGGTGGCCCGCGACGTCGGTAGTCCCGAGGCGAACACGCCCCCATCCGGTGGGGCCGAGCCCGTGGAGACCGAGCCCGGGGAAACCGAGCCCGTGCAAGCTGAGGAGGTGGTGGGGTGAGCCTCGCCGGAGGGTGGTATCTCGGCCTCGCCGCCGTCCTCTTTTCGATCGGGGCGCTCGGGTTGCTCGTGCGGCGGAACGTGCTCGTCATGTTCATGTGCGTCGAGCTCATGTTGAACGCCGCCAACCTCACGTTCGTGACGTTCGCCCGCATGCTCAACGACATCGGTGGACAGGCGCTCGTGTTCTTCAGCCTCGTCGTGGCGGCCGCGGAAGTCGTGGTGGGGCTGGGCATCGTGGTCGCCATCTTCCGTCGGCGTCGCGACATCGACCCCGACGATCTCCACGTCATGCGGGGCTGACGGACAAGGCCCGAACGAGAACCCTGGACCTGGAATCACCGTGCTGCACGCCGCCTATCTGATGCCCCTTTTGCCCCTGGCGGGGTTCGTCGTGCTGGCGGCGGCCGGGCGCCGCCTGGGTGACCCGTGGGCGGGGTGGTTGGGCACGGCCACGGTCCTCGGCGCGTTCGTCGTGGCGTGCATCGTCTATGCGGGCCTCCTCTCCCGCTCGTCGGACCACCGCGTGTTCGTGCAGACGTTCTTCACCTGGATCCCCGTCGGGGGTCTGCAGGTGAAGGCGGCGGTCCTCATCGACCCGCTGTCCATGACGATGGCGCTGTTCGTGACCGGCATCAGCAGCCTGATCCACCTGTACTCGATCGGCTACATGCGCGACGACCCGGACTACCCGAAGTTCTTCCTCTACATGAACCTCTTTGTCGCGTCCATGGTCCTGCTCGTGCTGTCCGACAACCTGCTGTTCACCTTCGTCGGGTGGGAGGGCGTCGGCCTCTGCTCGTACTGGCTGGTCGCGTTCTGGTTCGAGCGCGACTCCGCGGCCAGCGCCGGTCAGAAGGCCTTCATCTACAACCGGCTGGCCGACGTGGCGTTCCTCATCGCCATGTTCCTCGTCTTCTCGAAGGTGGGCTCCCTCGACTACCAGCGGATCTTCTCGCACCTGTCGGCGCTGGGCGGCGGGACCGGCACGGCCGTCGCGCTCCTCCTGTTCGCGGCGGCGGTCGGGAAGTCGGCGCAGTTCCCTCTCTTTCCGTGGCTCGCGGACGCCATGGAGGGCCCCACCCCGGTCTCGGCGCTCATCCACGCGGCGACGATGGTCACTGCCGGCGTGTACCTCATGTGCCGGATCAGCCCGGTGCTGGCGATGTCGCACGCCGCCCAGCTCGTGGTGGCCATCCTGGGCGCGGGGACGGCGTTCGTGGCGGCGACGATCGCGTGCGCCCAGCAGGACATCAAGAAGGTGCTCGCCTACTCCACGGTCTCCCAGCTGGGGTACATGTTCCTCGCCGTGGGCACGGGCGCCTACGAAGCGGCCATCTTCCTCATGGTCGCCCACGCGTTCTTCAAGGCGCAGCTGTTCCTCGGTGCGGGCTCGGTGATCCACGCCCTCGATGGCGAGCAGGACTTGAAGAAGATGGGCAACATCCGCCGCTTCATGACGCTCACCTTCGCGACGTTCCTGGCGGGTTGGCTCGCCATCGCCGGGGTCCCCCCGCTGTCGGGGTTCTGGGCGAAGGGCGACATCCTCACCAATGCGTTCGCCCGGTACCCCGCGCTGTGGGCCGTCGGTCTCGTCACCGCGGCGCTCACCGCGTACTACATCACCCGGCTGTCGACGCTCGCGTTCTTCGGTGACGACCGGTGGCGCGAGCTGTTGCGGGCGCGTCCCCGAGCTGACCGCGGGCACGGTGCCCAGGCGGCGACCGCGTCGCACGACGACGCCGATCCCGTGCCCCACGAGGCTCCGCCGGTGATGGCATTCCCGCTCGTCGTGCTCGCCGTCCTGGCGGTCGTGGGCGGCGTCCTCCACCTGCCGTGGCACTCCGGTTGGGATCCCCTCGCCTGGCTGGCCCCCGTCTTCGGCCACACCCTGTACAACCCGGGCCAGTCGAACGCCACGCTGTGGCTGCTCGAGGTGGTGGACGCCGTGGTGGCGGTCGGCGCGGTGGCGCTCGCATTCGCGCTGTGGTCGCGACGAGTGGATGCACCCAGCCTCGAACCGGTCGTGCTGCAGCGCGCCTACTTCCTCGACGACATCTACGACGCCCTCATCGGCCGGCCGGGTCAGGCGTTCGCCCGCTTCACCGCCACCGTCGTCGAAGTGCGCGTGATCGACGGCACCGTCAACGGGGTGGGCCGTCTGGCACGCGCCCTCGGCGGGGGGTTGCGGCAGGTGCAGACCGGGTTCGTGCGCCAGTACGCCCTGGGCATCGTGCTCGGGGTGGTGGGCCTGGTCGCCTGGGCCGCGGTGAGGGCCCTGTCATGACGCACGACACCGCGTTCCCGTTCCTGACGGTCCTCGTCGTGCTGCCCGCGGCGGCCGCCGGCGCCGTCATCCTCATCCCCCCCGGGGTGGGCGAGCGCGCCCGGCGCGCTCTGGCCGTATCGATCGGGCTGGGGGCCACCCTCGCCACGCTCGCCCTGGCCATCACCATCGCCCTGCGCTACCAGGCGGGCGACGGCGGCTTCCGGCTCGTGAGCCGGCACGTGTGGGCGTCGACCCTCGGGATCTCCTGGCACCTCGGTGTGGACGGGATCTCGGTGTTCCTCGTCCTCATGGCGGCGGTGCTGTTCCCGCTGGCGCTGTTGGTGGGACCGGTGCGGCGCCATCCGCAGTCGTTCGTGGTGTGGCTGCTCCTGCTCGAAACGGGCTGCCTGGGCAGCTTCGTCGCCCTCGACCTGATCCTCTTCTTTCTGTTCTTCGAGCTGACGCTCGTCCCCGCTTACTTCCTCATCGCGGGCTTCGGCTTCGCCCGGCGTGGCTACGCGGCGATCAAGTTCTTCGTGTACACGTTCCTGGGGTCGGCCTTCCTGCTCGTGGGGATCGTGGTCGTGGCGTTCATCCACCAGCACCAGACGGGCCGGCTCACCTTCGATCTGGTGGACCTGAGCTCCACCCACCTGGGGCTGGCGTCACAGGTGCTGCTGTTCCTGGCGTTCACCGTGGCCTTCGCCGTGAAGGCGCCCGTGTTCCCGTTCCACACGTGGTCGCCCGACGCCTACGCCGAGGCGCCCACGTCCGGTTCGGTGCTCCTCGCCGCCGTCATGGCGAAGCTCGGGACCTACGGCATCATCCGCTTCGACCTGACGCTGTTCCCGCGCGCCGTCGTCGACCTGGCGCCGTTGCTGCTCACCCTCGGGGTGGTGGGCATCCTCTACGGCGCCCTCGTGGCCTGCGCCACCCGCGACCTGAAGCGCCTGGTGGCGTACTCCTCGCTCGCCCATCTCGGCTTCGTCGTCCTGGGCACCTTCGCGCTCACCACGCAGGGCGTGACCGGCGGGGTGCTGCAGATGGTGAACCACGGGCTCGTGATCGCCGTGTTGTTCATCGTCATCGGCTGGATCTACGAGCGGCGCCGGACGTGGCAGACCACGGGCCTGCGCGGCCTGCAGCGTCCGGCTCCGATGCTCGCCGCGGTGTTCACGCTCGCCATGCTGGCCGCCATCGGGCTGCCCGGGCTCAACGGGTTCGTGGGCGAGTTCCTCGTGCTCCTGGGCACGTTCCTGACCCACCGGTGGTGGGCGGTGGTGGCCACGGGCGGGGTGGTGCTCGCCGCCCTCTACCTGTTGTGGGCGTACCAGCAGGTGTTCCACCACGCGCCCGACGAAGACACCGCCCGCGTCCGTGACCTGTCGTGGCGCGAAGCCGCGGTGGTGGCGCCGCTCGTCGTCCTCATCGTGGTGCTCGGCGTGTACCCGAAGCCCGTGCTCGACCGCATCACGCCGTCGGTCAACCGGCTCGTCCACCGGGTGGAGCTCGTCGGGGGCACCCACCAACCCGCGGTGGCCACCGGTGGCACAGCCGCCACCACGGGTCAGGCGGCGGGCGCTCCCGGGGCCGCGCCCGTGCGTCACCCGGCGACCGAGGCGGGCCACAAGTGAGCGTCCTCGCCGCCGCCGCGGGCCTTCACATCCCGAAGATCACCTACCTGTCGATCCTGCCCGAGCTCGTGCTCATGGGGGGCGCGGTGGGCATCATGATCCTGTCGTCGCTCGGCAGGCGGCCCATGACGCCGTCGTTGCTCACGGGCACGACGGTGCTCACCGGACTGGCGTCGCTGTCGCTGTCGCTCGTCCAGTGGTTCGACGTCGCCAACCACGGCGCGCACGTGGCGGTGGCCTCCGCCGTCGTGGAGGACGGCTTCAGCGCGCTCGTCGCGGTGCTGGTGTCGTGCGCCGTCGTACTCGCGGCGTTGGTGGGCGACGGGTGGATGCGCCGCGAACGCCTGGTGGGGCCCGAGCTCGGCGTGCTCATGCTGCTGTCGGCGTCGGGGGCCGTGATCATGGGCGCGGCCAACGACCTGATCGTCGTGTTCCTCGGCCTCGAGATCCTGTCCATCCCGCTGTACGTGCTCGCCGCCATGAACGCGCGCCGGGCGGAGTCGGGCGAGGCCGGCCTCAAGTACTTCATCCTGGGGGCCTTCTCCTCGGCGGTGTTCCTGTACGGCGTGGCCCTCACCTACGGGGCCACGGGGACGACGAACCTGTCGCAGGTCGCCGACTACCTGGCGCGCAACGTCCTGCTCCACGACGGCCTGCTGCTGGCGGGCCTGGTCCTGGTGCTCGCCGGCTTCGGGTTCAAGATCGCGGCGGTCCCCTTCCACCTGTGGACGCCCGACGTGTACCAGGGCGCCCCGTCGCCGGTCACCGGCTTCATGGCCGCGGTGGCCAAGGCGGGCGGTTTCGCCGCCCTCCTGCGGGTGTTCCTGTCGTCGTTCGGGGTGCTGCGCAGCGACTGGCAGCCCGTGGTGTGGGTGCTGGCGGTCATCACGCTCGTGCTGGGCGCGGTGGTCGCCTTGGTACAGCGAGACATCAAACGGATGCTCGCCTATTCGTCCATCAACCACGCCGGTTTCGTGCTGCTCGGGCTGCAAGCGGCCACCGCGCGGGGGGTCGAGGGCTCGTTGTACTACCTGTTCGTCTACATGATCATGGTGATCGGCAGCTTCGCCGTCGTCACCGTGGTCGGCGGTACGGGCGACCGCCGTCACGACCTCGACCAGTACCGGGGGTTGGCCGCGCGCCGGCCGTGGCTCGCGGCGTCGTTCGCCGTCTTGCTCATCGCCCAGGCGGGGGTCCCGTTCACGACGGGATTCCTGGCCAAGCTCGAGGTCATCTCGGCGTCGGTGGCCGCACACTCCACACCGCTCGCGGTGGTGGCCATGGTGTCGGCGGCGATCGCCGCGTTCTTCTACCTGCGGGTCATCCTCGTCATGTACGCGCCGGGGACGGGCGCCACCTCGGCAGGTGATGGAGGCGCTGAGGTGGTGTCGGACACGCCCGACGCCGACGTGGGCGCGAGTGTGGTCGCCCTCCACGGGGAGGTGATGGGCCTCGCCACCGCCACCTCCACGACCGCGGTGGCCCCCGCGCCGGCCGAGGTGACGGAGGTGTCCGACGACGAGCCCGCTCCCGTGGCGGTGGCCACGGCCATCGGCGTGAGCGTCGTGGTGACCGTCCTCTTCGGTGTGTGGCCGGCGCCCATCGTCAACTTCGCCCACCACGCCACGCTGCTCTTTCACTGATCCGGCGCCGCCGGGCTCGGCGTCTGACCGGGGCCCCTGACGGGCCGCTCCCCGGTGGCGCTCAAGGCCGGGGACGCCCCCGCCGATGTCACAGACGTGTCCGAACCGATGGTCAGGGGTTCGTCGTGATCGCGCGCCCCGAGCTCGGCCTCGACGGAGAGCCCGAGCTCGTCTTCCAGCCCGCCGTCGATCTGGCCACGGGCCGGCTCCTCGGGTTCGAGGCGCTGTTGCGCTGGAACGACCCCGTCCTCGGGGCCATCCCGCCGAGCGTGCTCATCCCGTGGGCGGAGGCCAACGGCCACATGGCCTCGCTCAACGCCTGGGTGCTGTCTGAGGCGTGCACCCGTGCGGTGGCATGGGAGGCAGATCTCCAGCTGGCCGTGAACTGCTCGGTCTTCCAACTTCGCCAGCGCGAGGCCGCCTCCGCGGCGTCCATCGCCCTCGAGGAATCGGGCCTCAATCCCGACCGGTTGACCCTCGAGATCACCGAGACGAGCGTCACCGACGACGTCGCCGCCGCCGACCTGCGTGCCATGTCGCGCCTCGGCATCCAGCTGACGGTGGACGACATCGGATCGGACTGGTCGACGCTCGAGAACCTCCACCACTTCGCCATCAACACCATGAAGATCGACGGCAGCCTCATCCAGGGCCTCGCCAACGACGGGGGCGTGAACCAGGCCATCGTGGAGACCATCGTCCGGGTGAGCCACTCGTTGGGGATCTGCACCGTGGCCGAAGGGGTGGAGTCTGCCGAGCAGGTCGCCATCCTGCGTCAGGTGGGCGCGGACGTCGCCCAGGGTTACTTCTTCGCCCCGCCGTTGTCAGCCGAGGACGCACAGGCGCTCACCGTCATGGAGCCGCTCCCCGTCTTCACGTTGCCGGAGCCCGCCGAGGGCGACGAAGTCGAGGAAGACGGTGGGCCGGGAGCGATCCCCTCCATGGCGGCAGTGGCCATGGACGTCCTCGATGCCGTGGGCAGTGCGGGCGCCGCCGACACCAGCAGGGTGTCTGACGACGAGCGCGGGTCGGCGTCGGAAGCCGACGACGTGGCGCTCGTGAGCCGACGGGGCCGGTTGAAGAGCACCTTCCGCCGCGCCCGCAACGGCTGACGCCACTTCCCCGGGAGCGCGTCCCCAGGGGCACGCCTTCCCTCCTGTCTGTCTCCTCTTCTGTCTCCTCTTCCGTCTCCTTCTCCGTTCGGTCCTGACTGACTCGTGTCGGTCCGTGGCCGGCACCACCCGGTGCCCGTGCGTACCAGCACGCCCCGCGGACACCGGGCTCCATCCTTGGTCGGCGCCGGGGTGATCGGGCAGACTCCGATCAAGGGGAGGTCAGCCATTGGGGGC
>Ga0070735_10002310_pt1 | contig 17396 bp, 10 predicted proteins | sample Coa_R1_FD_66443 | JGI IMG/M metagenome (GOLD analysis project Ga0070735, IMG submission 66443) | Surface soil microbial communities from Centralia Pennsylvania, which are recovering from an underground coalmine fire - Coalmine... | ecosystem: Environmental > Terrestrial > Soil > Unclassified ... | reverse complement strand
GACGCCCAAGGCTTCGCGCGCGTCGGCGACCAGGAGCGCGTCGTACAAGCCGAGGGCCGTCGCCTCCTCGACCGCCGCCGCGGACGACTCGACGCCCACCACGCGGCCCGTCGGTCCCACCCTCCGGCGCGCCTCGGCGGCGCAGAGCACGCCGCTCTTGCCGCCGCCGCCCAGCACCACGACCAACCCCCCGGGACGCGCGATCCGGGCCACGAGCGGCGCCGCGCCCGCGACGTCCAGCGCGGCGAGGGCGACGCGCTCGGGCAGGTCGGCGGGCAGGCGAGCGCACGGGCTGCTCGCGAAGACGACCGCTTCCCCGTCTACGTCGATTTGAGCGCTCGACCGGCGGATGTCACGAACGCGGTCGACGCGCAGGGGCGTGAGCGACAGCGAGGCGAGCGTGGCGACGCGATCGCCGACATGCAGGGGCGAGTCGGCCCGAGCGACCTGGAGGACCCGTCCGAGGAGCATGCCCCCCGAGCCGGTGGCGGGGTTGTGCTGTTTGCCGCGCTCCCCCACGGTCCGTAGGACGATGTGCGCGATCCCCACGCCGACGTCCGGATCCACCTGGCGGGCCGCCCCCTCCATTTGGGCGAAGCTGGCCGCGTCGACGTTGAGCGTTTCGACTGCGACGAGGACTTCCCCCTCGAAGAGGCGCGAGAAGTCGTTGTCGAGCCTCCAAGCCGGCTGCGGCAGGGCCCCTCGCGGGTCGACCGAGCGGTGCGTACCGTACCGGTCCCCCCCCGAAACGACGGGGCGTACGATGGGGCGAACGTCCGGCCGGTGCCCAGGGCCGCCCTCGCTACAAAGGGCCCCTTCTCCACCGTTGACTTGACCGTTCAGCTTCGCACCCATTACCCTTTTTTTGTTCGCGTTTTTTTGTCGGCGCGCATGTCCCAAGACGCTCCCGTCGGACGAGAGATGCAAGACCCGTCACCCAAGGTGCCCACAGCGCCCGCACCGCGCCCGGGGGGCCGGTCGTTCATCCTTCGCTTCATCAGCGGAAAGTACCAGGGGGGCGAGTTCCCCATCGCAGCCGAAAAGCAGATCGTCGTCGGCCGCTCGAGCGACCTCGACATGGTTTTGGTCGAGGACATGGTCTCGCGCAAGCACGCCCGGATCGCGATGCAGGGGGAGCAGATCTGGATCGAGGACCTGGGGTCGACCAACGGGACCTTCGTCAACGGGGAGAAGATCAAGCGCGCCCGGCTGAAGGAGGGGGACCGGGTGCTCATCGGGACGAGCATCTTGAAGGTCATCGCCGGCGACGCCCCACGCGACGGGATGGATGCCAAGCGCGAGCTCGAGAACGTGGCCCAGGCGCGGCGGACCAGCCAGCAGCGCACGATGAGCGGGAGCATCGAAGAGGTGCCCCTGCCGGACCTCTTGCAGCTCTTCGGGACCTCCAAGAAGAGCGGCGTCCTCGTCATCCGGACGGAAGACGACGTCGGCCGTATCCATCTCAAAAAGGGTAACGTCGCCTACGCGATCATCAACGACCTGGACGACGTGCAGCCCCTCAAGAGCCTGTACCGGATGCTCACGTGGCAGAAGGGCCTCTTCGACCTCGACCCGCCCGAGGACCGCGAGTTCCCGAACGAGATGACCTCCTCGGTGCAGGAGCTCTTGATGGAGGGCATGCGCCAGCTCGACGAGTTCAACCGCATTCGGGAGGACCTGCCCGAGCTCTCCGCGCGCCTCGTCGTGAGCGGGCCGCTCATCCCGCCGCTGCGCGACCTGAAGCCGCCGGAGCTCGACGTCCTTCAGCTCGCCCACAACTACGGCGTGGTCGAGACGGTGCTCAACAAGAGCCTCGCGACGGACCTCGAGACGGCCGAAATCATGCTCAAGCTCATCAAGGCGTCGTATCTGCGCGTCGAATAGGAAACACGTTGACGCCGCTCTCGCGCGGGAACCGCGGGAGCCCCTACCTCATTCAGTTCCCGCTCGTCGAAACTCCGCCCGCGCTGTTCACGCTGGCGAGCGGACCGTAGCCGAAGAAGTACGTGAGCTGGCGAACCGTATCCACGTTCGCCGTGAAGTTGCGGAGCATCGTCGCGACGTCGGCCGCGCTGGTCGATGTGCCCGGCAAGGGGTTGCCTTGCGCGTCGACGACGTACGCGAGCTCGCCGGTGGTCGGATCCGTGGACGCGACCTGATACGCGCCTTGCGCCAAGAAGTTCGCGTATTGAATCATGCGCGCGCCGATCGACTTGGCGACCTGGAGGTTCACCGTCTCCGTCCCGTAGTTTCGCGCGACGTACTCGATCCCCGTCGTCGGGGACCGGAACCGGACCTGCTCGCTCACCGGGATCGACAGGCTCGCGGCGTCCCCTGGGGAGAAGATTCGAAGCTGGTCGATGAAGTCCATCGTCAGCGTCGTCTTGCCGAACCGGAACTCGTGCAAGAGCGCGCGGTACTGCTGGTCCCATCCGATGAGCGGGTCGAGCAAGACGGCGCCCGCCGGGTACGTGAGGGCGGTCGTCGCGGCGTCGCTCGCGTCGTACTTGTCCCAGGGCAGGTATTGCACCGTCGTGGTCGCCGTCGTGCTCATGTTGACCGCCGGCATCGAATACGGCGCCACCGAGAAGATCTGCGCCGCCGTCCACTGATCGACGGCCTGGGTGGGGCTCTGCGCGACCGCGAAGTTCGCGAGGAGCCGCCGCACCTGATTCGGATAGAGCGTCGCGAAGTTGAGGTTCTTGTAGCGGCCGTCGACGTAGTCGTCCTTCGCGTTCGAAATGAAGTTATTGTACGCTTCGAGGAGATACTCGGTCGCCAGCGACTTCTCGTAGAAGCTGCCGATCTGCTTCTGATAGTCCGACCACCAGTAGCCCTTCGTGTAGTCGTAGTCGTTGTGTAGGAAGCGCCCCTCGCCATCCCCCAGCGAGACGCCGACGTTCGTCACGGGGGGCGCATTCGGGGACGCGGGGTCGCCGAGCGCCCACGCGCGGCCCCAGGGGTTCGGAAAGAGGTTGTCCGAGGAAGGCTGCGTCACCACGTACGGCCCCGGAGCCGGCCGAGTCAGCGCCCGCGCGAACATGGCGAGGCCGTCGGCCGCCCCGAGCGCGAGCGGCATGAGCGACCCGGGAGACGTCGTCGGGTCCTGACCTCCGGAGGTCAGGAGCTCCACCCCGAGCGCGAGGCTCTTCGTCAGCCCCTGCACCTTGTCCCAGTAGCGATCCTGCAGGCGCGTGACGATGGGATACGTGTTGAACGTGACCCGGTCCCGGCGGAAGTCCTCGAAGATGTACCGGTTCTCGTAGGTCGAGATGATGTACTGCATCTGCTCGTACGAGTCGGCGCCCGCGTCGAAACGGAAGATGGGCACGTTGCCCACGTCCGCGAACTCGTCGCTTCCGAACATGTAGGGGTGCCGCACCCGCCCCTTCGCGTCGACGGCGAAGTTCCCGACCAGGTCCGGCCGCTGGGCCGTCACGTCGGGCGAGAACTGATCCACCGTCTTCATGTCGCGCCGGGCGACGTAGTCGAGGCTCGGACCGCTGCATTGCTTCGCGAGCGTGTCTCCGGGGGCGCCTGTCCAGTCCGTGCGATTCGTGCACGTGCCGAGGATGCCGTAGAGGTCCGCGTACATGCTGTAGTGGTTGCCGCCGATCGGCGCGCTCCAGATGCCCCCGAAGCCGTCGAGCGCCTGGAGGTACGCGACGCCGCTGCCGCTCGCGCCACCCGACCCGGAGGCAACGTTCTTGTTCGTCTCTACGTCGACGAGGTCGGCGTAGCCAAAGCGCATCGCCGCCTTGTCGTAGTTGCCGATGTCGTTCATGTCCTGGGTCTGATCGCCCGGGTAGTCCATGACGCTCGTCGACGCCCACTTCCAAATGAGCCCGTTGACCTCGTCCTCGGTCACCGGATCGACCCAGCGCGGGCCGACGCAGTCGGCGCCGTTGGTGTGCGGTGTCGTGGCGTCGAGCAAACCGCCGGCCGAGTTCATCCCGCAATAGTGCTCGGCGCCGTTTCGCGTCCGAAGCTGCCAGTACTCGGTGTGATAATTGAGAGCGTCGAAGCTACCGGCGAAATTGTGCCGGAGACCCATCGAGTGGCCCATCTCGTGGGCGATCACGGACAGGTGGAACTGCTCGCGGATCCACTGGTGGAGCGCCTGGTCGCGCTGGAACTTCTCCGCCGAGTAGTTCGCGTCCTTCGAGCTGGGGAGCGGAAAGAGCGCGTTGGCTTCGCGCGCCAGACCGACCAGCGAGTCGGGCTCGGGGAGATCGTCGATGAGGCACAGGTTCTGCGCGAGGAGCGCCTTGTTGCGCACGCTCGCCGCCCACTTGCGGAACGACGGGTCCAGCGCGCGGAACGGCGAGGACATCGAGAGCGCCGTCGGATCACCCGCGAACGGGTGCGTGGGGTCGAGCCCCGCCATCTGCAGCATGTCGGGGGTGATCGCCTGCGCCTCCCACGGGCTCCCGAGGAGCTTCTGGCGATCCGCCTCGAACTGGGAATCGAGGGACGGCCCGAGCGCGGCCGAGAGGTTCTTGGCGGCGAGCTGCGACACCACGGTCGCCGGGAGCTGCGACGTGTTGGTCTTCTGCAGCCCGTTGAGCTGCGCCGCGCCCCGGTCGATCGAGTTCAGCCTCGACTTGATCTCCTTCTGCGAGAGGACGGCCGGCGAGTACTGGGTGACGCCCAGCTTGGTCGCCTGGAGCCAGGACTGCAGATACTGCCCGCTGGCGATTTGGTCGTTGCTGATCTCGCCGTTGATCCACTTGAGGAGGTCTTCGGTGTCCTGGGCCCGCAGATCGAGCACGTAGGCCCACTCGTTCACGCTCGCCTGAACCTTTTCGCCCGTGGTGGGGTCGTCGAAGTCCGTCTCGATTCCCCACGCGGACGGGTTCTGCGGGTTCTGGATGATGTTGACCATGTGGTAGCGAATGTCCCCCAGCCGCGCGACCAGACCCTCGTGCCCGCACGCCGAGCTGTCGCTCGCGATGACCGGGTTGTGACAGAGCACGAAGATGTCTGGGACGGTCTTGCCGGCGTCGGCGGTCAGGTCCGCCTCGCTCGTCAGCACGTTGCCCTGGAGCGCCAGCCCGACGCGCCCCGCCTCGGTGACCTTGCCGAGCTGCACCGCGCGCTTGACCGCGACGTTCCACTCGTTGAGCGCTTGAGCCGTGGACGGGAAGAGGTCGGGCGGAGACGTCGGACCGTAGTAGAGGGGCGTGGTCTTCGAGGAGCGGAGGTAGAGCGGGATGTCGCACTTGTTCTTGAACTCGTCGCACCGCGATCCGGGGTTGACCACGTTGCCATTGGCGTCCTTGAACTCGCACTCGTCCTCGGTGCCGTTGCCGTCCGTGTCGCGGTGTACGTCCTGCCCTGGCGCGCTCCGCGTGTAGGGCTGGCCGTTCGGATCCGGGATCGGAAGGCCGGTCGTCCCGTCGAACACCGTGTTGCCCGAGGTGTCGACCTTGTAGTTCTGGACGTTGCCGTTCGCGTCGCGCCACGCGTCGATCGCGCACTGCGTCCCCTCGACGTGGCTCTTCTGCCAGATGTTGAACTTGGACGCGAAGCGAAACCAGTTGTCGTCGAGGATGCCGTAGTTTCGGTCGTAGCCGAAGCGATCGACCGAGAACCAGCCAAAGGCGTCCATCATGTTGCCGGTCCAGTTCTCCGGCTCGTAGTCGTCGTCGACGACCTTCCTCATCGCCATCCGGATCTTGAGCTCGGCCGGGTTGCACGTGGCGACGGGATAGGTGCCCCCCTCATCCTGGTAGATCATGCACGCGGGGAAGTCCCCGTACGGGGTGCTCACGATCTGCGGCGTGGCGAAGACCTTGGTCGTGATGTCGAAATAGCCGTCCTGGTCGCTGAAGACGGGGGCGTCGGCGTCGCTCGGATCTTCGACGTAGTACGAGATGGGGTCGAACTTGACGCCATCGAGCGACGCGTTCGCGAGAAAATCGTAGTCGTACGAGTCGGTCACGAGGTTCGTCGACCAGTCGACGCGGAAGTACTCGCGCTCGTACCAGGGCCGGTCCGTCGTGTTCTCGACGACGAGGTTCAGCTGCTCCCCGGTCTGCGGGTTGTAGTCGCGCTGGATGTCGAAGTGACTGACGATGTTGAACTCGGCCACCACCTGACCGTCATTGGTCTTCTGCGAGCCCCGATGATCGCTGTTCAGAATGCGATCGTAGGTGAGCCGCCCGACGAGCTTCGTCTCCTGGATCTCCCATTTGACGCGGGAGATGGACCCGATCGACTGGTACAGCCAGAAGTCCTGGCCGACCCCGTACGGCTCGTCGATGATTCGCGTCCCCAGGTAGAACTCCGGGTCGTCGGACGTGTCGCTCAGACTCGCGCCGACGAAGAAGTGCTTGGAGAGAGCGTTGGCCTGGACGCGGTTGATCGGGGTGCGCTCCTGCGCGCAGCCGCCGGTGACGCCGAGAACGCCGAAAGCGGGGACGGTGAGCGCGAGCACACCGAACCACCGGGACCACTTCTTCGCCATCGCGTCCTCCAAGCGGCAACGCTACGAAAGGAGAGGCCTTGCGGCAACTCGCTCCGCTCGGGTTGCAACGGTTTGAGCGGTACCGCTAGGTTCCGTTGGGGCGCAGCCGTGCCTCCACAGCGCGTGCGTGCCCCTCCAGCCCCTCGAGGCGCGCGAAGGCACAGACCGCGGGCGCCTGGCGCGCCAGCGCGTTCGGCGAATAGCGGATGATCGAAGTACGCGTAACGAAGTCGTAGACGCCGAGCGGCGAGCCGAACCGGACCGCCCCCCCCGTGGGCAGCACGTGCGAGGGGCCCGCGACGTAGTCGCCCATGGCCTCGGGCGTCGTCGACCCGACGAAGGCCGCGCCAGCCCGGTGGATCGAGGCCAACATCGTTTCCGGGTCGGCAACATGAAGGGCGAGGTGTTCCCCGGCCAAACGGTCGGCCACGAGTGCCATCCGGTCGCGCGAGCGCGCCACGAACGCCGCGCCGTTGGCGAGGGCGGTCCGTGCGACCGCCGCGCGGGGCAGCGCGTCGAGCTGCCGAGCGAGCTCGCGACCGACTGCATCCGCCATGAGATCGGACGCGCACACGAGAAGCGGATACGCCGCCTCGTCGTGCTCCGCCTGAGACAGCAGATCCGCGGCGACGAGGCGCGGATCCGCCTCGTCGTCCGCCACGACGATGATCTCGCTCGGCCCGGCGATCCCGTCGATGTCCACCGCGCCGAAGACCAGGCGCTTCGCGCACGCGACGTAGAGGTTCCCTGGGCCCACGACCTTGTCGACGCGAGGGATGGTCTGGGTGCCGTACGCGAGCGCGGCGATGGCTTGCGCCCCCCCCGCGTCGACGATGGTCGTGACCCCCGACAGGTGAGCCGCGGCGAAGATGGCGTCGTCGGTCGCGTCCCCCGCGAGGGGGCTGGCGAGCACGATCTCGCGAACCCCCGCGACCTGCGCGGGCACCGCGGACATGACGACGCTCGACGGATAGCGGGCCTTGCCGCCGGGCGCGTACACCCCGGCTCGGGCGACCGGCAGCACGCGAAGCCCCAACGTCACCCCGTCGTGCTCGTAGCGGAATCCGACGTCGCGCTGGCGCTCGTGGAACGCGCGCACGCGGGCAGCGGAGAGCTCGAGCGCGGCCCGAGCGTCGGCCGGAAGCCGCCCGAGCGCGGCCGAGCCTCCGTAGTCGCGCAGGACGAGGCGCTCCGGGCGCCGCCCGAAGCGCTCGGCGTACCGCAGGACCGCCGCGTCGCCCTCCTTGCGCACCGCAGCGAGGATCTCGCGCACGGCGGGCTCGACCCGGGCGAAGTCGTTCTCGCCGCGCGACTCGAGGCGAGCGAGGGCCGAGTCGAACTCAGGCGCACCATCGAGGAACGTCGCGAGCATTCGGCAGACTCTCTAGCATTGCGTTCCATGCAGCGCCCGGCTCCCAGGCCGTCCGTTTCGACGTGGGCTCTCGCGATGGCCGTCGGTCTCGCGGCCACCGCCTGCGGGCCTCACGCTCGATGCAACGGCGTTCGTTGCGGCGCGTCGTGTCCTCGCGACGCGATCATGAACGGCGGAGGGCGCTGCGCGTGTGCGCCCGGTGAGACGCTGGAGCTCGGCTCGTGCGTGCCGGCCGCAGTGGGCGACGCCTTTTGTGGTCCCGCCGCGCGCGCGGGGATCGACGGATGCACGTTCCGCAGGTGCGGCGGAGACGACGCCGTGGACATCGCCACCGGGGCTTGCGTCCCGCGAGCCGCCGTCGCGCGGGCCGGTTCGTTCGCGTGCGCGCCGGGGACGGTCGCGACCCCCGAAGGCGGTGAGCTCTCCTGCCTCCCCGCGGACGCGACGTGCCCCCGGGGGACGGAGTTCGCGTCGGGAAGGTGCGTGCGGCGGCCGGTCTGCCCTGCCGGGTCGCTCGCGTTCGCGGGCAAGGCCGCCGCGGGGCGGGTGGTCTGCGTCCCGGTCGTCTCGGCCGGCGGACGCACGACGGGCGAGCGCGTCGACGTCGGCGCCTGGGCGGCCATCGCCATCGGTGTCGACGGCGCCGAGGGGTCGCCCGACCTGTGCCGTCCGATCGCGCAGCGTCCCCTGGCCTTCGGCCTGGCGCCAGACGCCAGCCTGGTCGTTCACGTCCGTGTCGAGATCTCCATCCCGGACGAGGACGTGTCCCGCGTGCGCGCCGCGGCGACGGCGCGCGGTGAAGGCGGCGCCCGGCTGCCCGCTTCCGGCGAGTCGGTCGTGTCGGATGCTGTAGGGTCGGCCCTCGAGCTGCTCCGGGGCCTTGGCGGCGAGGCGAGCACGGGGGTGGTCGCGGCCGAGGTTCGATGCGTGGTCGGCAAGCCCGCCGCGGCCCATCCCTCCGCCGCCGCAGGCCCCCTCGGAAGCCCGTAACTGCTCTGAAAAAAGGCGCGCCTCGAGAATCATCATTCGAAATCGGGGGCAAGGGTGCTACCGTGTAGCGGCTTGGTTGCGGGCGCGCTCCCGCCGCGCGTGGCCCCTGCCCGCATGGTTCGTGGGGTCCGTGTCCCGGCGCTGGGGCGCATGGATCATTCTTTCGAGGCGACCACGTGGATAGTGATCTCGCGGACGCGGTGGAGGCTCTGAAGGCGGTATTCGCAAAGCGCAAGCTCCCGTGCTCTTTCGGGAAGGCGCCCGCGACGGCCGTCGACGAGCTTCGAAAGCAACTCCGCGTCCCAAGCCGTTACCGAAATTTCCTTCTGGCGGCGAACCCGGAGAAGGTGGAGACCGTCACCCCGGTCGAGCGCATCCGGCTCATCCCGGCGGACGAGCTCGTGAAGGCGCAAGAGCTGGTCAAGGCTCCCGGCGAGAGCGGGGCCGCGCCTGCTGACTGGAAGCCTTCGTGGGTGGTCGTAGGTGAGAGCTCCCTCCTCGGCGATCCCTACTTCCTCGACGTGAGCAAACCCGATCCCGAGGGGGATTGCCCCGTCTACACGGCCATGAGCGGCCAAGATCGCTGGGCGCCCACCCTGGCCGCCTCGAGCTTCGCCCAGTTTCTGCGCATCATCTCGACCGCCATGGAGATCGCCGCGGGCTTCGGCGACGCCATCATGGACGACGAGGATGAGGACGCGTTCCGCGAAGCCCTCGGTCCCAAGGTCAAGATCATCGACGCGGCGGCGCTGCGCGCGGGCCACTGGACGTGACCGAGACCGCGTACGCGAAGAGCCGTTACCGGCCCCCCGAGATCGAACACCGCTACGGACCCAACGTCCACCTCCTGGACGACCCCCTCGCCTGGACGCTCCTCGCGCGACTCTGCGCGAACGACACGCAGCAGCCCGACATCGGCCGGCTCGTCCGGATCTTGTACGAACGACTCGCTCACGCCGTGCTGGCGGCTGAGCTCCCACGGGCGCGACTCGACGTGCCCACGCGAATGGTCACGTCGGCGCCACAGGCCGCCGTCGTGCGCACCACGTCGGTCGCTCCCCACACGCGCGTCGTCACGGTCGGCATCGCGCGCGCCGGGACGGTGCCGTCACAGGTGGTGTACGAGCTCCTCAACGAGCTGCTCGACCCCTCCTGCGTCCGTCAGGACCACCTCTTCATGTCGCGCGCGACCGACGCGCAGGGCAGGGTCACCGGATCGAGCTGGCACGACGCGAAGGTAGGCCGCGATGTCGACGGACGGACGGTGCTCTTCCCGGATCCGATGGGCGCGACGGGGACGTCGATGATCAGCGCGCTCGACCACTACACGACGCGCCTTGACGGCACCCCGGCGCGGTGCATCCCGATCCACCTTATCGTGACGCCCGAGTACCTGCGCAACGTCCTGCAGGCCCACCCGCAAACGGCGATTTACTCCCTACGCGTCGACCGGGGGCTGAGCGCGCCCACCGTGCTCGCGACCGTCCCGGGGACCCATTGGCCCGACGAACGCGGACTCGACGACCATCAGTACATCGTGCCGGGCGCCGGCGGGGTGGGCGAGATCATGAACAACGCGTGGGTGTGACGGCGGTCACCGCCGCCGCCGCGCGTTGTGCGCCTCGACGAGGGACACGTAGTCCGGCAGCTCCTTCTCCGACGCTCGCCACGTCGCGCGCGCGCGCTCGGCCATCGGGGGCAGGCGCTCGGTCATCGTCCGGAGCTCGTCGCTCGCCGGCACGCGTCCTTGCCCCTGCCACCGGTCAAGCGCCGGGCCGAGCGTCTCGGTCCGGGTGCCCCGCATGTGTCCGCGACGCGCCAGATCGAGATAGCTGCGCGCCAGCGAGTCGCCGTCGAAGCGGTGCTCCGTCACGAGCTCGACCGCGACGCGGAGCACCCCATCGGCGCCCAGGCGGTCGTCCTCCTGGAGCACGAAGGCCGCTTGCAGGTAGTTGTAGAAAGGCACGACGCGTGGCCCGTACGCGCGGAAGTCGTCCGGCGGCGTCTGTTGCTCGAGGTGAATCAGAATCCGCTCGACGACGTCGTCGTGCTGCAGCCGACGCGCCCACTCCATCGTCTCGGCGACGACGTCCTCGTAGACGCGCCCCCGCTCCAGCACCTCGAGGAGCACGTCCTCGCCGACCCGACCGGCGAGCAGGTCCGCGTAGAGCGAGTACACGTACGCGTCCGCCTCCGCGTCGTCTCCGACCAGGGTCTCGCCGCTCGCCCCCGCGTCGCCGTCGCCGAGCGACGCGCGCGATCGCAGGAGCGCGGGCAGTTTGTACCCGAGCTGGTCACGCAGTGCGCGAAAGCGCAACCTGAGGAGGTTCTGCAGGTTCGGCTTGAGGGTGAAGCTGTCCCATGTAATCCCGTCGAGACGGAGCTTGTCCTCGAGGCGTTTGCGCATCTGCTCGGGCGAGCCCGAAAGGATGTGCACTCGGATCCCGCTGCGCACGAGCTCCCGCAAGAGCGTCGACGCGCCGGGGTTCGTCCTCTTTTCGTCGGGCCGTTCGAGGGCGGTCTTCACCAGGTCGCGCAGCGAGTCGAACTCGGTGCGCAGGTACGTCTTGTCCAGATCCCAACGTGCGATGTGCGTAGTCAAGCGGACCGTATCTCGTTACCACACGTCGCTCGCGCCGACCTCCGACGACGCGGCGCCGACGATCAGCGCGAGCTCCCGCAGAGTCACCAGGTTTCGGACGTTGTAGCCGCACTCGAGCCCGCTCGGGTCGAGGACGCCACCACCCGCCGGGTGCACGCTGAGGTGCACGCCGTCGGGGCCGACGCCGTGATTGAGGAGAGGCTCGAGCGACCAACGCAGATCGATGAGCGGCAAACGGCGTGCGCAGGCGAGGTGGGCGACGGCCGCGCTCAGCGCCGTGGCCTGGACCGCGAAGCGCTCGTTGGACACGCCCTCCGGCGTCGGCGCCCGGTCCGGCCAACCCCACTCGTGCATGTGGCGCGGAACGGTCGTCAGAACGGGAACGACGCCGCGCGCCTCGAGCATCGCGACCACCCTCGAGAGGGCGTCCTCGAAGCGTCCCGCCAGGACGTCTGGCGGCTCGACGCCCCAGACCGCGTCGTTGGCGCCGTAGAGGATCACCGCGTACGCCGGCGAGAGGGTCCGGACGAGATCGTCGATCGGGTTCGCCTCGTTCGGGCCCCGGGGCGCGAGCGCCCAGGTCACGCGCGCCCCGACCTTCGCGGCGCGCGGGGCGATGAAGGAATCGGACCGTCCCGCGCCGGAAGGAGCGTCGGTGATGCTCGGACCTCGGAAGAGGTCGAGCACCGTCCGAGCGTCCCCCGACGGGGCGTCCAGGGCGAAGGCATCCTCGACCTCCGCGGGGACGCGCGCGCTCCGGTTGCTTGCGGCGAAGGGCCGCAAGAAGTGCCCGCTCAGCGTCATGCTGTCGCCGACCAGACCGAACACGTTCGCGCGCCGGCCGAGCGCGCTGCCCGCCTCGAAGATCCGCGCGACGTGGGCGGCCGTCCCGACGTCCAGGGGGAGCGCGCCCTCGAGAAGGCGAGCCAGGTCCGCGCCCCGCCCCGCCAGCTGGCAGCGATACGTGGCGACCTGCTGGGAAGGGGTGTTCCAGACGTCGTCTTGCTCGGCGAGATTCAAGCTGGGCGCGGAGCATGCCGACGCCGGCTGGGAAGCGGCAGCCGCACCGAGGTCGATCTCCGGCGGGGTCTCGGGCTCGGGTTCCACCGCGGCGTCTGCTGGCGCCGCGAGGGAGGCAACGGACGCCATCGGCGCGGTAGCCCCCACGCTCGCGGCGGGCAGTTCGGGCGGCGGCACGTCGACGGTGGCGGCTCCGCAGGCCGTGGCGAGCACCACGGCAGCGGTCGCGAAGGAACGGGAGAGGCGCGGACGTGGAGGCATGACGCGGCGACGGGACAGCGTGGATCCGCCCACGATTCCTTAGTGTACCCCCCTCGGGCCACCCGTGGGGCGCCGAGTCGGGTGTCTCTAGTCCGATCTCCGCGGACTACGAGGCCATCGAGCGGCGCAGCGTTTCCAGGGAGCTTACGAGCTCGTGCGCCCCGGAACGGGATGCCAGATCGAGCGCCTCGCGAAGGTAGTCGCGCGCCTCTTGCCGGCGGTCCCGCCCGTGGGCGACGTGGGCCAGGGCACCGAGAACGACGGCGCGATCGCGCCCGCTCGGACCGGCGACATCCAGAGCCTCACGCAGGACGCCGTCGGCGTCGTTCAGCTGTCCGCTCTTGGCGAGGGCCTCGCCAAGCTTGCGACTGAAGATCAGGACGGCGCGCATGGGGTCGTCGAGCTCACCGCGAAAGAGCTCCCGACGCGCGTACTCGAGGCCTCGTCGCAAGGACATGATGGCCCCGTGGTGATCGCCGCGGGCGCTCGCCAGCGCGCTCACCCGCTCGAGCAACAGCAGGGCGTGGAACGCCGTCCCGCCCCAGTACTCGTGCAGCGATCGCACTTCGATGGCGAGGTCTTTCTCCTCGCAGGCGACCGCCGCCGCCGCGTGCAGCTCGCGGCGCACGGCGGCCGGGATGGTCGCCAGCGTGACCTCACGGATGAGGGGGTGGGACGCGCGGATGGTGTCATCCAGCTGGACCATTCCCGCCCGCCGCAGGTAGGCGAGCGCGTCGACGAGGTCGACGCCGTCGCCCAGCATCCGCGTCAACACGTCGTCGTTCGCGTCGTCGCCCCAGACCGCGGCGGCCTGCAGGACGCGCCGAGCCTCCGCCGGGAGCCGCTCGACGCGCACGGCGATGATGTCCGCGAGGGCGGCCGGCACCCCGCCCGATTCCTCGCGCAGAAAGCGCACGAGCTGTTCGAGGTACAAGGGCACGATGGTCCGGGACCCCCGGAGCGCCGGGGAGCTCGGCTTGACGGAGTTCGCCAGCGCCTTGAGGGCGAGCTCGGTGGGCAACCCCGACAACGTGCGGGTCGCCGAGACGTCGGGCGCCCACCCCGGGTCGAAGCCCGGCGGGGACGTGGCGACCAGGAGGGCCGGGACGAGCGGGGGGTCGTTCAGCGTATCGGCGAACGCGTTGCGGCTCGCGCCGTCGACGGAGTGCAGATCGTCCACGGCGAGGACCACGCGATGGCCCCGCGCCCGCTCGCTCGCGCGAACGAACGCCCATCTCAGCGCCTCTGCGGCGGCGAAGCGCCGCTCGTCCGGAGAAAGATCGCCGCGCCGCTCGGTGTTCTCGTTGCCGAAGACGTCCGAGAGCCCGCGACGGGCCTCGGGCGTCGCCGCGACCCAGTCGCGCGACCGCCCGCCGGTCTCCGGTAGGGCCGCCAGCTGGACGATGGCGCGGCGCACTGCCCAGTACCCGACCTCGGCCCAGGCCGGGTCCGGCCCCGTCTGCACGACGACGTCTCCCGCCGCCGCAGCAAAGTCGAGGAACTCGCGCACGAGACGCGTCTTTCCCACGCCCACGTCCCCGACCACCCTCGCCCCGGCGAGGGACCTGGTCTGGGCTCTCCGGGCCTCGAGCCAGGCGAGATCGTCGTCCCGCCCCACCATGGCAAGGGGCCAACGTACGCGGGGCCTTTCCGACCCGCCCCCGCTCGGGCCGTTGACCGATGCGCCGTCGAGCCGCGAAGGAGGGTTGACCGATCCCGGCGGGACAAGCGAGGGGTGTCCCGCTGCCGTCGGCGCGCCGCACTCGCCGCAGAACTTCTGGGAGGGTGGGTTGAGCGCGCCGCACGACCCGCAGCGGATGGACGCGGCTGCCTTCGGCGCTCGGCTTCCGCGGTCTTCTATCTCGGTCAGCGCGCGCGCGAGCTCGGACGAGAACTGGTCGGCGTCCTGGGGTCGATCCTTCGCGTCCTTGGCGAGCGCCCTCAGCACGAGGTCGGCGAGCGGCTTGGGTATCTGCCGATCAGGCGCCACCTCGCGCGGGTCCCTCGGCGGCTTCGTCAGGTGAGCGAGCACGACCTGCGTCGGCGAGTCGGCCTCGAACGGCAGCCGGCCCGTCAGCAGCTGGTAGAGGATGACGCCCATCGAGTAGAGGTCGCTCCGCGCATCGAGCGGATCCCCCCTGGCTTGCTCGGGGCTCATGTATTCGGGCGTCCCGCAGACGATTCCCGGGCTCGTGATCCCGGGCTGCTGGGTGTCGGCGCGGATCTTCGCGAGGCCGAAGTCGACGACCTTGACGAAGTCGCCCCCGGAGCGCACCGGCTCGAGGATGATGTTCTCGGGCTTGAGGTCCCTGTGAACGATGTTCTCCGTGTGCGCTTCGGCCAGCGCGGCGAGCGTTTGACGGAGCACGTCGACGATGCGCCGGAAGGGCAGCGCCCCGTCCTCGTACGTGACGCGCGCGAGGTCACGACCGCGCAAGAACTCCATCACGAGGTAGAGCTGCCCGTCGGGCGTCTTGCCGAAGTCGATGATGCCGACGGAGTTCGGGTGATTGAGGCGACTGGCGGCGCGAGCCTCCGTGATGAACCGCGCAGCGGCGTTCTCCTCGCCGACGAGGTGGGGATGGATGATCTTGACCGCCACCGTGCGGCCGAGGTTCGTCTGTTCGGCGCGATAGACGCGGCCCATCCCCCCGATGCCGACGAGCTCGAGAATCAGATAGCCGCCAGGAAGGGCTCGGCCGACGAGCGGATCGTCGGGATTGGCGGCGATCTTGCCTATGGGAAAGCCACACCCTGGACAAAAACGGTGCGTCTCGTCGCACGAGGTGGAGCACTGGGGACACGTCCGCATGGCGCCCGCTGTCGGCTTCTCGAGGCTATCATAGGTCGGGCCGGCACCCCGGCCCTGCCCGGACCGTGCGATGGCGCCCGGCGGCTCGAGGGCGCCGCCGCGGATCGCCGAGATTTCGCGGTTTTTGCGGGCATTGGCGTACGATGTCCATCATCGTGGCCAAGCGCATCGGCGAGCTCCTGGTCGAAGCGGGGGTTCTCTCCCAATCGCAGCTGGAGCAAGCGCTCTTCGCGCAGCGAAAGGACGGGAGAAAACTCGGCCAGCTCCTCATCGAGCTCGGGCTCGTCAGCGAGGTCCAACTGACGCAAACGCTGTCGAGGCAGCTCTCGGTGCCGTGGGTCTCCCTCTACCATGTCGACTTCTCGCGATCGCTCTTGAACCTCGTTCCCCGGGAGATCGCGGAAAAATACGGCCTCGTGCCCATCTACGTGCGACGCGTGCGAAAGCAGGGGGAGACGCTCTATGTCGCGATGGAGGACCCGACCAACGACGCCGCGACGGAGGAGGTCGCGCGCGCGTCGTCTTTGCCGGTCAAACGAATGATCGCTTGCCCGAGCGACATCCGCGCCGCGATTCGAGTCTATTACCTGGGCGAGGCGGCAGTCCCGCCCCCCGCCGCCGAGTCATCGCCGGTCGTCGCGCCGCCGCCGCCCCCTGTGAGCGCCGCGCCCCGTCCCCCGTCGAAGCCCGCGGCGTCGCTCGGACCCCGGCCGGCACCCCCGCTGCCCGACCGCGCGAAGAGTCGCCCGGACATCCCCCCCGGCGGCGGCGACGCGCCGGACGCCGCGCCGCAGATCGAGTCGCGCGAGCAGGAGATGGCGCCGCCCCGCAAACGCGCCCGCATGATCTCGCTGACCCTCCTGGACGGGACGAGCATATCCATCCCGGCCCCGGGCAAACGGCCTTCGAAGCCGGACGCTCAGGAGGCCCCGCCCCGGGAAGGCTTCAGCGATCAGCTCACGGCGCGGGATCTGGTGAGCGCCCTGCGCGCAGTCGCCCACGGCGTCGACGCGAGCGAGATCCTGGGCAAGGAGCCGCGCTGGGAGGCCATGTTCGCCGCGCTCCTCTCCATCCTGTTGCGCAAAGGGCTGATCGCAGACTGGGAGTTTATCGAAGAGTTCCGCAAAGTGTGACCCCGCCCAAAGCGCAAGACGAGTCCGCACGCGCGCGCGAAGCGCGAGTTCGGACTACGGACCGGACACCCCTACGCGCCGGTGCGCGCTGCGCCTTCCGCCTCGAGCGCAGCGATGGTCTCCTCGTCGATTCCCGCCTCGCGCAGGATGAGCCTCGTGTGCTCGCCGCGGCCCGGCGGAGGCGCGTGCGCGACCCCCTGCGGCGTCAGCGGCGTCTTGAACTGACGGAACCTCGCGCCCGACGCGTCGATCTCGAAGAACACGCCCCTCGCCCGAAGGTGATCGTCGTCGCGCAGCTCGCCCGGCTCGAGAACCGGCTCGAGGCAGCAGTCGACGGCACGGCCGAAGGCCTCCCATTCGGCACGCGTGCGCGACGCGAAGAGCGCCCGCAGCCGCTCCTTGAGCGCCTCCTGGTGCGGCCCGGGCGAATACGCTCCCATGTCCGCCTCGATGCCCACGCCTCGGCAGAAGGCCGTCCAGAACTTGGGCTCGATCGCCGCGAGCGCCATGGCGCGACCGTCCTTCGTCGCGTACGTGCCATAGAGCGCGAGACCGCCTCCCAACGCGTCGCCCCCTCGACCCGGCGCGCTGTCGCCGAAGAGCTGCCCGAAGCGGTACGCCGCGAAGCCGAGCACCGCCTCGACCATCGCCACGTCGACCACGCTCCCTTGCCCCGTGGCGTCCCGGCGCCGCAGCGCCGCGAGGACGCCGACGACGCACCAGAGCGCCCCTCCGAT
>Ga0070735_10002309_pt1 | contig 17408 bp, 15 predicted proteins | sample Coa_R1_FD_66443 | JGI IMG/M metagenome (GOLD analysis project Ga0070735, IMG submission 66443) | Surface soil microbial communities from Centralia Pennsylvania, which are recovering from an underground coalmine fire - Coalmine... | ecosystem: Environmental > Terrestrial > Soil > Unclassified ... | reverse complement strand
AATTCTCTTCTTATAACCGTAGCGTTTCTGCGCAGCAAAATTCGCGAGAGATGGCACCGGCACCAGTTGCACCAGTTTGCCTACGTGATAGTCGCGTAGCTCCTGCTTCGCTGCCTTTTCCGCAGAAAATAATCGAACATTTCCCGGGGTCCATAACTTTCCCCACCGTTTGAAGCGAATCTTCAACAAATATGTATTCGCCGATTCCGGCGAATACAGGCGCACCATGCCATCCACAAAGCGGCGGCACTTGCCATCGGGTCGCGCGCTGTAAAGATCGCAGGTCGAGTAGCAAGTCGGCCAGACGCACTCGGTGCAATGTTCGCTCCACGGTAAAATTGTGCGCGAAAAATCTTTGCCACGTAATTCGGCAAAGGAACGCACAACCTCGGGAGGAAGCTGGCTCAAACTTTCTGTAAGCTGATTAATTTCTGTTTCGTACATGGAAGTCTCTGGCGGGGGATAGTCGCGTTAACTGCTGGAATAGGCATCGGGCATGCAACCCGATTGCTCGGTGAGGGCGCGGCGTACCCATTGCAAGCAACCCAGGCTACGCTGCATTTTGACCCGGGCATCCGATCGCCTCGAAGGGAAAATTAAATAACTTAGCGCTCCATTCATTACCCGGATAGTATGGTGAACCGCCAAACTCGCCAGGAATGCCTGCTGAGCGAGCCAGCTATGGTGCTTGCGCCAGTACTGCCAGGTCGCACGATAGATCTCCAAATAGAAACGCAAAGGAGCATGCGCTGAACTGGCCCCGCCGTAGTGAATGGCACCGGTCTCGGCGAAAAATACTATTTTTTTACCCGCTTGATGAAAGCGGTAACACCAGTCCACATCTTCGCCGTACATAAAAAATTGGGGATCAAACGTGCCTACGCGCTCAATGGCGCCGCGCCGCGCGAGCAGAAACCAGCCGTTCAGAACTTCCACCCGCGTGGTCTTGCGGTGGTCGAAGTCCGACATCAGCATGCCTCCAAAAAAACTGGATCCTTTAAATAACACGTCCAAGCCGACCGCGCGGGAGAAGTTATTCCATACGGTTGGGAAGCGCATGGTGGAGCGCCGGACTTCACCATCGGCGCTGAGCATCTGTGGCCCCATCATGGCCACGTCCGGGTGCGCGTCGAAATAATCCAGCATTGGGGTAATACAATCGGAGGCAAACTTCACGTCTGAGTTCACCAGGCAGACAAAATCTCCAGTGCAATGCGACATGCCGATGTTGTTGGCGCGCCCGAAACCATAGTTCTCGGGATTGCGAATCAGTTGAAACTCAGGAAAACACTCGGCAATCATGTCGGGCGTGCCATCGCTCGAAGCGTTATCCACGACAATCACTTCGGAATAGACGCCGGAGCAGTGTTCGCGCAGCGACTCGAGGCACTCGAGCACGTATGCCTTCGCGTTCCACACGACTATGACCACCGAAACACGCGCGGCAACAGGTGCGACGGACGGTTGATTCTCGACGATGCTAGATGCTTTGATTTCCATCTCCGACATGTCACGCATTCCAGCCAGCCCCCCGGGGGGTAGCCGTTTTTATTACCCCACATGCTTGTAGAGGAGTTGTCCCGCAAAAGGCAGAATTCGCAGAGGCAAACGCGAGAAGACGCCGCTCGCCGCAACCGATCTCCAGCTCTCGGCCGAAGGTTCGAACACATCATCCACGGTAGAAAGCCGGCCGTAGCGAAGGTAACGTAGGACTGACTCAGTGGCTCCCCAACGCCGTTTGAAGGTGATCAGGCCGGCATGTTCGGCCTCACTCCGTCCAAAATCGAAGCAACTCAAGCCCAGCATCTTAGCTTCCTGAATTGCCTTCCAGAACAACAGATGCATACTGCCCAAGGGATTAAACTGCGGATCCGATCCACCATATTTATAGGTCATGGCGTCTTTGTAGCGCAGCGTCAGCAGCGCAGCCAGTACGCGTCCGTCTCGGCAACTCAATCGTATTTTGAAGTCGCTACCAAAACCTTTAGCTAGGTTCCGGAACCAGGCGGCGGGCTGCGGCGGTCGCCCATGACGTTTTCGCGCGGCTATAAACAGGCGGTAAAAATCCTCAAAATATTCAACTCCACCTTCGCGGTATTCGAGTTTCTCTCGTTCCGCTCTGCGGACCTTTCGCTGGGTGGAGCTCTTATGAAAATTCTTGAAGATATCTTCCAGGCTGGGGGTTAAATCCAGCCGATGCAGTGTATGGATGCGGCCCAGGCGTGGTGCCGCAGTGGCAATTGGAAGGGCTTGGCTAAGCCGCATTTCAACATAGCGCCAATTATCATGCTGCGATTCGCGTTCAATAATCGCGGAGAGCAGCGATGCCGATTCGCCCTCGTCACCCGCCAGGGGATCGCAATAGTCGGAAAAGGGCAAGCCTACAAGCCGCCGCCCAGTCAGCCAGCTCTCCACGGCACAGAATACGGCGCCGTTATCGAGTTCCCGCGTCGGCCCGGCAGTCGTGAACGCAACAGGCCGATAGCCGTAGGTACGCGACAACGCTTCTAGCCAGGCGCGCGAGTGGAATAGCGTCGCCTTCGAATGATTCTGCAAAAAGCGCTCCCAGCGAGCATCCTCAAGAGGATCCAAAGTGTGAACGGCCGACGGCGATGCGAGCACCCGGCCCGTATTGGCCTGAACGTGTTGGAGACAGGACGTTGCCAAATTTATCTTCCTCGATGAACTAAAGTTGAAGGCGCTAGTCTGCTAAACGTCGCTTAGTACGCGTCATCGCCAAGCAGCACTGCCGCAGGCGTTTGAATCAGAATGCAAATATCGAGCCATAGGGACCAGGTGCGGGCATAGCGCAAATCCAGCCGCACCATATCGTCGAACCTCACCCGGCTGCGCCCATTGATCTGCCACAAACCCGTGATGCCTGGTTTGATTTCGAGCACCCGGCGTCGGTGCCAGATGTCGTATTCCTCGAACTCGTACGCGATCGGCGGCCTCGGGCCCACCAGCGACATGTCTCCACGCAACACATTGATGAATTGGGGAAGCTCGTCCAGACTGGTACGGCGCATAAATTTCCCAATCCGAGTAACGCGCGGATCGTCGGTCATTTTGTAGACAACATCCTCTTCACCTTCGACCTTGCCGTCGTGCTCTCCGTTGATCACGCCCTTCATGAATTCGCGATGGATGTTGCGATCGTTGTTCACATACATGGAACGGAATTTAAGAAAAGTGAAGGGTTGGCCGAACTGGCCTAGCCGTTGCTGCTTGTAGAGAATCGGGCCTTCTGAACTGAGTTTGACTAGTATCGCTACCAGCAGCATGAATGGAGAGAACAGCAGCAATGCTAATCCGCTGCCGACAATATCCATGGCCCGTTTAAGAATTCGGAATGGCTTTTGCGCCCGGTCCCGGCGTGCCAGATCGGGATAAAGCGCCGGGTTGCCTTGTAGCGCTCCCTGGCTCCATTCCTCCGGAAATGCGTGCCAGGCGATACTGATCTGGTCAAACTCCGTCCAATCGAGGCTCTTGCGCAAGGTCGCACGCAGCCGCTTCATCATGGCACCCACTGTGGAGTCGCGGTCTTCACCGCTGATCTCGGTAAACATCACGCCAATGGCGCTGCCTTCCTTGTACCAGCCGGTTACATCGGTTTCCCGGATGGACAACGATAACGCGGACAGAATCTTGGCCAGCATGCCCCCGCGCGCAGCCGGTAATCCCAGTTCGCCTTCGAGAATCATGAGCAAAAATGGTTTTCCAGAGCGCGCCGTGCGCTTGCGCTCGAGTGAAATCATGTGATGAAAAGAAGCCTCGTCCACGAGAGTCGCTTCCAGGCCAGTGCGACTGCGAGTGGACGACGGGATATCTTGTGTGGCAATACTTGCGTGGCGCGAATTCACGACATTCTCTCCTAGTTCCTGATAACGCGGGACTGCAGCAGTCCGCCGGGCATGTATGCTCGTCTTGGGCATCTGCGAATTGGTCAGAACCGGGGGAGACGGTCCGCATCTTGTGCTGTGCTTTCTTAGCTGTTTCTAAGTTTGGTAACGATCGCAAGGGGGAAATTGCAATCAAAAGTCCAAATCGCGATTCGATTTAGCGAGTTGAACCACGGGGGAAGGTCTTGAGTTGATGGAGGATTGGTTTTGCGCCTCTGTAATGGGCCAGGCAGCGCGTTTCGGGCGACGGCGAAGGCACGCGCGTAACAGCGCGGGCGCTTCCCATGGCACGTCGTGATGTGCCGATCTGAGCCAGGGGCTGCGGGGATCGCGCAACCATTCCTGAGGAAACAATGCCACTGTGTCGTTAGCAGTCGAACTGTTCTCTGCGATTATGGGTTGCCCGGCAACCACCGCATGCAACGCCGTCGGCAAATCGTGGCCTTCGCCGTACGCGAGATGCCCCACCTGTGTGGCCCGGGGATTGATTTCAATTAAATATGCTTTTTCTGTTCCGTCCTCGATCATGTAGTCGAGACCGTGCAGGCCCGAAAGATGTAAACGGCGCACGATTTTCTGAGCAGCCTCGATCATTTCCGGATGGGCAATCCGGTGCATCACCGTGGCCGGTCCAAAGGCATGGGTTTTTTGCAGGACCTCGAAGTGCAGTCCCGCTAGGACCTTACCTTCCCAGCATGCCAACGCGCTCGTGGCCTCGCGTCCGGTGATAAAGCTCTGCACGCTAACTGTCGAGCATCGCCGCAAGACCGCCCGCCGCAATAGCGAGTTATCGTGTTTTACGACCAGCCGCTTCAATGCACGTGCCAGCAGCGGCGGGGCCGAAAGGGCTCGAAACGTCTCTTCAGCCTCGCGTAAGTTGCGCACAATTCGCACGCCTTCGCCACCGCTTGTGCCATTGACTTTCAGCACGGCCGGGAACCCCGTGCGGGTGAACCAGGCAAGCAAGTCGTCGGGACTACCCAACTCGGCGCTCTCTGGTATACGCACGCCCTCATCTTGGGCCAAGCGCATGAATTCGGCGCGCGTCTCGACCACTGGGAAGCTCTCTGCCGGCCCAAAGGACCGCTCAATCAGCTCACAAACCGCGGTACCGTCCGCTCCTCGCATTCGCTCGCTGGCAAATAATGCATGCAAATGGCGAACGGAAAGATCGTCACCAGGCACGACCAACGAAGGGTGCGAAGCAAGAATCGCGCGGCGCAAAGCCCGCAAAGGCATGACCCCGCTGTAAGCATGAACTCGCTCGACGGCACCGCTCTTGGACAACGGATCGCGCGGTGGACACACCGCTTCGACCCGGCACCCTGCGTCGGCCAATGCGATGGCCAATCGCGCAATGGGAAACCAGCGCGACGTGGAGACCACGAGCACGGTCGGATTCGCGTTTTGCCTGGCCATCGTCATGAGATCGATTGTGCTCCCCGCCGTTCATCCCTCAGCGTTCCTTCAAAATCAGGCCTCATCTTTGTGTAGCCAACCTCGCCCTGCCGGCGTTCCGGAAAAAGCTCAAAAGAAATGTTGATCCGATTCGCCTGCTCATGCCCCAGGCTGCTGCGCAAGGCGTGCTTCAACCGGGATAGCATAGTTTTGAGAATGTGATCGATACCCTCGGGGTCGATCGCCGTAAAAATAACGCCCAGCGTGTGATCTTTGCGGTGCCATCCGGCCATGTCGGTCTCCCGGCTGAACGCGGGCAGAGCTTCAACCATCTTCTCCAGCACTTGTTGGCGATGTAAAGAGAACGGGGCATCGCCAGGTTCAAGCAACATCAACAGGCAAGGCTTGGCGGCACGCTCGGCCCGCTTTCGCTCAAGCGCGACCATGCGCTGAAACGCCGTTTCCGGCAGCAGCACAAGCTCGCGGTCTGTGGCCACTGGGCTCGGATTTCCGCTACTCGCTTTTTCACGACGCGATTTCACAACATCCCCCATTTCAGCCGGCCGCATACCGCTCGGTTACATTCACCCGCGTCGGGCCGGGCCTTGCTATATCGTCTTTCGTCGGGGGAGTAATACGGAGACGGGAGTGGCTAAAACTTACGCTTGATCGGGCGATCGCTTGGCCGCCGGACCGTAGTGCTGATAATAGTTATCGTGTTCGGTGCTGTGGGTGCTATTGATAACGACCCCCAGCAATTTCGCAGCATCGAGAGCGGCAATACCGCGCTGTAGGTGACGTTTGCGCGTCGTCCCCTCTCGTGTAACCAAAAGAATCCCATCGGCGACCTTCGTCCAAACACTTGTGTCCGCGAGCGGCAGCACCGGCGGCGTATCAATGATGATCCAATCAAACCACTCCGACAAGCGTTCTATTAAGGCGTTGTAGCGCGCCGAGTTCATCAGATCCAGCGGGTTTTCCGGAGGTGTTCCGGCGGGCAGATACCAGAATCCCGCCTCTTCCACCCGGTATAGGGGTTCTCGAGCGCCCGCTTCTCCCTTGAGATATTCGCTCAAGCCCTTCAACCGATCAAACCCGAGCAACCGATTCAGCGAAGGACGCCTCAAGTCGCCGTCGATCAACAGAACTTTCTGCTGACGTTTACGCGCAAGAGTACAAGCCAGGTTGGCTGAAATCGTGCTCTTGCCTTCCTCTGGGATAGTACTCGTCACCAAAATCCTTTTAAGAGGGCGGCCTTGCTGTAACTGCCGCAGGCGCACTCCGAGAAAGCGAAACTTTTCAGCGCCCAAGCTGTCCCGCTGCGTTAGACAGAACAAACGGCTTCCTGGGCGAGGCGACACATTCAATGTGGGAAAATCATCGAAGTCCGTCGCGGGCAAGGAAGCGGAAGCATCAACGACCTTCGGCAGCGGTTCTTGCAAAGCCGAGGCAAAATCGGTAAAACCACCAGCCTTGCCAGCCGACGATTTCTGCAGCGCTTCGAAGATTCGGCTCATAATTTCACCGGCCCAGGTTTCATTGACTCGGGTTTGAACCCTCCAGACGGAAGCACAGACGACTGTGGCTTGGCTGCGACGGTCTCATTCGCGCGCAGGGTTTGCAGATAACTTTGCAATTGTAAGAGTACCTGTTCTGCCTGCACCAGCCGGTCGGCGGGCACAGTTTGCGGTCGCGATGGTGTTGGTTCGGGCGCCACGTCCAAGCGCAGGTCGGCGGCAACTTCTTCGATGACCTCGGGCGCGATCACGCGCATCTGCCGGGCAAATGCATTGATTAGGGCGTTCTCGCAGATGGTGTTAATCAATCGGGGATAGCCTCCGGAGTAGCGATACACTACACGCACCGCCTCCTCGGGGAACGTCTTCGTAAAAATCTCCGTAGGTGCACCGCCCAATTCCAGGCGCTTTTGAATGTAACCCGTTGTATCTGCCAGGCTGAGATACTTGAGTTGAGCGCGCAGCGCAACGCGCTGTTTAAGTTGCCGCAATTCATGCGAATCCAGCTTTTCGTCAAGCTCTGGCTGGCCCACCAGCAAAATTTGTAGAAGTTTGTCCTGCGAAGTCTCCAGGTTCGTCAATAGCCGGATCTCTTCGAGCACTTCAGCCGAACAATGATGGGCTTCATCTACAACCAGTACAGTGGTCTGTTTCTTTTCGTACCGCGCCACTAGAAAGTTCGTCAGCAGGAGTAACAGTTCGCCCTTACCTCGGCCCGCTGCCGGCAAACCCAAGTCGGCTGCGATGTAGCGTAGAAACTCAATTCCATCCAGACGGCTGTTAAATACATAGGCATAAGCAATATGGCTGCGGTGAAGCAGTTGCAATAGGCAGCGCACCAGCAGGGTTTTACCGGTCCCCACTTCGCCGGTCAGGACCACGAATCCCTTCCGCCGCTCCACGCCGTAGTAGAGCGCGGCCAGCGCTTCGTTGTGCCGTCGCGTCGGAAATAAGAACGATGGATCTGGTGTGATCTCGAAGGGATTGCGCTCGAGTTGAAAAAAAGCTTTATACATACGCTCTAAATTCTAGCCTCGCCAGTAGCTTAAGGCTGAACCGGCAATCATCACCACCGCCGCCGTCACGCCGCTGACCCATGCCCAACGCAGCTTCCCCGTCTCGGCACGTTCTTCTTCCGCGGTGGCGAGCGGCGGAATCTCTGCGATCACACCAACGGGAAGGAGTTTTTTCAGAGAAGCTTCGTCATGCACCCGGTCGTCCAGATATTCGGCCCCACCCGCACAAATCACGCCCATCGCCAGGCCGATACCCAAGCCCGCGAAGCAGAACTTGAGCCGGTTGGGAAAGTCGGGTTTCGCTGGCAGGCTGGGCGGGTCGAGCACGCTGAAATGCTCGCCCTGCTGCCGTAATTCGAGGCTCGTTGCCATTTGCGATGCGTTCTTTTTCTTGAGCAAATCATCGTAGTTCGCCTTGGATTGTTCGTAGCCACGCGTCAGATCCGCAAACTGTTGCTCCACGATCGGTTCCTGCGATAGATGCGACTGATACATTCCAATGCGGGCTTGCAAATCAGCGATGGTTTTTTCCCGGTTCTTGATTTCCAATTGATTGGCACGCATCTGGCCCTCCAGTTGGACGACGGCCGTGTCGTCTTTCCCTGCGGCATCGTCGTTGCTCGGGTCTGCGTTTGCGGGCTGCGACTTCAGACCAGCGAGCATCTGTGCCCGTAGCTTTTGCGTGTCAGAAATCTGCTGCTGCATTTTTTTTACGTCGGGATACTGATCGGTGTAGCGCGCCTTCAGATCGGCCAGCTGCCCCTGCTCCTTGGCTAGTTCTTGGTCGATGGCGCTCAGGCCGCCCACAGGCCCGCCAGATGAGACACCCGATTTTTGTAGACCGTGGTATTGCGTGAGCAGCGATTGTAAGTATGCGTTTTGTTGCCGGGCAGCGTTCAATGCATCCTGGTCGCTCTGCATCTGCGTCTGGAGCCCATTCATGATCTGGATGTTGCTCTGCAATTCTGTCGGCAGTGCTCCCGGATGCTGATCCTTGAACACGCGCACTTTCTCTTCCTGCTCAGCCAGCGCTTTGCGCGCTTCCTCGAGCTGGCTCGTAAGAAACGCCGTTGTGTCTTCAGACTCCTGCTGTCGCGTCTCCAGATTCTCGTTGATAAACAAATTCGTAAGCTCGGTCGTCACTTCCTGAGCCACTTTCGGGTCACGCGACGAATACGCCACGACGAAGGCCGACACTTCCCGCTGGCTTTCGCCCAGCACCAGGTTGACCTCGATGTCCTTGCGCATCCGCTCCACAATCTCTTCCGGTGTGCGGTGCGTGCGTTCCGATGCATAAAGGTTAAATTGCTCCACAATGCGCATCAGCCGAGTGCGGCTCAAGATTTGTTGCTGGATACTCTGGAGCCGGTCCTGCAGGTCGTCATTGACGTTCGGCGTGACGTAATCCTTGGGCATGGTCGGTTGCTCAACCAGAATCTGCGTCGAAGACGTATATTTTGGAGGCAGCACCCAGCTCGCACCCCAAACCAGTGCCCACCCAAAAAATAGCGGGAGCAGAAAATACCACCAGCGTCGCCGGATCAATGCTGCGTAGCGGCCCAGATCCAGATTCTCGCCCGATTTTTCTTCTAGTTCGTCCATCATTCGTCTTAAACCTTACCGCCCTAAAGGACGGGTGAAGCTATAAGTCACTGCCATCCATTCCCGGTTGCGGCCGGTGACGGTCGCGAGCGCCGCCACATTGTCATAGTTCTGATGCAGGTGCGAGTAGCCGACTTGCGCGCTGAAATGCTCACCAAAGGTTCTCTGTGCCCAAACGCTTCCGCCTACGCTGTGTCCGCCATCATTCAGTGCCGTCCCGGCATTTTCAACCAGAGTATTGTCCGCATAGGTGCCCGATGCCCCCGCACTCCAGGCTTTGCTCAATTGTTGCCGGAGCGTAAGCGCTCCTGCATTTGAATGCACCGCGCCTATAAGGCCGCCACCATCGGAAATGGTGTACAGATAGCTGACCGCTGCGCTGGTATGACGTGCTTGCCAGCCGATGCTGGCGCCCGCCGCCGGACTCCACTGCGCCACTGCCGGGGTGCCAAACTGCTGGGTGGAAGCGTGTTGCGGACCGCCGAAAATCGAGAATGAAAGCGTTCGTCGCGGGTAGAAGGTATAAAACCCGATGACAGTGTTGGTCGCTGTTTGGTTTTCCGTGCCAGTGGGATAAGTCAGTAGTTGTTGGTAGAAATAACTCACCCCCACATAATGCCGGGCGGCGAAACGATGCGTATAAAACACAGACCCGCCGCGGGCCGCGGCGTCATACAAGCCTTGATCTTGCGAGGCATTGAGAAAATGAAGATTGGTTACCGTCCCGCCCAGGCCGACCATGTCGTTGCGGCCATACTGGTAGGTTAGATCGCCGCCCGCTGTATTGCGCAGCACGTCAGAAACGGGCGTCACGATGGAATTGTTGGGGCCTTGCGGCGCGCCGCCGATGGTTCCCTCTGATCCCAACACTGGTTGGTTATATAGGTTGGACGTGCGTTGCAACGAATCGCGCAGGCCCAACGTCACATGCGGCGAAAGACGGTACTCCCCGCTAATTGACAGGTTATGGTCCTGCTGGTTGTACGAACTTAGATTTTGATAGAACGTAAATCCTGGCATATATGCGACCCGCCAGTGAAAACGGGGCCAATTCTGGTTTATCTCAATCGACGGCCAAATGGAATAGCTCCAATCGGCTACTGCGCCGCCGGATGGGGTAGTAAGAACGTCGTCGTCGTGATTTGCCTGAAAAGTCAGGGCGCCTTTTAGATAATTGCTGCGCTCATCGGAAGCAAAAGCAAGCGAATAACTGCTTCCCGAAACGGGAGGCGGCACCAGCAACAGCGATGAACTATCGTCGCTCGTCGAAAGCAATGGTGAACTGGCTGCAGGCGGGGCGCCCGATGACTGGGCATAGGCAACACCCAAACCGAAAACCAGCACCACAACGCACAACTTCATTGAAATTTTGCTTCGCATACTCGCTTACGGCACCACGATCGTGTCATGCGCCAGTAGCTTGATGTTCTGCTCTGCATGCACACCCTTAATCACGTCTTTGTAATTAAATGGCATGCGCTGTTCATTGCCATTCGCATCGCGGCGCAACACGTAGATCGACTTCCGTTTCGCGAAGTCACGGAAGCCACCTGAAAGTGCAATTGCATCCAGCACCGTGTCCGCCCCACTAAGGGGATACGTCCCCGGTTTATTCACTTCCCCGAGAATATTGAAATTCTGACTCTTGATTTCCGTGACAATTACGGTCACTTCCGGTTCGGCGATGAAATTCTTGAGCTTGCCCGCGATCGCCACTTCCAGTTGGTGTGGCGTCTGCCCGCTCGCCTGCAACTCGCCTGCCAAGGGTAACGAGATTTTTCCATCCGACCGAACGGGAAGGGTCCGGGAAACATCGGGCTCCTTCCAAACATTAATGCTCAAGACGTCATCGTTGCCGATCACGTAACTGTCGTCGTGCGCGGCGGTTGCAGCCGACGGCGCGGCCGCCGGGTTTGAGGATGCAGTTTGCCCCCACAGGCAGCCCGTAATAAACAGGCCGCACACAATCATGGCTCTGACGGGCTTCATTCCCTTAGTGGTCATCATTCCACACGTCCTTCCCGTTTTGCTCCTTGGCGCAACAGCATGGGTAGCGTCGGAGGCGTCAAAGCGTAAGACTGAATTTTATAGAGCAAGGTGCGGTAGCTAATGCGCAGGAGACGGGCTGCGGCCTTTCGGTTCCAATGTGTTTCTTCAAGCGCATTGGCAATGGCATTTCTTTCAGTTTCGCCCTTAATATCACGCACGAGGGATTTTAGTCCGTCAGGCTGCCCGGGAAGCCGATCGGCGTGGCCATGGGAGTCTTCGCCATTCCGTCCTGCAAAGTACTGCGTGCTGTCATTCCGATGCATGTCCGCATGTTTCTTTAGTTCCCACAATGCAAGTTCTTCGTCTCCCACCACCAGATACCGCTTGGCAAAATCCCGCAATTCGGTGACGTTCCCATGCCAGGTGTGGGCCCGACATGCTTGCAGCAATGCCGGAGAAAACGTACGCGCTGGCAGACCATACTGTTTAGCGAGGTGGCTGATGAAATAGCCGAGCAGGAGCGGAATGCCATCGCGGCATTCCCGCAAAGACGGCACCTGCAAGCTAAATGCGCTCAAGCGGTAATAAAGATCGCGTCGCAAGCGGCCTTCGCTCACTGCGGATTCAGCGTCGGGCCCCGTCGCGGCGATTATCCGTGCGTCAACCTGTACAGCTTTTGCGTGCGGGTGAGCTGGTGATGCACTAAATCGCTTTTCCTGCATCACCTGCAACAGTCGTGCTTGAACCGCGAGAGGCATCGCCGAAATGTGATCCAAGTAGATCACGCCTTTATCGGCAAGTAACAGTTTGCCTGAATTCCCACGCTCCATCCCGAACAACTCCGCCTCAAGCAAATCACCAGGAAAGGCTGAACAATCAACTTTCAGAAAAGGGAAACCGGAGCGAATGGACAGTTGATGAATCAGTCGAGCAGTCGATTCTTTGCCACTGCCAGGTTCACCGACAATCAAAATGGGAGCGTCAACCTGCGCCAGCGATTCCGCATGTACGCGGAGCTTTTGCATGGCAGGGGTTCCGCACACAAAGAAGGTACCTTCGCCGAAGCGTTCGATGGCTTCACAGATAGGCTCGTGAGCTGGCGTGAAATGATGAGCGGGCCGCACGAGGCAGGCCAGAATCGCATCTTGCAACTCCGGCATCCGCGGTGGACGTGCCACGCAACCGCGCGCGCCCAATCGCAACGCCTCGGCTCTAAGCAAGAGTTCGCGCGGATCGGCCAGCACCAAGACCTCAAGGTCGGGACGTACGTGTCGAAGCCAACGCAGGGTGTGTAACGCATCAGCGTTATCCGTCGCATCGAGCAGAACCACGCTAATCGCGAAATCGTTTTGCACCCGAGAATGTGGCGCATCTTCCTGCGCACGCTCCAACGCATCCCAGGCGCTCTCCACAGTCTCGCAGCGCCAGAGATTCGACCGGACCAAGGTCCAAAGCTCAGTCAAATCAGACGGGCGCTTAGTCACAACCAGCAGTCCAACGCGCTCGGTCGGAGTCTCTATCAGCGAATTTATTTTGCTCGCCAAGGATTATCTTCTTTTGCCGATGTCAGCAAACGTCTGTCGCAGAGAAATGCATCCCGATAAGTTTAATGTTTGCAATCGGTTGCAATGTTGCATCGGGAGAGGCTACTCGTAGCTCCGCCCCGTGGGTTTTCGGGGGCGAAAACCATAAACGATATAAGGGATCCGGAGTACTTTCGGTCTGGCTTGGGGGGAACAGCCAAATCAAGGGGGAGTTAGTCAAAAACCAAAGGCCGGGGAGTGCCTCATGACTAGGTTGAATATAGTTGCAACATGCAAGCGCTTGCAAGAGGTATATAACATCAAGTACGATGGTATTGAACATCATAGTACCTATATCTCTATACATTAGTACTTATATACTAGTCCATAATGCCGTATAATTTGCCGGACAAAGTCCCTCCGATCAACGTCTTGGTGGCGGATAGCAACCCCATCCATACCCAGCTGTTAGCCGAAGCTTTGGCGCGAAATTCCGATTTTGTTGTCAGGACGGCCAAGGGAGCCTCTGATCTGACCACCACAGCGGCGGATGCGACTCCCGACGTCGCGGTCGTCAGTTCTTACCTCGACGAAGACCCGACGCGAGGATACCAGACGATACGAAAGCTTAGCCTTTCGGGCTCACGGACTCGATTTGTAATGCTGCTCGATTCCACCAAACGAGAGGCGACGCTTGAAGCGTTCGCCTGCGGCGCGCGGGGCATTTTTCACCGGCACGAGTCGCTTGAAACTCTCGCTCATTGCATCCGGCAAGTACACCATGGCCATGTCTGGGCAAATTCGCAGCAAATGTCCTATGCCGTGGAGGCGCTGGCCTCGGCTCCGCAGATACGCGCACTCAATGCGAGAGGCGCGGACTTACTCTCGAAACGGGAACGAGATGTGGTCACGAGCCTGGCAGCTGGACTCAGTAATCGGGAGATTGGGGCCCGGCTTGGCCTCAGTGAACACACCATCAAGAACCACTTGCTGCGCGTCTTCGAGAAATTAGGAGTTTCTACGCGGGTAGAGCTTCTTTCTCTCACTTTGACCCAGGAAGCGCAGCGTTCGCCCATCCGCTCCTTTGTGGTGGACCTCTTCGATGTGGAAAGAACGGAGACGCCGGCAGATATCGCTGCCTATCGCGACGCTGCCGAGCGTGGCTTAAACCGCGCGCAAGTAAAAATGGCGGAGTTGCATGTACGCGGCGCCGGCGTGGAAAAAGATCCGATCGCGGCCTACATGTGGTACCTGCTGGCTGAAAAGACCAACATTGCTCTGCGAGAGAAAATCACGGCGGACAAGCGAAAATTGGCCGAGACTCTAAGCACCGAGCAGATTCTCGACGCGCAAAAGCGGGCGGCCGAGAAACTCACAAGCGACGCCGCAAAATCATCCGCAAAAGCCGTGGACAATTTAAGCGCACCGCCCGCCACGTGAAACGAATCGAGTTCATCTTTCGAATTGAGCCTACGGTCCTTATCAGCAAGATGTTAGCCTGAAATTACCCATGACGATCCTGGTATTCACCGCCTTGGTCTGGATCGGTTCCTTCGCGGCCGGATTGCTCGGAGCTCTCACGGGCCTGGGGGGCGGAGTTGTCCTGGTTCCGCTTCTGACCATCTTCTTCCACGTGGACATTCGCTACGCCATTGGCGCATCGCTCGTGTCGGTAATCGCGACATCTTCCGGCGCAGCAGCCGCTTATGTGCGCGAAGGATTCTCCAATATACGCATCGGCATGTTTCTGGAAATCGCCACAACGCTGGGCGCGTTGAGTGGGGCATTTCTGGCTACTGTAGTTCCCGTCCACGCTTTGGCGACGATTTGCGGCTTGATGCTGGTCGTTTCAGCAGCATTGTCGCGGCGCCCTCGGACAAATGTCGAACGGGAAGTATCGCCAGACGCACTGGCCACAAAGCTACGCCTGAACGGAAGCTTCCCCGAGGCAGGAGGCTCGCGAGATTACAACGTCACTCACGTTCCCGCAGGATTCGGTTTGATGTACGGGGCCGGCGCGCTTTCAGGGTTGCTGGGCATAGGCTCGGGTGCCGTCAAAGTTCTCGCCATGGATCAAGCCATGCGGATTCCATTCAAGGTTTCCACGACCACAAGCAACTTCATGATCGGTGTTACCGCCGCGGCAAGCGCCGGCGTTTATTTTAGCCGTGGATATATTGATCCTGGTTTGGCGATGCCTGTGATGCTAGGAGTGCTGACCGGGTCCTTGCTCGGTGCGCACATCCTGGTTAAGGCAGAGACTCGTTGGTTGCGGCTCATTTTCAGCGCGGTCATTGTCGCACTCGGCATACAAATGATTTATAGCGGTCTGACGGGGAGAATTTGAAGGTTCCATTGAAAGCGGATTTTGAGGTATGAAAAGCAACGCGAAAATAAAAAACTTCTCGAAGTGGTCGGATCGGCGCATTGAGGAAATCGTCGGGGGCTTGCTCCAGGTGGGAGTTACGCTTTCTGCAATCGTCGTGCTGGTCGGCGGACTTTTTTATCTCTTGCGACATGGTTTCAACATCGCTGACTATCGCACCTTTCACGGAGAGCCAGTCGATTTTCGCACAGTAAAGGGAGTACTCCGCGCCGCATCCAGTCTGGAAGGTAAAGGAATGATTCAGTTGGGTTTGTTGATTCTCATCGCAACCCCAGTGGCTCGAGTCGCTTTCTCCATCTGGGGATTTGCGGCCGAGCGCGATCGCATGTACGTAACATTCACCATTATCGTGTTAAGTGTCCTTCTTTACAGTCTGTTAGGGAGTTCCCACTAATAGGCTACCGGGATAGCCCATCCGGGCCATTCCACAATCTGCCGTCCCACGATAACTTGGAAATCGAGCAGACTTCGGGGGAGGGCTGTTCGACTGAACGTCCCGTGACTTAGGTCCCGGGGCGTTTTGTTTTGCGCGCGAGAGTTGACGAATCTCGATTAGAAGCTGATACGTCCGGATAACTGGATAATGCGCGGGTCCGCCGTATTCAAAATCTGTCCGAATGTCGGGCTGGTGATGTTCGTATCGGGGTTGGAAAATTCCGCGCGATTCTCGAGATTGAAGATGTCGGCTCGAAACTCCATCCTGACTCTCTCCGTAATCGGCGTACTCTTTGCAAAGGCGAGATTAATGTTGAATCGCCCGGGCCCGCGAATGTAATTCCGCGGCAATGTGCCGTACGTACGCACAGAAGGATCGGTCACGGCTTGAACATCATTCGGGAACATGGCGGGCCCTGGTACGCATGAGGTTGGCGATGGCGGACATTGTGCGTTGCTGAAACTCGCCGGATTGAACCAGAAATGGCCGGTTTCAGGGCCGCTATCCTGCGAAGCGAGAGTTGTTATCTGCCTTGGATCTTGAATCGCGACCGCACCAGTCAAATTGGCATGCACCAAGCCGGGATCGCCCACGCCCGAGGGCCCGGGGCTTAAGAAATTCAGAGCGCCCGGCAAGTTTGCGGAGATGTCCACCGGGAACCCGCTTCGCCAGCTGACGATAGGGAATACACTCCAGCCACGCGTGATTTTTTTGGAAACGCCCGGAAATGCCCGGTCGAAAGGCAGTTCCCATCCTCCGCTGAATACAATCCGGTTGCGCACGTCCATGTCTGAGGATGCGCGGAACAGCCCGGGCTGATAGGCAGGCACCACGGCGTTGCGGTTTTCAAATCCTGAGGCGTTATCAATGTTGTGGGAATAAGTGTAGGCAAGCGTGAAGTACGAGCGGCCGAAAATCCCTCCGCTCGATAATTGCTTCTGCAAACTTGCTATTAGGCTGTTGTAATTTTCGTTGCTTGCATTCTTGAATTCTTCCAGCACTCCGTAGCAGAGGAAGACTTGGGTGACGCCACAGTTGCTGCTTGCGGGCGTCAAATTCAGCACACGATTGAATGTTCCCACAACAAAAGGATTGATATCGGTAACGGCGGTCAATCCGTGCGAGTTCGTGCCGGCATAACCAACTTCAAAAAGGGTGTCAGCCGGGAGCTGCTGCTGTAACGTCAGATGATATTGATAGGTGTATGGCGTCCCGAGATGGGGATCCACGACGTAGATGCCGCCTGCCCCACCGATGGGCAAATAACCTTCATTCGCAAAGTTGAAATTCGATGGAGGATTTCCCGATGGAAACGGATTCGTTGTCCCCGTAGCGACGAAGGGCTGGCTTAAGTAGTTAAGCCCACCGGTGATTGTGCCAGGCGGAAAGAACGCCAGGTTCGCACTGGCATCGAACGGTGGCGCCCCGTTGAATTGCAGATTATCTTCCGCCTTGAGAATGTCATAGAAAACGCCCGCCGCCCCTCGCAGGCTCGTCTTGCCGTCACCCATCGGGTCCCACGCAAATCCCAATCGCGGAGCAAAATTCTTGCGGTCGGGAAAATTAACCCCCTGGGGAGCACCCGGATCGCCCGGAAAAACCATACCCGGCGGGGCGTTCACGAACCTCGAAGACTGCA
>Ga0070735_10002308_pt1 | contig 17410 bp, 12 predicted proteins | sample Coa_R1_FD_66443 | JGI IMG/M metagenome (GOLD analysis project Ga0070735, IMG submission 66443) | Surface soil microbial communities from Centralia Pennsylvania, which are recovering from an underground coalmine fire - Coalmine... | ecosystem: Environmental > Terrestrial > Soil > Unclassified ... | reverse complement strand
GACGCACGGGTCGGCGTTCGAGTCGCGTCCCGGTGCGCTCGCTCGGATCGATGCACTTCTCCCCACCGGAAGGTCGATGCGTTTGGCGTCACAGAAAAGCACCCGGCAGAACGAGCTTCTCATAACGCGGCACCCCAGAGACTTCGGCTGCCAGGTAGCCCGCACCCGCCGCGACCCCTGCACTTTCCCCTTCGTTTTTCCCCGGTTATCCCGCACCCACGCCGTACGGGCCGTGGATCTTTTGTTACGCGGGCAATCGTGGGGCGATAGAGGAACGCTCGCCGCACCTTTCTCAGTCCCAATGGCGAACCCTACATCCGCGACCCAACCGTCCGGGGTGCGCGCCCCTCGGCCGCAGGGTCTATCGCCGAGCTAAGCACGCCGCAGGCCACCGTCACGACCGCTCCTTACGCGAGTTTGCCCGCCAGCGGTTCGCCGGGCGCTGTCCCGGCCACCCGCCGCATGTCCGGGGACACCCTTCGAGCCACGGCCGCCGTCTCAGTCGGTGGGGCACGGCGCGCCGCACGCGATGGTGAGGCCGTCCGAGCACGTCGTCGCCCTGCCGTTGGCGCACATGACATCGCAGTCGTGCGTACCCGCGACGCCCGCGTTGGGACAGCGGACGGCGCAACTCGCACCGGACGGGCACATCGTATGACAGGGGCCGCTCGTACACGCGAACCGGCACGTGCTGCCCGCGGCGCAGCTGCATGTGCCGTTGGCGCACGTCCCGCTGCAGCTTGGGTTGTCGCCCTCGCACGTCACGTGGCAGGGAGGGGCCTCGCAGGTGAAAGCGCAGCTAGCTCCGGGCGCGCACGTGCATTCGCCGTTGGCGCACTGCCCGCTGCACTGCGATCCGGTACCGCAGCTGACGTGGCACGGCGGGGCCCCACAGGTGAAATCGCACGACCCCTTGTCGGGACACGAGCAGGCGCCGTTCGAGCAGTCGAAGGAATCGTGGCTGGAGCAGGCGGAGGCGATGACCCACGCCGCGACGACGGCGGCGACCACGCCGAAGCCCGCGGCCCTCATCGGTCGACGACGCGCGCGCGTAAGATGCGATCGAGCTTCGGGAAGTCCCGGTCGAGGTACGCATTCCCCTCCGAGACGATCCGCTCCTGACTCGGGCCGCCCCCGGAGGGAGCCCCCTCCCCGTAACCCTTGTAGAGACCGTCCACGACGTCCATCCCCCGGACGACTTTGGCGAACGGGGCGAATCCGGACTCGTCGAGCTGCGGGTGGTTCAGAAAACAGATGAAAACCTGCGTCGTTCGCGAGTTCGGTCGCCCGGTCTGCGCGAACGACACGAACCCGCGGAGGTTGGATTGGGTCACAGGGTCGTCGGGGATCGTCTGCGTCTGCCACTTCGAGGCGACGCCGGGATCTCCCGCAATCCCGAATTGGACCATGAAATCCGGAATCGCCCGGAAGAAGCGCGTATCGTCGTAGAACCCGAGCTTCACGAGGTTGTAGAAACGGTCAGCCGCGTGGGGCGCCCAACCACGGTGGACTTCGACGACGAAGTCGCCTTGCGTCGTGGTGAAGTCGGCGAGGAACGTCTCCGGCGCTTGGGCTGTCGCGAGCGACGGTTCGAGGTCGCTCGGTGCGTGGCGGGCGGCCGCGGGCGGCGACTCGGGCGGCGGCGGCGGGCGATCGGACGTCGGTGCGGCGGGTGGCAGCGGGGGGGCGGAGCCTGGCGAACACCCGACGAGGGCGACCGCCGAAAGCGCCGCGAGGGCGATCGTGGGGGGGACCATGGGCCGCCACGGTACCTCAGCTGGACCCGTGTGGTGAGTCCGCGACTGACCCGTCCTATCGAACCGGTGGCGGCGCGATGTTCGCGAGATCGAGGCCCCCGGGCACCATGTAGCTCGTCGCGGTTCCGTACCCGATGACCTGGATGCCGACGCGATCCGACGCACTCAACGTGTGAGCGCCGGCCCGGCCGACGCCGAGCTTTTGACGGTACACGACGAACGCTCCACCACCGACCGCGTGCGGGACGGCCGTCACCGGCTGGCCGTCGACGGCGACGGCGGTCCCAGGGTGGGCGACGATGTTCACGAAGCTCTGACTGTAGTCGTCGGGAGCGAGGAAGACATATTTCGTCCGGTATTGCTCCACGGCGGTCGGGAAGCTTTGTGCGGGATCCCCCTCGCTTCCGGTCGTGTCCACTACCCACGAACCGAGGGTGAACGTGCCCACCGCGAACGGTTGGTCGCCCCGGACCTCGAAATCTTGGAGCGTGATGCCGCAGTTCGACATCTGGCTCAGGTCGACCGTCGGGGGGCAGGCCGGCACGCCGCACTCGACGACCTGCCCGGCGTCGAGCGTCGTGGGACAGCCCGCGGGAGGCGCCGGCGGATCGTAGGTGAGGTGCGTACCGTCGAAGTTTCCGTAGAAGCGAACCTGGTGACCGACCGCATCGCCGCCGGGTCCCGCCGGCCCCGTGACGACGTAGTGCTTGCCGAGCGTTTCGGCGGGAAATACCGATTCTTCGATGTGATCACACGAGGGTTGGGTCGGCGGGACCTGAATGCACGGGTGCCCTGTGATGACCTGGATCGGTGCGCTGGCCTGCACGAGCGATCCGCTCAGATCGCTCCCCCCGGCGGCGACGAGCTCCGCCACGTCGCCGGCGCCGAGCGTCAACGTCAGCGTCCCTCCGCCGCTCGTCTCCTCGATTCCGGTCCCGGCTCCGATCCGCCCGCCGCTCGACACCTTGACGTGGACGGTCGTCCCGGCCCTCGTACCCGTGATGGTCATCGTCGCATCGAGCGTCTGGGCCTGCCCGGCTACGACCACCCCTTCGTGGCCCGCCACGCGATAGTTTCCGGTCATCGCGGTGCTCGGCAAGAGCAGCGACGCGTCGTTGGAGAACGAGTAGCAGCCCGCGGTCGATCCGTAGTTGGGGCTCGTCATGTCCATGCACTGCATGTAGCCGGGGCACGAGCTCCAGTCCTTGCCGAGCGGTCCGCCCTTCGGCTGGTATTCGAGCGCATTGAACTGATACACGGTGACCGGCGCCGTCGAGACCAGGTGGAAGGCGCCCCCTGCTTGCAGGACGCTCGAGACGGGCGGCGAGTCGCCGCAGGTGTTGGCGCTCGGCCCTTTCAACGCCGGTACCCAGGGCAGGTAGATCTTCGCGAGCTGCCCCGAGGGAACGGACGCGGTTTGGTTGGTGCCGGAGGGACCGGTCACCGTGACGTTCGCGGTGCCCTGGCCTGCATTGGCGACGACAACAGCAAAGTCGAAGATATCCCAGACGGTGTTTGCCAGGACCGTGGGCCAGTAGTCGCATCCGATGTACGAATGCGCCTGCGCTGCCTGGTCGCACGTTTGAGGGTCGACGGTCGTCGTGGCACCGGGCGTGGCGGCGTCGCCGAAGAGCGAGCCGACTCCGACGCCACCGCTCGCGGGGCCGCCCGAATTCGCCGAGGTAGGCCCGCCGCCGGTCGGGCCGGTGCTCGCGCCCGAGCTGTTCGAAGCGCCGCCGTCCGAGTCGGCGCCGTCGGCCGGCGAGTCGGCGAACGGTCCGTTGTCGACCTTGCCGCAACCCATCGCCACGACGGCCGCGCCTGCGATCGGAAGCCACGCCCGCCGCAGGGCGCTCACTGGAGCGCCGCCGACCATTGGCCCGTGCCGGTGGTATTCGGCACCTGGGGACTCGTGAACTGAAACGAGCCGTTCACCAGGCCCGCCGGGTTGGCGCTCGGGTCGTACGTCGCCGACATGCTCCCGTCCACCTGAACCGTCGCCGCCTCGCTGCCGAAGACGTACGAGACCCCGTTGGTGAGCGCTCCCACGAACGTGCGCGACCCACAGTCGAGCTGCCCGGACAGATCCGCGGTGATGACGTCGCCGAGGTTGTCGGTGCCCTTGAACATTGCGCCCGGCGCGACCGTGAGCGTGCCGCTGTTGAATTCGCCCGGATGGGGGCTCGGCTTGTTCGCTACTAACGTGATCGAGAGCGGTCCCATCAGAGTTGGTCCGTTGATTCCGCCGAAGCCCACCATCATGATGAAAGTCCCGGTGTACGTCCCCGGCTTGCAGTCGGACGCGGCGCGCGCGGGGGGCGCGTCCGCGACGAAGAGAACGGAGGGCGGGGCGACGTCCACGGGGCTCGCCGAAGAGTCATCCGCTGCCGTGCTTGCGCCGATGCTCGCATCGCCGAAGGGGCTCGCGACGTCGGGCGCGGTCTGCGGCGAGGTCGCGTCCGATCCGCTCCCAGCGCTCACGCCACCCTCCACTGCCGACGCAACCGGAGGCGCTTCGCCGGACTCGAATCCCGCCGGCGGCGGAGGCGAGCTTCCGCAGTTGGCGAGCGAAACGCCGAGAATGCAAATCACCGCCTTCGCCGCAAGCCGCCAGGCCGAGGCCATGCAACCTCCGCTTCTTTCAAAGGACGTTGGGCCGGCCGAGCACAATCCGTCACGAAACCGGGTCGGCTCCGGATCGGCTGGCCGCGCTCGCCAGCCACCGTCCCGGCAGGAGCATGGCGACGTACCGACGCGGCGCTTGCACGCCCTTCGCGCGCATCGCGTCTTCGACGCGCCCGACGAGGGTGGTTCCCTCGTCGCCGCCGAGGAGCGTTCCCAGCCTGTGCTCCGCGGCGTAGCCGTACAGCGCCATGTCCGCGCCGTGGGCCCGTTCCGCGGCCTCGCGCAGGTATCGGCAAGCGCCGTGGGGATCGCCGTCGGCGTCGGCCAGGCTGGCCCGGACCAGCGCGGCAAGCGCGGACGTCCACAGTAAACCTTCACGCTCGAGGCGCCGGGCCAGCGCGCGCGCTTGGCGCAGTCGGCGACGAGAACCCGGGGGTTGGAGCGACGAGGCCACGTCCACGCGCGCCCGAGCGAACGAATGAATGCTGCGCACGTGTTGAGGAAGCCAGAGGAAGCTCCGGCGGAAAGCGCCTGCGTCGCGCGCGAGACGCTCGGCCGCGCGCGTCGCTTGCCCTTCGTAGAGGTCCACGTCGACCTCGGCGATCATCGCCCTCCAGTGCTGAAGAAGGAACCCGCGCTGGGACCACTCCGCCACGGATTCCAGGACGTGAGCGCGCGCCCCCCGCGGGTCGTCCCCCGCGAGGCACACCGCCGGCGCGATCCCGGTGCGCAAGTTGACGAGCGTCAATCGGTCCCCCCGTCGCTCCGCATCGGCCAGCAAACCGGGCAGCCGGCCGGCGAGCTCGGCGAACTCTCCCAGAAATACGAGGGCGAACTCGCCGTAGAACCCGAGTGCGTGCGCGTTCCAGTTGCCGCTGGCGGCGGGGAGCGTCGCAAAGGCGGCCTCGCACGTCGCGTGGGCGTCCTTCCACTGTCCTCGCAAGAACAGACGAAACGCCCGCAGGGCCTCGATCGCTTGGAGGGGCCGGTCGAGGACCGCGTCCGTGAAATCCGCCGCGCCCGAGCTGGAAGGGATCCTCAGGATGAGCTCCTTGCCCATCCGGGCGAGCCTGCGCTCGCGCTCCGTTTCGGGCCCGCCTCGCGCTGCGAGCTCGGTGGCGGCAAGCCCCGTCGCCGCCGCCACGCCGGTCAGCGACCCGCTGCGAAGCGCCAGGATGAGCAGGCGGGCGAGCAGCGTCGCGCCCACGATCGGGTCGACGAAGCCCACCCCGACGACGGCGGCGTAAAGTGCCTCCATCTCCCCGCGGATCGGGGCGGGCGTCGAGTCGTGAGCGCGCTCGGCGAAACGCAACCGCATGAATCGCAGCCGGACGAGGTAGACCGCCAGCCAGAGGAAGGCGGCCCACCGCGAGCGAGGGGCGGGACGGCCCGCCTGGGCCAGCACGTGACGCAGCACGCGCGATCCCTCGTCGATCTGACCGGAGAGCAGGAGCCGGTTCGCGCCGGCGCGTTCGAGCGCCGTGCGCTCCTCGTGCGCGGCGCGGCTCGCGGCGTCGAGGTAAAGCTGGGCGGCCTCCGCGGCGCATCCCGCCCACGTCAGGGCGTCGGCGAGACGCACCCGGACGCGCTGCGCGTCCGCAGAGAGCGGCTCCAGCGCCCCGAGCGCCAGGCGATGCAGGTGCACGGCCTGGTCGAAGGCGAGCTTCTCGAGGGCCCTCTCGGCCGCCTTCTGCGCGTACGTGGCTCCACGCGCCGCCTCGCCCGCGCCGAACCAGTGCCACATCATGGCTTCCGCCTCGATGGGATCCGCCGACTCGTAAGCCTCCGCGAGCCGTCGATGCCGCGCGCGAGCCGCGCTCTCGCAGAGGCGGCCGGCCACCGCCTCCCGGATGCGGGCATGGCTCGTATCCACCACCTCGCGGCCGTCCTTCGCTTCGACGCGCACGAGGTGCTGGGCGCGAAGGTCGCGCACGAGCGGATCCAGCCCCTCGACCAGGCCGGCGGCCTCCCGGAGGACCGACGTCAGCACGGGCCGGCCATGGACTGCCACGAGCTCCAGCACTCGCCGCGCCGCGTCGCCCAGACCCGCCACGCGGTTGGCGATGACTCGCTCGACGCTCGAACCCCCGTCGATGACGAACCCGCTCGTGTCCGCGGGCATTCCGTGCGCGCGGACGCTCCTCGCGAGATCCTCGACGAAGAACGCGCTGCCGCCGGCGGCTCGAGCGATCGCGTCGGCGACGCGCTCGGCGACCTCGCCCGACGCGGCCATGAGGTCGAGCGCGAGCGCGCGCGCGTCCTCGAGCGCCAGGGGTCCCAGGGCGATTTCACGCTGCTCGAGACCCCCGAACGCCCGGCCCCGGAGACGATCGAGGAAGGGGCTCTCGACGGACTCCTTGCCGCCCTCTCGGTATCCCATGATGACCAGCACCGGAGGCGCGCGAGGCCCGTGCAAGGTCTCGAGCAAGAGCGTGGCGCTGTCGAGATCCCCCCACTGCACGTCGTCCACGTGGAGGACGATCGGGCGGAGGCGCCCGAGCTCGGAGAGCAGCTCGCGCAGCGCGACGAACCCGCGCTGACGAACGAGGTGCGGGTCGGCGGTGGAGCCCGCGCGCTGCGAGGCGATCGCCTCCACGCGGAGCAACACCGGAAAGAGACGCGCCATGGCCCAGGCGTCGGAGGGGAGCGCCACGCGCTCGTTCCGGTGTTCCAGCGCGACGAGGTAGCGGCTCAGCGCGTCGACGATCCCGTCGACCGCGTTGTAGGCGACCGACTCGCGCTCGTAGGCGCGCCCGCTCAGCGCCACGGCCTCGCCTCGAGAGACCAAGTCGTCCAGGAAGCACTGGACGAGCGTGGACTTGCCCATGCCCGAGCCGCCACGGACACGCACCACGAGGGCGCGTCCGGCCCGGACGTCGTCGAACGCGGTCCTCAGGACGCGAAGCTCGCCCTCACGCCCGATCAGTCGTCCGCGGTCACCCGCAGGCGCGACGGAGGGCACGCGAGGCCCGGGAATCACGGGTGCGCCCACCCGGAGCAAGATCTCTTCCTCCGCAGGACGCTCGTCGGGTGCGCGGCGAAGCAGATCGCGACAAAGCGCGTCGAGGTCGGCGGGCACACCCTCGACCAGATCGCTCGGCGCTGGCGGATCGAGCATGCGCTTGCGATGAAGGACGTCCGCGGGATCGCCGGCGAACGGCGGCCTGCCGACCAGTGCGTCGTAGAGGAGCGCGCCCACGCTGTACCAATCGGCCGCCGCCGTGAGCGGCTCATCGAACGCTTGTTCGGGCGCCATGTACTCGGGCGTGCCGACCCGGTCGGGCTCGAGCAGCGGGTCGAGACCGGCGCTCGAAAGCTCGGTCGCGACGCCGAAGTCGAGCAAGACGACGCGGCCCCCCTCGGACACCAGCACGTTGGAAGGCTTGATGTCGCGATGGAGCTTCCCCGCGGCGTGCAGGGCGTGCACCCCCTCGGCGAGCTGGCGCATCGCGGCGCGCAGCCGCTCGAGGTCCGCCGGCGTGGTCGCCGGCGTGTGAGGAGATGCGAACGCCTCGAGGAGATCGGGATGCAGATCCCGATCGGCCGGCGTAAGGTCGCCGGACCTGCGTGGAACGCGGACGCTCGTCTGGCGCGGGGTTTGTCGCGCCACGCCCGGAGCGTCGGGCCGATGCACGTAAGATCGGAAGTCCTGGCCGCGCACGAGCTCCATCGTGAAGTAGAAGCCCTCCGAGTCGGACGCGACGAGGTCGTGGAGCTCGACCAGATTCGGGTGCAAGACGTTGGCGAGCGTCCGAAATTCCCTCTTGAAGAGGTAAAGCGCGCTCGGACTGAATCGTTGAAGCGTCTTGATCGCGACGAGTCGCCGCCGCTCCCGGTCGTACGCCTCGTAGACGACGCCCATTCCCCCGCGCCCGATGCAGCGGCGAATCTCGTAGCGTGCCGGCGCCTTCCACGGAAACGGCTGGGCTTCGTCTTTCGCTGACAGCAATGGCTCTCCTCGTGGCGCCGAGAGTTTGGCCTCTCTGGGACGACCTTTAAGGATACCGAGTTCCGCGAAGGCCAACGAAGGTGGCCATGTACGTCTTCGTGTCACACGCTCGAAAGGTCTGGACGGCGCGCATCTTCAGGGGACTCCGGACGAGCTCTGGCCATACTCAGCAATTCGCACGCCGCGCGGTTTTTTACGGTACGGCTGCGGGTCGGACAGAACCGCCACGCTCTTCGAGCCCCTTCGCGTCGCGCACGCAGCGCAGCGCGACGCTCCAGCTGCGCACCAACTCGCGCAAATGCGCGAGCGGACGAATATCCTCCGCCGGGAGGGCGCATGTGCGCTCGTACCTTCGCTGTGCGCGTCAGCGGAGGACGTTCTTGATCGCCGCGTACCAGACGTCGCCCATGTGATCGTATCCCGTCATGTTGGGATGGACTCCGTCCGAGCTCAGCATCGTCGACGTCATGAATCCGGTGTGCATGTCGACCATGGCGACGTGCTTGCCCATCGCGGCGCGCGCTTGAACGAGCGCCGGGATCGCGGCGTTGTACGTCATCACCTGGGCCTCCCACGTGCTGTTCGCGAGCGGGGTGATCTGCGCCACGACGAGAAGCGCTCGCCCGTCGCCGGCGACGATCTTGTCGATGAGCGACCCGAGGCGCTGGGGGGCCTGCGCAACCGGTTGGGTCTGCGAGTACATGTCGTTCGTCCCGATCATGAGCAGCACGATGTCCGGATTCGACTGGAGCGCCGGACTCGGGACGAGGCCCGCGATTTGATCGATCGTCCAGCCGCTGTGGCCGTCGTTGTCCTGAGGGAAGGGGACGCCGCCGACCATGGTCGGCCCGTTCGCCAACGAGGAATCACCCACGAACGTGATGTTCTGATGCGCGTTCAGCGCGTCCTGGAAGAGCTGGACCCGGTAGGCCCCCGCGTACTGGACGCCGTACGTGATCGAGTCCCCCAGGGGGAGGACCTTGCACGCCCCTCCGTCCGACGGGCACGGGCTGTAAGCTCCCGCGTCGGCGTCGTGGGCACCGCCGGCGTCGGCGATCGCCTTCGCCGCGTCCGGCGAGGTCGCGTCGACGCTCTGAGCCGACCCATCCGCCGGCCCAACTGCGCCAGGACCGGTGGCGTCGACCTCCCCGACGGCACCGTCGCTCGCCGCAGCGGACCCGTCGCCGCCGAGGCCGGCGCCCGCTTCGGCAGAGACAGGCGCCTGCCCGTCTTTGGGCTGCGCGCGCGTGTCGTCGCCCCCGCAGTGCGCGCACGCCGTGGCGATCACGAGCGCGCCCGCGCATTCGAAGCAGCGCGGGACAATTGCAATGATTCGCGAACCGCGGGACGAGACTCGCATTTGGCGAGAATGGGTATATGCCCCTGCGAGCTTTCACGTCGCGCCTCAATGTCGTCCAATCGCGACGAACGAGCTTGACCGCGCCCTATGCACCTTTGTCCCAAAACGATACACGCCGAAAGGTCAGATTCATGCGCTCGCCGTCTCTGCCGAGCTCCTTCGGAACTCCGTGGCGATACCGATGTTGGCAGGCGCCCGCCATGACCAAGAGGCTGCCGTGCTCAAGCACGAGCTCCACGCTCCCGCCCTGCCGCTCGGACTTCTTCTTCGGCTGGAGAGCGAACCTCCGCGCGGCGCCCACCGACACGCTGGCGAGCGTCGGGTTCGGGCCCAGCTCGGGCTCGTCGTCGGAGTGCATGCCCATGCTGTCGTCACCGCTGCGGTAGCGGTTCAACAGCACGGCGTTGAACGAGGCGCCCGCTGCGCGCTCGACGCGCGTTCGCAACGCCGTCAGCTCCAGCGGCCAGGGCGCCGCGCGCAGCGTGCGCCCCGAATAGGTGTAGTCCTCGTCGCCGAACCATGCGCTCAGGCGCGGCTCGAGACGCGCCCTCCCGAAGAATTGAATCGACCCCTGGGTCCAGGCGACCTCGGTCCGCAGCCAGTCGAAGAGCCGGTCCGCCTCGGACCGATCGAGCCAGTCGGGCTCGAACCGAACGAGGCCACCCAGCGGAAGCTGCGTTTCGCCGGGCGGCAGGAGCGCGATCGTCAAAGGGAGGATGGCCTCGATATAGAGCATCGCCTCGGGAGCGCGAGCCCGCTCGAGGGCCCCCCTGCGTTCACCCTTGACAAATGACTATGGACGTGCTCGCTCCGCTCGCGCCAGGGTACGCGCCATGAGACCACCGGAATTGGGCGCATCGGGGCGAGAGGCCACGCGGGGCCGTCGTCGCCGTTCGTCGGACGCGCCGCGCGACGGACACGCGGCCGACGCGGTCTGGACTCCGCGCTCGGACCTGGCGGTGCGCGTCCTCGGAGCCGGTGGCTACGTGCCGCCCCACGCGGTCACCGCCGGCGACATGGCGCGCGCCTTTCCAGGGTGGAGCGCCGACCAGATCGTCGAGAAGACGGGCATCGTCGAGCGGCGATTCCTCTGGCGCCTGGACGTCGAGCAGGGCCGCGCGGTTCCGACGGGCGGGACCGAGCCGGGACGGCCTGCCGCGGGCGCCGACATGGCCGAGGCGGCGCTCACGGGTGCCCTGCGGATGGCGGACGTACGCGCGGGCGACCTCGACATGCTGGTCGTCGTCACGTGCACACCGGACCAGCCGCGCTTCTCCCACGACGCGATGGTGCTGCAGCGAAGGCTCGGGATCCGCAAGAACGCCCAGTGCTTCGTCGTCGACAGCGGGTGCGGCGGGGCCCTCTATCTGCTCGACATGGTCGCGCGAATGCTCGAGACGGGGGCCGCTCGCACGGCCGCCATCGTGGGCACCCACTTCACGTCCGCGATGATCGATCGGAGCGTGTACGGGCAGGAAGGGCCGCCCGGTCACGACGGCAAGACCATCAGCCCCTATTTCTCCACGTACGTCTTCGGCGACGGCGCGGGGGCCGTCGTCGTGCGCGCGGAGCGAGGGTCGTCTCTCGGCATCCGGACATCGATCGCCGGCAACGACAGCCGCGACCTCGTCCGTGCGCCGGGCGGGGGCACGTTCTCCCCGCCGTACGGAGAGCGCTACAAGGAATTCGACCACGCTTTCATCATCAACGGTCGATTGGTCGCGCTGAGCTACCTGGAGACGATGGCGAGCTGCATGGAGGCCGTCACGGGCGGCGCCTCCTGCTCCTTCGACGACGTGTCGCGCTTTTACCTCCACCAGCCGAACGCCCGCGTCCTCGCCGCGTTGGCTGACCGGTTGCAGCTGCGGGAAGACCAAGTAGCATCCAACGTCGCACAGGTTGGAAATACGTCGTCCGCCGGCATGTTCATTCTCCTCGCGGACGACCTGGAACAGGGGCGAATCACGCTCGGGAGCGGCGCCCCCGTCGTGCTCGCCGCGATCGGCGCGGGGGTACACTACGGGGCGCAGCTCGTTCGAATCTGAGTCTCTCTGACCGACCCTCGCCGCTCGGACTCACCACACGGAGCAGCGACATCCATGGAAAGAAAGCGAATCGAGTGGGACGGGCGCGTGGCGCTGGTGACAGGCGCGTCGAGCGGCATCGGCCTGGCGGTCACCCAGGCCCTCGTCCGGAGGGGCGCCCGGGTCGCCATGGTGGCGCGATCGCGCGAGCGTCTCGACGAAGCCGTGCACGACCTGGGCAGTGACCGCGTCGCCGCGTTCCCCCTGGACGTCTGTGACCGCGTGGCCCTCGTGAAGCTCCCCGAGCGGGTCGTGGACCGCTTCGGGCGCCTCGACTGCGTCGTGCAGAGCGCCGGTGTCAATCACCGGGGGGCCGTCGCCGAGCGGACCATCGAGGAGCTCGGCGGAATCCTCGACGCGAACCTCGTCGCCCCCGTTCTGCTCACGCGCGTCGCGCTGCCGTTCCTCAAGCCGGGCGGCGCGATCGTGAACATCGCCAGCCTCGCCGGAAAGGTGCCGATCCGCGACGAGGCCACATACAGCGCTTCCAAGGCGGGGCTCCGCGCCTTCGGCAGAGCCCTGGGCGAAGAGCTTCGCGGAAGCGGCCTGACCGTGACGACCGTGTGCCCCGGACCCGTCGACACGGGCTTCCTCGGCGACGCCCGCGACGTACCGCCCATCGTCTTCTCGCAGCCCATGAGCAGCGCCGCGAGCGTCGCCGACGCGGTGCTCGCGTCGATCGAATCAGCGCGCGGAGAGGTCGACATCCCGCACTTGTCGGGCAAGCTGGCGACCCTCGGTTACCTGGCGCCGGCCCTCTTCTCGGCGCTGCGGCCCGTTCTCGAGCGGCGCGGCGCGCGCAACAAGGCGCGCTTCATGTCCGGCGAGCCCGGGCGGAGACGCACGTCGTAGCGAGCACTCATTCGAGGCACGGAGAGACGATGGACGCCTTCACGGAACCGCACCCGGCGAGCAGCGCGCTCGTATTCATCGACGTGACGAACGCTCGGCAACCGCGAGGCGCTCGGGCACGAGGAGAAGGCGCTTGCCCCCACCGCCGTAGCGATCCGCCCACTCGGGGGACGCCGTGTCCTCGAGCACGCGGTAGCCGGCTCGCGCGAGCTCGGCGCGCATCGCGCCCGGCTCGATGAGGCCGACCGCCGGCTCGCCCACCAGGCGAAAACCCAGGAGCGCGACGCGCGTGAAAGACGCGCCGAGGGGCGCGGCGCGCGGCGTGGCGTAGGTGACCGCGATGCGGCTGCCCGGCGCCGATCGGGCCGCGATCGATTCGAGCGTCGCGCGCACGGCGTCGATGGTCAGATACGGCGTGACCCCTTCCCAAAGCCAGAACGTCGGCGACCCGGCGTCGTGGCCCGCGCGCGCGAGGACGTCGGCCAGCGAGTCCCTTCCGAAGTCGATCGGGACGAAACGGACGTCGCGTGCGCGGGCCGGCCGGTTCCCCACGCGCGACCGCTTGTATCGCTGCGTGGCGGGGTGGTCCACCTCGAACACGGAGACGTCGGCCAGATCCGGCATTCGCCACGCGCGGGCGTCGAGACCCGCGCCGAGCAGCGCGACCTGGCGGAGGCCCGCCCCGACCGCCTCGTGAACGGCCGCGTCGATGGCTTGCGTCCGGAGCGCTGCGTGGTCGACCAGACCGAACGTCGCGACGTTGACGGCCGCGGTGCGCAGCGGTCGTCCTCGCGCGGCGCGCACGACGAGCCCCAGCGGCCCATCGAGGAGTTCGCCCGCCAGGGGGTCGACATCGGCCACGCCGCGGGCCATCGCCACTAACGCCGCGGTGAAGCTCGGTCTGCCTTCGCGCATCCCGTCAGTCACGTACCATGGCGCGGTGCGAATCGTCTCGCTGCTGCCGTCGGCCACGGAGACCGTGTGCGCGCTCGGCGGTCGCGACGACCTCGTGGGGCGCTCGCACGAGTGCGACTTCCCGCCCGGCCTCGAGACGGTTCCCGTGCTCACGCGGGCGCGCGTCGGGCCCCTTCCATCGAGCGGGGCGATCCACGCCGCGGTTCGCGACGTCCTCGAGCGTGCCCTCGGCGTCTACGAGATCGACGTCGACCGCCTGCGCGAAGCACGCCCCGACGCGATCGTCACACAGGACCTGTGCGAGGTGTGCGCCGTGTCGATCGACGACGTTCGCGCGGCCGTCGCCCGGCTCGCCCGTCGCGACGTGGACGTCGTCAGCCTGCACCCGGTGAGGCTCTCTGACATCTGGGGCGACATCGGGCGAGTCGCCGTCGCGACGGGACGGGCGGACGCCGGGCGAAGGCTGGTCGGCGATCTCGAGGGGCGGGCCGAAGCGATCCGACGATCCGCGTCGGAGGTCCGGAGCCGACCGACGGTCCTTTCGATCGAGTGGCTGGACCCGGTCATGATCGGCGGGATGTGGATGCCGGAGCTCGTGGCGTTCGCGGGAGGAGCGCCGCTCGTCACCCGCGCCGGCGACCACGCCTCGACCTTGACGAGAGAGCAGCTCGCCGCGCTCGACCCGGACGTGGTCCTCGTCAAGCCGTGTGGATTCGACCTCGCACGGACCCTCGGCGAGCTCTCTCTTCTGCGCGAGGCCCTGCCGTGGCGTTCCTGGTCGGCGGTCGCCGAGGGACGCATCTACGTCGCGGACGGGAGCGCCTTCTTCAATCGACCGGGGCCTCGGATCGTCGAGTCGCTCGAGATCCTGGCGGCGTGCTTGCACCCGCGCTCGTTCGCCGAGCTCGCGGCAAAACACGCGATGAACGTCGTCCGCCTGGGGGAGGACCTGCGCGTCCACCCCCTCGGCTGACCCGGTTCTTACTGCGCGATGCAGTCCTGCTGCATCGTCTGCCAGACCAGGTTCGCGATCACGCCGACGCCCTTGGTGTTCTCGTGAATGTGATCGGTCTGGATGTAGCAATCGGACGCCTGGGGCGTGCTCGCGCACTTGGCGTTGGTCTCGTGTCCGGCGAAGGCCGGCACCGTGTCGATCACGATGCAGTCCAGGGTCTGCCCGTTGCCGATGGCGGCGTTGCCGCGGCACGAGTAGTTGGTCGTCGATGACGTGAACGAGGCGCCGCAGCACGACTTTTCCAGCTGGGCGAGGGCATAGTCGGCCGAGAGGTCCACGCCCGGCGCCGGCGCGGGCAGCAGGCCGCCGCCCGCCGGGTCGAGATGCGGATAGTAGAAGTAAACGACGTGCTCCACGCCGGCCGCCGCCATCGACTTGAAGAGGGTCGTGCCCGCGTTGAGCGCCCCTTGAATCGCCATCGTGCAGACCGGGTCGGTCGACGGGCTCGTGTCGCTGAGGCACATGCGCTGATCGATGAGGACGTCGTTGCCGCCGCCATCCATGATGACGACCTTGATGTCCTTGGACGCGCCCAGGGCCTGCGTGTTGAACTGGTAGGGGATGTTGAGCGACCCCGAGCCGTTGTTCATCGCGGCGCCGGCCAGGCTGTAGTTTCGGTACATCACGCCGCCGGCGGCCATCATGATGGCGTTGTAGAGCTTCGGCGTCGTCTCCCCGGCGGTGTCGCTCGGCGTGTCGAGGTACGAGTCGCCGATGATGACGACCTCGTTCGGCTTGACCTGACCCTTCACGCACGCGGGGGGCGGGCTTGAACCCGACGACGCGCCGGTGCTCGAACCCGACCCGGAACCGGACGAAGCCCCCGTCGAGCTCCCCGTCCCCGCACTTCCGGACGTCGGGCCGCTGCCCGTGCTGCTGCCGCCGGCCGACCCCGACCCCGAGCTCACCCCGGACAGGTCGCCGGACCCTGTGGCGGAGCCGCCCGAGGGCCCGCCGGAGCTAGTCGAACCCGAGCCGCCACCCCCGCTGCTGCCGGACCCGCTCCCTTGCGAGCCGGTCGAACCGACATCGCCGGGATTGCCGGGCGGCGACGACGAGCCACAGGCCACGACGAAGGAAGCCGTTGCCAACACCGAAAGACCGACTGCCTGAAGTGCGCGCACGCCCATGTGAAAACCTCTTATGGGAGCGGGGCTGGCCTACCCGACCGCCAGATACGAGCGCCCACGCTCTGCCCGCTTATACGTCGCGGAGGACGCGAGAAACTCCCGCGGAATCTGTTGTGGTGACCAAAATGAGACTTCGAGTGGAGAGCTCGGCGTGAGCTTGGATCGTAGTCAGCGCTGTGTCCTGTCCCGCGCGTCACCCGCGCCGCTCGCCGTCGACCGGACAGCGCACGAGCGGCGCTCGAGCTCCTCGCGCATACGCGCGGCCGTGGCGCGAAATCGCGGGCCGCGGTCGGGCAGCACCCACTCGAAGTCGAAATCGAGGAGGCGCGCCATCGCCCAAAATCTAGCGAAGGCCGCCTCTTGCGCACGAAGGACTGTAAGGACACCCGGGGGTTCCGCGTCAGCTAGAGGTAGAAGGACCCTCGCAGTCATGGGCGCCCCCACTCCCGTCGAAGCCAAAGAGCCCCCGCGCCACGCGTGCCACGCGTGCCACCCGCATCAGGCGAACCACGCCCACCACGCGCCGCCCGCAGCGGCAAAGCCCGCGCGTCCGGGCGACGTCTACACCTGCCCGATGCACCCGGAGGTCGTTCGAGACACGCCGGGGTCCTGTCCGATCTGTGGCATGGCCCTGGAGCCGCGGACCCCCTCGCTGCGCGAAGAGGAGAACCACGAGCTCCGCGACATGACCCACCGGTTCTGGTTCGCAGTGGCGGTCACCGTGCCCCTCCTCGCGATCGCGATGGGCGGCGGCTTCCTCCCGGCGCGAGCGCGCGGCGGTGTCGAGCTCGCGCTGGCCACGCCCGTCTGTCTCTGGGCGGCGTGGCCGTTCTTCGTCCGGGCCGTCTCGTCCTTGAAGCACCGCAGCCTCAACATGTTCACGCTCATCGGCCTCGGCGTGGCGGTCGCCTACGCTTACAGCGTCGTCGCGACGCTCGCGCCCGCGGTCTTCCCGACGTCGTTCCGGGGCCCCTCGGGGGAGGTCGACGTGTACTTCGAGGCGGCCGCCTCCATCGTGGCGCTCGTGCTCCTGGGCCAAGTGCTCGAGCTTCGCGCGCGCAGTCGAACCGGGGCCGCCATCCGGGCGCTCCTCGGCCTCTCGCCCAAGTCGGCGCGACGGGTTCACGACGGCGTCGAGGAAGACGTCGCGCTCGACGTCGTGGTCGCGGGTGATCGACTCCGCGTTCGCCCCGGGGAGAAGGTGCCCGTCGACGGCGTCGTCGTCGAAGGCCACAGCAGCGTCGACGAGTCGATGGTCTCGGGGGAGCCCGTCCCCGTCGAGAAAGAGGCCGGCGCGAAGGTCGTCGGAGGCACCGTGAACGGGGCCGGCACCTTCGTCATGCAGGCGGAGAAGGTCGGCGCCGAGACGCTCCTCTCGCGCATCGTCGCCATGGTGGCCGAGGCGCAGCGCAGCCGCGCGCCGATCCAGAGGCTCGCGGACGCGCTTGCCGCGTACTTCGTCCCTGCCGTCATCTCCGTCGCGGCGGTGACGTTCGTCGTTTGGAGCCTCTGGGGGCCCGAGCCTCGCATGGCGCACGGCCTCGTCAACGCGGTCGCGGTGCTCATCATCGCCTGTCCGTGCGCGCTCGGCCTCGCGACGCCGATGTCGATCCTGGTGGCCACGGGCAAGGGCGCGACGATCGGCGTCCTCTTCAAGAACGCCGAGGCCGTCGAGACGCTGCGCAAGGTCGACACTGTCCTCGTCGACAAGACGGGCACGTTG